>OFHB01000878.1_pt1 | contig 18438 bp, 15 predicted proteins | sample 1521881 | NCBI WGS metagenome assembly OFHB01 (sample SAMEA3504090, study PRJEB24116) | mouse gut metagenome | biome: mouse gut; feature: mouse-associated habitat; material: faeces | place: Denmark | collected 2011
AGGCTCACCAGTGACCCTTATCTGGAGGCTTGGAGATCCTTATCTGGATCTTGGTATGGAGATCTTGAGCCATAGTGTCTATGGATTCCAGAATATATTCGATCGGGTTTCTGACCGGATCCTCCCCCGCCTCGATGGCCAGGCGCTTGTGCCCCATATCCTGAAGCGCGGTCACTTCCCTCACAATCTCCTCCTGCGTCAGCTTTTTGCGCGCAATATGCCGGTTCTTCAGATGATACGGGCAGTACACGCAGCTGTTGACGCAGTAGTTGGACAAATACAGCGGTGCAAAAAGCACAATGCGGTTACCATAATAGTCTTTTTTGATCTGCTCTGCCAGCGCATAGATTTTCTCCAGCTTATCCGGCAGCTCACAGGCCAGCAGTACAGAGGCTTCCCTGTGGCTGAGACCTTTTCTCTCCCCCGCCTTTGCGAGAATGGAGTCTATCAGCTCTGCATTTTCCCGGTTCGCGTCCGCATATGCCAGCGTCTCCCGGATCTCCTCATCAGAAATAAATTCCTCCGCTTTACGCGATTTTACATCGTACATTGTCTTTCTCCTCTCTTTTCGGTCAGCGTCTGTCTTTCCCGCTTTCCAATCAGCTTTCGTCTGCCTCTGCCGGATAATCCCCCCGCACAGCCGGTATCCGATCCCCTCAATCCGCTCCCGCAGACCGGAGAGACATTCCGCCGCCTCGTCCCCGGTACAGATTTTATTGTCATAGAGCATGTACTTTTCGCGGACGCTGACAGGGGACAGATTCGGCATCACCACGTTCGCCCCGGCAAGAATCCCCATCTCACGCCCTCCGGGATGTATCGTGCCGAGCGCCGTGGTCGCCGGAAGCAGCACACGCGGGTGCAACAGGCGGATTATGGACAGCAGCCGCAGAGTCAGATCCAGCGTCCCCGCCGGCTCTTTCCCGAACGGCGTATCCTTCTGCGGGATAAACGGCCCGATTCCCACCATTTCGGGGGAGAGCGCGCGGATCAGCTGCAGATCCTTATACAGCGTCTCCACCGTCTGCCCCGGCGAGCCCGCCATAAACCCGCAGCCTGTCTGAAACCCGCATTCTTTCAGATCCCGCAGACAGCGGATACGCTCGGCGCAGCTTAGTTCCGGCGGGTGCAGATGTCTGTAATGTTCCCCGTCCGCCGTCTCGTGCCGCAGCAGATAGCGGTCCGCCCCCGCCCTCCGGAACGCCCGGTAGCTCTCCCGCGGCCGCTCCCCGACTGAGAGCGTCACGGCGCAGTCAGGATATCTGTCTTTGATCGCGGACACAAGCGCACAGATCCTGTCATCGGTGAAGTACAGATCCTCCCCGCCCTGCAGCACAAATGTCCGGAAGCCCAGCCCGTACCCCGCCTCGCAGCAGGATAAGATCTCATCCTGCGTCAGCCGGTAGCGCTGTACCCCGGAACTGCTCCTGCGGATTCCGCAGTAATAGCAGTCATTCCGGCAGTAGTTCGTGAATTCAATCAGTCCCCGGATGTAGACGTCATTCCCATAGATCCGCCGTGTCTCCTCCCTCGCCTGCGCCGCCAGATACGAGATACCCTCCCTGTCTTTCGTCGCAAGCAGCAGGCCCAGCTCCTGCAGGCTGATGTCCCTTTCTCTGCGCATTCGGCCGGTAATCTCCCGCACACTCTGCGCACACGTCCTTTTTTCCTCCGTCATCCTCTCTGCTCCTTCTTCCGGCCGGGATTCGCGTACACCGTCTTTACCTGGATTCCGGACAGGGATCCGATTTTTCCGGAAAGGGCGTTTATGATATCCTGCGGCGCGTCAATGGCGACGCTGATAATGTTTACGCTGCGCCCGCGGTACGGAATCCCCATTCTGCCGATAATATATTCACCGTTTTCGTGAAGGATCCGGTTGAGATCCCTGACGCTGTCCGGGTTTTCTACTGCTATTGATATAATGGCGACTCTGGTTGCCATGCGTCCTTCCTTCCTGTTTTGCCGGTTGCCGCACAAGAAAAGACAATTTTTATGGGCTTTCGGAAAAAGACGGGCTCGTTCCTTAAGTTTGGCATAAAAATGTCCGGTATGGGTCTTTGCCGTCAGGCGGCGCCTTCGGGTTCAGAAACTTGTTGTGATATATACTGCCATTTTCTAATACTTTACAGATGTTGTCAAGGGGTGGGCGGGAATGAATTATCAAAGTTACTGTCCTGCTCATTTCAAATATTTTTGGAGTACGCAATTTAACACCCCCGGCTCAAGCGGCTTCGTAATATGATCGTCCATCCCCGCATCTTTTGAAGCTTTTACATCTTCCGCAAACGCATTTGCCGTCATGGCAATAATCGGAATCGTTTGGGCGTCTGCCCGTTTCATCCCCCTTATCGCTTTCGCGGCCCCATACCCATCTAAAACCGGCATCATAATATCCATAAAGATCATCTGAAACGTCTCCGGCTCCTCCCCGGCAAACAAATTGACGGCTTCCTGTCCATCCCCGACAACCGTAACTTCCAAGCCGTATTCTTCCAGCATATACTTTGCAATTTCCTGGTTCAGCGCATTGTCCTCCACCAGCAGAACACGCTTGCCGAACGCCTCTGCAGGCGCATCCATACACGTTTCTTCCTGAATCTTTGGCGGCTCTGCAATTTCTAACGGAAGTACCACGGTAAATACGCTGCCCTTCCCCAGTTCACTTTGCACATCTATTGTCCCGCCCATCTGATCCACTAAATTTTTTGTAATGGTCATGCCCAGGCCGGTTCCCTGGTAATTCGTCCTCGCCCCGCCCTCTTCCTGTGTAAACGGCTCAAAAATATGTTTGAGGAACTCTTCTCCCATCCCAATACCCGTATCGGAGATTTCAAAGCAAACCTGCGCCGTCCCGTTTTCTGCCGAACGCTCATAACACTTAAATTTTACGTTCCCCATTGGTTTGTTGTATTTAATGGCATTGCCTGCAATATTAATCAGTATCTGCTTAATATGAAGGGGGCTTCCGACAAAATATCCGCCCGTTTTTTCCGCCGGGAACAAAAACTCCGTCGCCAGCTTCACCCTGCGCTGGGAAGCCTGCCCGCCCAAAATGACAGCGCAATTTTCCAAAAGGCTGCGCAAATGAAACGCCTCCATATGAAATTCCACACTGCCGCTTTCAAGTTTGCTGATATCCAGAACATCATTGATCAGCGACAGCAGATGCTCCGCCGATATCCTGATTTTTTGCCGGCAGTCCGCCTGCCTTGCCGCATCCTTTTCATTCTTTTCCGCGATACTCAACATCCCCATAATTCCGTTTATAGGAGTGCGTATATCATGCGACATATGGGACAAAAACTCCGTCTTGGCCTGGCTGGCCTTTTGCGCTTTCTGTATGGCTTCATGGAGTTCCCGGTTCTTTTTTTCAAGCATCTGGTACGCTTTTTTCTGCATATAAGTTATGATATACCAAAAAGCGAAAAACAGCGCCAGCAAAATACAGCATACCGCAATTACATTCCTGCCCTGGTAAACATAATCCAACAGCCCATGGCTGACATAAGGAATATTCATATATTGGTTGACAATGTCTTCTTTCTGCGTCTCAGGCACAAGCCGCAGCGCTTTCCCCATCACGCCAAGCAGAGCAGGATCCGCGTCTTTTGACGCGGCCAAAGACGCCCCGGACTGATGCCTGTAATTTTCCCATTCAATCAAATCGGAAAACCGCTCGTTCTTAGACTGGTAATTGTATTCTATCGTATTTAAAATCGTAACGTCCGCCCTGTGCTCCTTTAGAATCTGCAGACAATCTTTTGCGCTGTCACAATAAATAATCCGCCCTTCCATGCCCATACCGTCCGCCAGATAAGCGCGCCCATTGGTCAGGGCAATAACAGGCGGCTCCCCTTCCGAAAGGGTATAATCATTTTTGGACACAACTACAGCGTGATACTCCATAAACGGATTCGTAAGCACAATATCCGTATCCTTTGACATATTGCTGGCTCCGGCATAAAAATCAATCTCCCCGCTTAACACCAGATCTTTCCAGTAAACGTTTCTGTCAATCGGGCAAAATTCAATGGGAATCCCGCTTCCTTCCTGCGCCGCTTTTAAAATTTTTATATAAATCCCGTCGCACTCCCCGTCTTCATTGATAAACGCCAACGGCCGCGTATCTTTATAAAAGCCGATTTTTACCGTTTTTCCCTGACGGATCAGATTCAGTTCCTCCGCGGCAAAATTCTCGCGGCGGCTGCCGAAAAAACGGGATTTCAATTCCTGTTCCAATGCCGGGGAATCCGTCTTTAACTCCCCGATCCCATAATTTAATTCCTGTAAAAGCTGCTTATTGCCTTTCCATGTAATATAATAATAAGGCGCATAAGCAAATTTTCCTACCAAGCACTGCCCTTCCGATACTTCTGTAAGGGAATGCGCCGCAACGTCAATTTCCCCTGTATGCAGCGCCTCCCTCAGCTTCTGCGCCGTTTGGTATTCGTACAGACGCGGTTCCTTTATACCGTTTTGCTCCAGGTATTCCAGCAAATCACTTTTGCGGACGTAACTTTCCACAACCCCAAAACGCATATCCTGCATATGCCCAAAATCCTCATAAGCAAGGCTGCTGCCCTCTTCCACAAACAGGCAGCCATACGTATATCCGCTTGCAAGAGCCGCATAATCAAACAGCTTGCCTCGCTCATTGGAATATTGCGCCGAACCCACCAGATCCACTTCCCTATTTTCTAATTTATGAAGAGCGTCGTCCCACGTGTCACAGTCCACAAACTCAACGTTCCATCCCGTATAACCGCAAAGGGCGTCCAGATATGCGGCGTCGATACCGCCGTATCCCTCCTCCTCAGAATACATATGGTAACTTTCCATTGGGAAAAACGCCACTTTCACCGTACGCCCCTCCCCTGCCCGAACCGGTACACAAATAAGCATTGTAAAGATCGCCGTCCCCAAAAACAGCAGGATTCTTTTGTCTGTCCGTTTGTACTTATCTATAGGCCGCATATGTTTCCTCCTGGTATCATTACTGGCTCTATTATAACACAATTTCCCAAATCCGTAATCTCTTTTTCCTTTACGCGCCACTCCTGCCGTATAACTTAGTACTACATCAAACGCCGCTCATCGTACAATCCTGCCAAAACCGCAGTCAGCCAGAGGACAGGGGATGCGGCATTCGCCTTGTAACAGGATTTAGCGGCTCTTAAGTATCCCCTGTCCTCTGGCTGACGGAACTTTGCATCGCGTTATATTCACCGTTTTCATCCCGTTCACAAAACCGAAATACCAACTACGCGATTATAAAAACATTCCGGGTACGAAACCTTTGATATAGTCTCACACCCGGAATCATCTTGCCCGTATTCTATTAAGTTTCAATTAACTCATATTGATCCGTCCCCAGCCCAATTTCCACACTGTGCTTAATACAGCTTTCCCACTCCGTATCCGGATGCGTCATATGGAAATGATCCCCATGATCACATTCCCTATGCTTTTCACAATTTTCCGCAAGAACGCTTCCTGCGATTACCGGCTGCCGGTTGCAGGCGTCGGCGCACGCTACGTCAAGCGCTACCGGATCAAAAGAAGCAAACATACCCACATCCGGAATAATCGGAATATCGTTCTCCGCATGGCAGTCGCAGTTCGGCGAAACGTCGCACACCAAAGCCACATGGAAACACGGCCTGTCCTGACAAATTGCTTTCGTATACTCCGCCATCTTGCAGTTTAAACGCTTATTAGACGCGTCAAATGTCGCTTCAATAGCGTCCTTCGGGCAAACCCCGATACAGCGCCCGCAGCCTACGCACTTGTCATGGTCAATCACAGCTTTTTTGTCCGTAACCGTTACGGCCGAATGCGCGCATACCTTGGTACAGCTTTTGCAGCCAATGCATTTTTCCGCCGAAACGCCCGGTTTGCCGTCGCTGTGCATTTCCATCTTTCCGGCGCGTGAGCCGCCGCCCATCCCGATATTTTTAATCGCGCCGCCGAAGCTTGTCGCCTCATGCCCTTTAAAATGCGTCAATGAAATCAGGATATCCGCGTCCATCAGCGCGCGTCCCACTTTTGCTTCTTTTACATATTCCCCGTTTATCGGAACCAGCGCCTCGTCCGTTCCCTTTAATCCGTCCGCAATAATTACCTGGCATCCCGTTGTCATCGGGGAAAATCCGTTGGCATACGCCGTATCCAGATGATCCAGCGCATTTTTCCTGCTGCCGACATAAAGCGTATTGCAGTCTGTCAAAAACGGCATCCCGCCTTCTTCTTTTACCAGATCCGCCACAACTTTTGCATAATTGGGACGGAGAAAGGCCAGATTCCCATATTCGCCGAAGTGAAGCTTAATCGCCGCATATTTGTCCTTAAAATCAATTTCCCTGATTCCTGCCGTAATCATAAGCCTGCGCAGTTTCTGCAGTAAGTTCTCCGTAAAGCTTGTTTTAAACGTCGTAAAATATACTTTCGATTTTTCCATGGCTTACCCTGCCTCCTTTATGTAGTAGGTATATTCTACTTGATTTCCAGTAAAAAGTAAAGCTGCAGTTCCGCCCTCGCATAACAAAGGAAAGGATTTTAAAGAACATACCGTATTGAATTTTCACCCATATATGTTATAATATCCAGACATGATACTCGCCAAAGGAGGCAACCCATGAAAAACGCAGCGCATTACTACAGCATCGGCCCGCTCTTATACTGTCCCGCCAACAATACCTCAATCGCCGGTTCCATCCTGCAGCAAAAATTCGGCGCCTCCTATTCCCTCGCCCTCTGCCTGGAAGACACCATTGCGGACGCCTTTGTCGCGCAGGCGGAACATATATTGCTTCAGACAATGGACACTCTGTATAAAGCCCGCGAAGAATCTACTTTTTTTATGCCCAAAATCTTTATCCGCATCCGCAGCGCAGCGCAAATGATAAACCTCCCAAAACGCCTTGGACCGGCGCGCGGACTGGTATGCGGATTTATCCTGCCCAAACTGGATCCGGACAATATAGGCGAATACATACGGGCGGCCAAAGCCGTAAACAGCGCCTATCCGCAGACATTTTACATAATGCCCATTATGGAAAGCAAAGTTCTTGCAGATTTAAGAAAACGGGCCGACGCGCTTTACCAAATCAAAGACCGCTTATCAGAAATCGAAGAACTTGTATTAAATATCCGGGTCGGCGGCAACGATCTGTGCCATCTGTTCGGCTTCCGCCGCAGCCAAAGCGAATCCATACACAGCATTTTTCCGGTTTCCCATATATTTGCGGATATCGTAACCGTATTCGGCATGGATTACATAATTTCCGGCCCGGTCTGGGAATACTACAACGGAACAGGCTGGGAACGCGGGCTGCGCCGCGAACTTACCGAAGACAAACTGTGCGGCTTCATTGGAAAAACCGCCATCCACCCCAGGCAGATTCCCATTATACAACAGGCTTATACCGTGACGCGCAGCGATTTTGAAAACGCAAAAGCCATATTAAACTGGAACAAAGACACGGCGTACTGGGTATCGGGAAATGCCCAAAAAGAACGCATGGATGAATATAAGACGCACACCAACTGGGCTCAGAAAATCCTTTATCTTGCGGATGCCTACGGCGTAAATTGAAAGAAAAAGCCTGCAGCCTTGGTTACGTATCGGCTAACTTTTTTATAATGCCGCAGGCTCTGTAATGCCTGAGCGGATACGTTTCAACCGGGATATTCTTTTCCTGCGCCAGGCGCAAAATATGCGCCAGCGCCATATCTTGCCTGCCGCCCTCGCCAATCAGTATTTTCCACGGCACGCGCCGCAGCAATACGCGGGTTGTTTCCCCAATCCCCGGCTTAATTAAATTGATATCGTCCACTTCAAACCGGCGCGCAATCTGCCCGGCCTCTTCCATACCGCTTCCTTCTATGGCGTTATCCTCCGCCAACACATCCATTTTAAATTCGGACTCAATGGCATGGATAAATTCATAAGAAAGATCCCTGTCCGCCAGTTCCCCGTAGTAAACGGCGCCATGAAAATCGTCCTTTCCGATAATGTCATCCCGCAGGAACGTCCTGCTGATAAGGCCGGAAACGGTACAGTTTAAACAGGAACTCGGAATCAGAATATCTTCGTGCGTACCGCACAGCGAAGTCACGTTTGCCGGATCTGCAAGCACGGCGATATCCGATGAAACTCCGTAAAAAGCTGCCGTTTCCTTTTGAAGTTCTTTTAAAATCGCGCCTTTGCCAATCCAGCCGTCTACAAATAAAAGCCGATTGGGCGCATACCGCTCCAGCAGATACCGCATGGCGTTGCGATCGATCCCGCGTCCCCGGATAATGGAAACGGCATAATGCGGCAATTCCACCCGGTACTTTTGCCGAATATAGCGTTTCAGCAAAATTCCGGCAGGGATGCCCGCCCTTGCCAGCGACACTAAAACCGTCCCCGCCCCTTTTCTATGCATAATCTTATCGGACAGCCTTCCGGCTGCAAGCGCCGTAGGGCCTGCAAACTGCGCCAGGGCGCTTTGGTATGCGTCCATATATGCCTGTGTGGGTACATATTCGACGGGAAGCATTTCACAGTAATGTTTTCCGGATTGGATCAGACGCTCCCGCTCTATGGCAGGCTGCGGCCGTACCAGACCCGTAATATCCTTCAAAAGCAGGCAGACGTCTTCTTTTTTATAGGAACTCTTCATAAAATCCCCCCTGTTTTTGTCCGTGCGCGCATCCCGCCGCAAAAGCGCCCTGCCACACAAAAAACCGTATGGTATCGTTACCGCAGGATTTTAAAGCGTTTACCAGCGAATACACGCCCTCTTTACAGGGTTTTGGCGCATCCGTTAATATCCATACCTGGTCATATTTTTTAAGGTTATAAATAAACGTCCGGCGGCCCTTTTCGTACAGACTGGCCAGTTCATAACGGCTATGCAGCGGATAATCCGGTCTGCGGCTTACGGCAATGGGGCTTCTGGTTGTCGCATGGCATTTTACCGTATGGCCGCAGCGCTCTAAACATGCCCCCGCAAACAGGGCGGGATACATAAACTCCTCCGTCCCGATAACCAGAATATTTTCCCCTGCGCCGGAATGTGTCTGCAACATACGTTCCGGCGCGGCGCTCCCGTGAAGCGGGGTATACGGACGGCCATTATGATTTTTCAAGCATATCCGCTCCCACATCGCTTCGCAGGCCCGCCCGTAAGCCGCTCCCGGGACGCACCGCCTGGCGTCCATACAACCCTCTATACAGTAACTTTCCGCAGGATCACAACCGGCCGTATCTGCCGGGAAATATGCCCCGTCCGCACAATACGATTCCGCAATTGCAGTATAACCGCTGTGATCGGTTTTTTGCAGATAAAGCAGGCCTATCCCTTTTGCATGGTAAAACGCCTCTGCTTCCGGGGGCATACCGTTTAACAGAGACGCCACAGCAAAGCGTACCCTGCCCGGATACGCTTCTTCAAGTATCTTTATAATATTTAATATCGTATTGCCTGTCGTCACTTCATCCTCCACAAAGACAATACGGTCTGTCCGGCCTATGATTGCATCTATGTCGTCTCGGATCAGCTTCTGTTCCACGGCATGGCTGTGCGTTTCCGAAAAAAGCAGCCAGGATACATCCCCATATGTTTCCCTGGTGGTCTGTATATAATGGGAATCCAGCTTTACGGCCAGCCTTGCGCCGATCGCCGTGGCTGTTTCCGCAAACCCCACAAGCAGCATGCGTTCGTCCGTATATGCCGCCCCTACCTTGTCCGCAAGCAAATCAAACATCCCAAACGCTCTTAGAGGCGATACCGGAATATGCTTGCCCTGCAGCTTATTTACGACTAAATATGCTCTTTTGGCATTATTTTCACGTTTTGCAATTGCTATTGCTTCTGACTCCGGATACATTATACTACCTGGTTCTTTCCGCTGTGCTTGCCTTTATAAAGCCTGTCGTCCGCCTCTTTTACCACATCTGTAAACGGCATTTCTTTCTTGGCGGACGAAACGCCTAATGTCATCGTAATATGGAATACGTCACGGTCAGCCGTATACATGTCCGTGACGCGGACATTCTCCAAAATTCTCTGCGCGATACTGCTTGCGTCAGAGCGGGAACATTTGGGAAGGAAGATTAAAAACTCCTCCCCTCCCCAGCGGCATACGATATCTTCGCTGCGCACCGTGTTCTTAAACACTTCTGCCACCGCCTGCAGTACGGTGTCACCTACATTGTGCCCATACGTATCGTTTACCGCCTTAAAATCATCAATATCCCCTATAACCAGGGAATACCCTTCCCGCAACGCTTCCGACTGTGCGTACCGTTCCTCGATACTGCGCCTGTTTGCAAGGCCGGTTAAGGCATCGGTCTTAGAAAGCTTTTCTAATTGCTTATTTTGAAGTAAACGCAGATTTTCGAGTATCTTAATCTGGTTTAACAACGTGCTGATAAAAGCTACTATTACAATAACCGCGATAAAATAATTGACCATATAAATAACGCGATCCACTAACTTATTCCCGTAAGAATAAAACGGCCCCATATAACTGCTTACAACCCGAAGGAAACAAAACGCCGCTCCGGCAGCCAGTACATAAATCATGGGATTTATGACCTGTTTGCGCATGTTAAAATTATATGCGGCATAATAACCAATTGGAAGGATGGCGATCATATACAGGGAAAAACCGCTGTCTGTTCCCAGCAGAAGCGCCGCCACCACCGAGTGGAGCACAATCTGCAGATACATCAGGTTAAAAATAAACAGCAGGCTCTTGTCCCTCTGTAACTGAATATAACAAAAAATATACAAACCCACGCTGCATACGTCAATGACCGCCATGGGATAAATCCCAAAAAACGAAAAAAAGAATACCAGACACAAATGAAAAAATCCCAACATAAACATTGCCAATGACATAACCTGCTTGTTGGACAATGCATTTGCAGCCCGAACAGAAATATACTCCCAAATTTTATTCATATTTACCACCAGCTAATATTTGATATCATTAAAAATTTTCAATTGATTTAATAATACCACATTTCACGGAAGTTGCAAGAAAAAGTATCTTTTTTAGTCAAAAATATGTTTGAATTACGTGAGCATACATGATAAGCTGTAATATAATAATAAAAATACAAAAAGGAGGCCGTATTTTAATGACCCGAAAAAAGACAAACCGCATCGTACTGATTTTATTTGTTGCCGCTCTCGCCGTTTTTCTGTTTGCCGCAGTCAAACTGGGAACTATTTTCTTTGGCTACTATAAAGAAGATTCCGCTTACAAAGAATTAGAAGCGTTTGCTGATTTTGAAGAGGAACAGCCGGCCGAAGAAGGGACGCTTTACCATTCGCCGATTGATTTTGAGTCTCTCCTTGCAATTAACCAGGAAACCATCGCCTGGATCCACTTCGAAACCATGGAAATCAACTATCCAATTGTACAGGGTACGGACGATGATTATTACCTGCATCACGGATTTTACAAAGAAGAGAACAAATGCGGCTGTATTTTTATGGATACCCAGTCAAAAGCAGACTTCAGCAGTGAAAACTCCTTTATTTACGGGCACAACATGAAAAACAAATCCATGTTCGCCAAGCTGAACCAATATACGGATCCGGCGTTTTATGCCGAACACACGGATTTTCTGATTTATACGCCCACCGGCATCAGGCGGTATAAAATTTATTCCTGTTACCCGGCTGAATTAGACTGGGATTCTTTTACATATGCGTTTGAAAACCGGGATGATTACGCCAAATGGCAGGAAACCGTGAAAGGGTACAGCCTGTATGATACGGGCATTACGCCTGACAGTTCACACAATACCGTTACCCTTATGACCTGTACGCCAAAAGGAAGCAGTTATCGTTTTTTGGTACATGGAATACAGGTTGAATAATCCTGAATTTATGTTATACTTTATACGAACGTTAAGCAATACCCCCATTTAGGTTTACAAAAAATATCCGCAGTTATTATGCCATATACCGCGGAGAAGGAGGAAATCATGAGTAATCAATTTGTATGGCAGGAGCGGTTTAACATCGGCGTTGAGATAATTGACCGGGAACACAGAAAACTCTTCGGGATTATGAACCGTTTGCTCACATTCAGCGAAAAGGAATCGAAACGCCAGTGGGTATGTGAAGAAGGTATCAAATATTTCAAAGATCATGCCATGAAGCATTTTGCAGAGGAAGAAGTTTATATGGCCTCCATCCATTATGCAGGTTTCGAAACGCACAGAAAACTGCACGACACCTTCCGCCAGAAAACGCTTCCGGAACTGGAAAAAGAACTGACGCAGACCGGCTATGCCCCGGACGCTGTCAGCCATTTTCTTGGCGTTTGCGCCGGTTGGCTGATTGGGCATACGTTAACAGAAGATCACGCAATCGTAGGAAAAGCCACAAGTAAGTGGGGCAACCTGCTGCCAGAAGATCTCCAGAAAGCAATGAGCAAGACCATCTTGCAGCTTTTATACGAACTGTTCCGCCTGGACGCACGGGTTATCAGCGACCGCTACGGCGGTGAAAAGTTTGGCGACGGCATCTACTACCGCCTCTCCTATGAAACAAAACAGGGCAAACGCTGGGACAGCATCCTGGTCTTTGAAGAAAAACTGATTATGAACACAGTCGGCAAGCTTATGGGCGCCACATCCAATAAACTTGACGTTATGATTATGAATGCCACGCGCTACACCGCACGGCAGTTTGTGGATAATATACGCAAACATTTTTCAACTACCGAACAGTACGAATTAAAACAGGAAAGCCTGCTGACTTACGAGCAGTTCCAGAAAATATACGACAAGGAGCCGCCGCAGTGCAGCCTGCTGTTTAATACGGGAGAAGGCTATTTTGCATATTGCACCATAGCGCCACACCTGATTGGCAATGAAGACGGCACCGTTATCCGGACAGAAAAAAATGCAGAAGAAATTAAAAATTACCTGCGGGAAAACAAAGAAGACGCCACGAAGAAAATACTCTTAGTAGACGATTCCGACGTAATGCTTCTGGCAATGAAACAGCTCTTTTCAAGCGACTACCAGGTAGCCACCGCCAAATCCGGACTGTCGGCAATCCGTTCTATTACGCTTGACCGGCCGGATCTGATCCTTTTGGATTACGAAATGCCGGTCTGCGACGGCAGCCAGGTACTTGAAATGATCCGTGCGGAAGAAGACTTTGCAACAATACCGGTTATCTTCCTGACCGGCCGGATGGACAAAGAAAGCGTTTCAAAGGTTATGTCATTAAAACCGGCAGGCTATTTGTTAAAATCGCTTAAACCGGAAGAAATCAAACAAAATATCGATAGCTTTTTTCAGAAAAAAGCCTGACAAACTTGCGTTTGCTCCGTATACATAGCCATTAGGGGCTGTCGCATTAAGTTGTATTTCTTAATGCGACAGCCCCGTTCTAAAAACAGCTAAAATCCAAACAGCTGCCATCTGCCTTTTGGATTGATAAGCAGGGACGCAAAACCGCTAAGCTTTATCCTGACCGAATCAGCCCCGTCTTCTTCTGACGCTTCTTTTATTATTTTGATGAATATCCACAGCGCTTTTTTATAACGGATATCATCCGGATGATCCATAAAATCTTTTACCAGCTTCTCGTCTACTAAACGGCACTTCCACACGCTTTGCATCACCTTAAGTATCTGCGGCAAAACGGCCTCCGTACAGATACCCGCGGCCTCCGCATTGTCAATAGCGCCATAGATTTGCTCCCACTCATCCAGGTTTTCTTGCATGTTCTTGGATAAATAAAGCCCTTCCTCATCCCAGTATTCCAGGAATTCATCTTCATCTTCACGCAGAAGGGCACGGAAAAACGCAAGCTGTTTCGGATTTGATTCCTCATCTCCCGATTTGTCCAAATCCTCCTCTTTTCTATCAATATCCCTATAGCCTGCAATCCCCAGTGAAAACCAGATTTCCCAAAACGGTTTTTTTACGGCGCACCCATAAGCCGCCACAATATAACCCGGAAGCTCATACCGGGCTACTTCAGCAATACAGCCAAACGCATCGTCTTTTTGGGCAAGCCGCTCCCTTCCTGCCAGATCCTGATCCAACAGATCTTTTAAAAATCCCCTGACTTCCTCATCTCCTCTGCTTTCCACCAGCTTTTGGAACAGTTCGTATATGTAATATACCCGTTCCATCGTTTTTACCTGGCAGATTTCCGCTTTTTTGCCGCGGAAAGGATGTTCGGGCTCGTCTGCCAGATAATTGGGGCAGACCATACATGCCAGAAGCTGTTCCAGATCCGGCTCCCCATAACCGTACGGGAAATTGTTCCAGACGCTTCGTTCTGTTTCCGCGTCATTACAGCCTTTGGATTTAAAAAACAAAAGCATATCCCATACCTGCTCCCTGTTTGGAAATGACAGCTTTAAGCCTATCAGCTGCTCAATCAGGCAGGCATAGCCGTTCACGCAGGACACCTCGTTTCCGCACATTACGAAACAGTAATCCGTGGAATACGCTTCCTGCATGGTCAATACAAGGTTCACTGCAAGCGCATATTCCGCCTCCCCGCAGTTGTTGGCATAAAGCCTGCCGGTATTCATATCATAATATGCCGGCTCGTGGTCCCTCTGTTCAAATATGGAATAATCAAACCAGACCCGGCCTTTTTCATCCGGCTCTATTTCCTGTACCACGGTAACCTGATTCCCTGCAATTTCCATTGTTTTTCTTTTCCGGATCCCGCTTTGCTTTAAAATTTTTAAAACATTTTCATTTAACTCCGGCTTCTTTTCTTTTGGGATGTTCATTTGACCCTCTAGCCAATAATTGTTTTTCATTGTTTTTCCTTTCGTTTTCTGATAGACATGTGTTTCCCTCATTTTTTTACAGATCTTGTCAAAATGCGTAGTTTTATTTTAAATGATATTCCGGTAAATGTCATTAAAAAAATAATATTATTGTCAAGTATTTAAACAGGACGTCATGTGTTCCGTTTCCTTTCGATATTTGTAAAGTAAGAACTCCATGTCCCCTTGCTCTGGGATACACACTTTTAACTACCAGGGTGTTTCGAATTTCACCGATTAGACGGTACCCATACTGAGCGCATATAAATAGGCGAAGAGCCATCATGCTCTCCGCCCCATTTCTTTTACTTTATAATACGCCATAGCCGCCCTGCCCTTTTGCCCTCCTGCCTGCGCCGGCAGTTTTCCTTTTTCTCCCGATTTATTCTTTCCTTTCTTTCCATCAGCAGAACGATACTCCGGATTCCTCCGCTCCTCCTCCAATTTCGTCAGTTCCTTCTTGCCTTTAGCCACCTTTTGTCAAGTTAACGACACGACCTTTTTCAACTTAACAATATATGATCGGACTTTAAAGTTACATTACAAACTTTTCTATTCTACATTGATGCTTTTTACTTTTCTTTCCATAGTTAATCCCAACAAGCAAAACATTTCCTTTATACTCTTTTAGTGCAGCTGTATACCTTTTATTTTTAATCTGGCTGATCGCCCCTTCTGCAGTTTTATCCCATTTCAACTCCAAGATCAAAGCCGGTTTTAATGAAGCGCGTTTAGGAAGAAAAACGATATCAGAAAAGCCATGGCCTGCCGGCAATTCCCTTATAAGAACATAGTCTTTACACGCACTATAATATGCCAGCACAATCACGCTGCTCAGCGAAATCTCATTATTGTATATAAGACTTGATGCGTTTTGCATATGAACTTCCTGTATCATTTCTTCTACAGCTCTTTCATCCATATCTTAAGTTGCCCTGAGCAATGCCTCTGACGCATTTACTGCCTTTATCACTTCATCCCATCCATCATTTTTAATTGCCCGCAGAAAGACACTTCTCACTTCCTCATTTGGGATAAATACTTCTTTTGTTTTATAATCATAGGCTAAATATCCCATATGAATCAGCAATGTAATAACATCATCGGCTGAATGAAATGATGTGATATCATTTTGGAAAGCCTCTACATCAACGGGGCATCTTAGCCCTCCCAGCATATCCACAATCAATTGCCTTAATCCCTTAAAATCCATTGCAATATATGTCAGCAGAGACTCATATGTTTCTGTTCCGGACCAGTAATTTCCAAATTCTCTGCTGTCCAGCGCCTCAACTACAGAATTAGGGCTGTAAATATGTCCAATCCTGTCAAAATAATACCCGTCATACCATCTTTGCATTTCCTTAAATGGCATATCATACTCTTCGCACAAGGCTTTTACTTCTGTTTCTGTAAAACCAATATACTCTGCCATCTGTCTGGCGCTGACCATTGTATGTTCTCTGAAATTATTCAGCGCTGACTGTGTACCGTATTTTTTAATCGGCAATATTCCCGTGATATAGGCCAGTTTTAAAAATGCTCCTGATGGAGTTCCTTTAAATAATCCCCTCAGCAAGTTAATATATTCCTTTTGGAGTTTTTCGTTATTTTTGTCCTCCCTGAACAAACAATCCCATTCATCAATAATAATGATAAACTGTTCTTTTGTAGCGGCATATATTTTTGCCAGTACAGACGGTAATGAAATATCTGTATCTTGAACACATTCCGAATACGTCATTCTTAATTCGGCAATCACTTGTTCCTGAATATAACTTACTATTTTAACGGAAGAATCTCTTTTCATTTCCTCAAGCGCATTTCCATATATCCATTGAATATCCAAGAGGAGCACATTATATTTATTTAAATGCATTTCAAATGATTCATCTTGCTTTATCTTAAATTCGGCAAACAATCCTTCAGAATGGCATCCCTTACTGTAATATGCCGCAAGCATTGTTACAGCCGTCGTTTTCCCAAACCTTCTCGGCCTGCTGGAACAAATAAGCGGCCTGTCCTTTCCAATTCGGCTGTTTGTATATTTTATAAGTTCTGTCTTATCCACGTACAATTCTGTATTGACAGAAACCGCAAACGGTTCATTTCCCGGATTTAAGTAAATTCCCATACCTGCATGCTCCTTATTTTTAACCCTCTTTATACGTAACAATAATAATCGTTCTGCGCAATGCTTTTATTGATACATTTATTTATATCTTCTTCATATTTCACATTCCAATCTTTGGGATAATAAGTTGCTTCTATCATGGAAAGCGTAAGTCCTGCAATTTTTGATATAAATACAGGATTGATCATGTTATCAACCATCATTTGTATTACCATATTTTTAATTGGTTCAACAGCCAATGTTTTTTTATTTTTGCGTTCATTTTTCAACACTCCAAAATCCTGAGCAATATTATAGAACCACGTATTAAGACTTTCCACTCGAAATTTCCCCTTATATCTGTATAAATATTCAAAGATATTATCCTCTTCCTTTATTGGTTCATTATTTTTGGATTCCGCATATTTTAAAGCCGAATGTAAATCCCTGGACAAACCGCACGGTATGTTAATATCTATACCATTGATATACAATTTTTTGAATTCTTCTTTAATATCCGCTCTTTTTATATCTGTAATTACACTTCTTTTAGCGGGGGCAATCAGAGTTATCTTTATAAAAAGTCTTAATATAATTCTTTGCAGATGTCTATCTTCTTCCCTAATCCCAGAAGATTCTTCCAGAAATTGATCAATTGCTTTATCCAAATTAATCAAAATACTTTTGATATCTTCACAATCATAACTCCCTCTCTCAATAGGTTCTAATAAGCCATATTTTTCAACAATATCATCCTTAAACTTACTGTAACTATAATTTGAGAAAATATCCTTTGCCTTATCAACCTCACTCAGGTAATCATAGAAACTTTTAATGGATTCCAGATGACACTCCATAGTTGATCTGGAATTAAGATCACCTTTGTCATGGTAATATTTAATACATGCTTCTACTACATCTTTATCAATACGAGTAGGTTTATCTGCTAATTTCACCTCTGGTAAACTTAAGTAATCAATAAACTTTTTGATATGGTTACGATAAACATGATTTTTCTTAAGTAGCTCTTTACGTTTATTAAAATATTCATCTCGAAACATAAGATTGCGTTTTATTAGGAAAACACACTGCCAAAGGGATTTTATGCTTTGGCGGGGGTCAGCCCGCCTCGGCGGTGTCAGTGGTGTTGATTTCAATGTACTCGGCAATCCGGCGGAACTCGTCCGCAAACTTAAAGTGAACACTGATATTGCCGTTTTCGTAAACCTTGATATGGTCTACCAGCTCAATCAGAATTTCGCGGGTCAGCTTTTCGATGTTCTGATATTTCGCAAAGGCTACCAGCGCGGGATGCTGCTGGTCAACGCCGTTTGAAAGCTGTTTCCGTTCAGCCGTCAGCCGGGCCAGCAAATCCGAGAGCCCGGCGGCCTGCCGTTCATAATCGGCTTTCATTTCCCGGTATTCCTGCTGGGAGATTTCCCCGTCTTTCCAGTCTTGATACAGTGACTGCTTGTAGCGGGTGATTTTCGTCAATTCCTTTTCCTTTG
>OFHB01000880.1_pt1 | contig 18427 bp, 15 predicted proteins | sample 1521881 | NCBI WGS metagenome assembly OFHB01 (sample SAMEA3504090, study PRJEB24116) | mouse gut metagenome | biome: mouse gut; feature: mouse-associated habitat; material: faeces | place: Denmark | collected 2011
TAGAGCCCCTTATCCCCTGAACACAGACCCAGACGCACACCCTGCCCTCTGACTGACGGCCCCTTTGCCATCCACTCCCTATCGTTCGCTGTTGTACTATTTTTAAAAATCTACTTCCGTGTCATAGTAGCAGCACTTAAGCAGCTTTTCCATATCCTCCTGGCTTGGCTGGCGCGGATTTGAGCCTGTGCAGGCGTCCAAAAGCGCATTTGCCGCAATCTCCGGCAGCCTCTCCAAAAATACGTCTTCCGGCACAAAGCCCTGCTCGCACGGATAGCTGTCCGCTCCGTACTGTTTGATACAGTGAGGGATATTCAAATCGTCGTTCATCTTCCGTAAATATGTAATCAAAAGCGTGACTTTTTCTTCTAAAGTCTCTCCGCCCAATCCCATAAAATCAGCGATATCGCCATAACGCTTCTTCGCCGTTTCGTCTTTGGCATTGAAAGCGATCACCTTCGGCAGATACATGGCATTTGCCGCGCCGTGGATGATATGCGCGCCATGATCATCGAACGCCGCGCCTGTCTTATGCGCCATGGAATGTACGATGCCAAGCAGTGCATTGGAAAACGCCATGCCGGCCAGGCACTGCGCATTGTGCATAGAAGCCCGTTTCGCCATATCTCCGTTATAGGAATCCACCAGATCATGCTGGATCATCTTAATCGCATGCAGCGCCAGCGGATCGGTATAATCGCAGTTTGCAGTCGATACATACGCTTCCACCGCATGCGTCATAGCGTCCATCCCGGTGTGCGCCACCAGTTTCTGAGGCATTGTCTCCGCCAGATCCGGGTCGACAATCGCAACGTCCGGCGTAATCTCAAAATCGGCAATCGGATACTTAATCCCCTTCTGGTAATCCGTAATAATGGAAAATGCGGTAACCTCCGTCGCCGTACCGGACGTAGAGGAAATTGCGCAGAAATGAGCTTTTTTGCGTAAAGCCGGAATGCCGAATACTTTGCACATTTCTTCAAATGTAATATCGGGATATTCGTATTTGATCCACATTGCTTTCGCCGCGTCAATCGGGGAACCGCCGCCCATTGCAATAATCCAGTCCGGTTCAAATTTTGCCATTGCTTCCGCGCCCTTCATCACGGTTTCTACCGACGGATCCGGCTCGATGCCTTCAAAAACTTCTACCTCCATGCCTGCTTCCTTCAAATATCCTGCCGCGCGATCCAAAAATCCAAAACGCTTCATGGAACCGCCGCCAACGCAAATCATCGCCTTTTTTCCGGAAAAAGACTTCAATGCCTCTAAGGAACCCTTGCCATGATATAAATCGCGCGGTAATGTAAATCTTGCCATTTGTGAATACCTCCTTAAAATAATGTCTGTTTTACCTGCTTTCTTGTCACTTTCGAAATGGAAAGCCAGTTCTTACTATAACAAATTTTTTTATATTATACAACCGTTTCATAAAAGATCATGAAAAACTTGTAAAAGATTGACAACAGGTAATTTTTAGGTGTATAACTATATATAACGGCGGCGACCCGCAAATACATAAAAAATATTATATCAGGAGGACTTTTTATGCAACTGATTCAGGCAAAAGATTATGAAGACATGAGCCGCAAAGCGGCAAATATTATTTCCGCGCAGGTCATTTTAAAACCAAACTGCGTACTGGGGCTTGCAACGGGCTCTTCTCCGTTATCCACTTATGCAAACCTGATTGAATGGTACAAAAAAGGCGATTTGGATTTCAGTAACGTTTCTTCCGTAAACCTGGACGAATACCGCGGCCTTACGGCGGACAACGACCAGAGTTACCGGTATTTTATGAACACCAACCTGTTTGACCACATCAACATCGACAAATCCAAAACCTACGTTCCTGACGGAACGGAGCCGGACAGCGCCAAGGCATGCAGCAGGCATGACGAAATCATCGAAGAGCTTGGCGGAATTGATTTACAGCTGCTTGGAATGGGCTTAAACGGGCACATCGGATTTAACGAGCCCGCGGCGGAGTTTCCGAAAGGAACCCACTGCGTAGATCTGACCCAGAGCACGATTGAAGCAAACTCCAGGTTCTTTGCTTCCATCGACGACGTTCCGACACAGGCTTATACCATGGGCATCCAGTCGATTATGCTGGCAAAGAAAATCCTTGTCATCGTCAGCGGCGCCAATAAAGCGCAAATCGTAGCGGACGCGTTCTTAGGGCCTGTTACGCCGGAAGTTCCGGCTTCTATCTTACAGATGCATCCGGATGTTACGGTTGTTGCGGACGCAGACGCGTTGTCTGTTTATCTGGAACGCTGCAAAGCATAATAATTGTTCTTTATCGTATCGCATACGAACGGATCGAAAGTCCGTTTCATTCAAAAAAAGCAGGGGGAATGGATACTCGAAACCCATTCCCCCTGTATATTCAAACCGTTTTCTATATCCTACTGAAAATACTTCACGCCGGATTCAAACAGCTTCATATCCTGTTCCCCGTAAATATTCACCGCAACGGATCTGCCGCGCCGTTCCACATGCGCCATTTTCCCGAGCACGCGCCCGTCCGGGCTGGTAATCCCTTCGATTGCCGCATACGATCCGTTTACGTTCCACTCTTCGTCCATCGTCGGCTGTCCTGCTTCGTTAACATACTGCGTCGCTACCTGCCCGTTGGCAAACAGCCGGTCGATCCATTCCTTCGGCGCAACAAAACGCCCTTCTCCGTGGGAAGCCGGGCTGCAGTAAACCTGCCCTGTCTGCGCGCCCGAAAGCCATGGCGACTTGTCCGTTACGACCTTCGTATAGACCATCTTGCTGATATGGCGTCCAATCGTATTATAAGTCAGGGTCGGGGAATCCTCCTTCTGCTCCGTAATTTCCCCGTGCGGTACAAGCCCAAGCTTAATTAACGCCTGGAAGCCGTTGCAGATGCCAAGCATCAGTCCGTCCCGCTCCTGCAAAAGCCTGGTTACCGCTTCGGCCAGTTTCGCGTTGCGGAACGCCGTTGCAAAAAACTTTGCGGAGCCCTCCGGTTCGTCTCCTGCCGAAAAGCCGCCCGGGAACATAATAATCTGCGCCTGATCCACCGCTTTTTGAAACGAATCCACCGAATCGCGGATATCCTGCGCGCTTAAATTCCGAAAAACCTTCGTTACAACGTTTGCCCCTGCCGCTTCAAACGCCCTTGCACTGTCATATTCGCAGTTTGTTCCCGGAAATACCGGAATAAATACGGTCGGCTTTGCCACTTTGTGTTTGCAGACCGAGATCGTTCCTCCGCGGTAAATTTCCGTATTTACCGTATCCTTCCGCACCGAAGCGCGCGTCGGGAATACGTCCTCAAGCGTACCAGTCCACGCCGCAAGCGCTTCGTCCATGGAAAGCTCCATCGTTTTATATAAAAACGCCTGCTTATCGTTTACTTCACCGGCTTCTGTTACATATTCCAAAAGACCCGCCGCTTCAAACGCCGCGCGTACTTCCGGTTCCCTCCCGGCGCAGACCTCCGCCAGAATATCGCCAAAGCCGGGCGTAAACAGCCGCTTTTCGTCAAACGCGTCATTTATGGAGACGCCGAGCCGGTTGCCGAATGCCATTTTGCTTGCCGCTGCCGCAAGCCCTTTCCCGTCTAACGCGTAAGCCGCCGTTACCGCGCCGGATGCCGTAAGCGCATGCACCGTATCGTACAGCTTCATCACCTGTGAAAATACCGGAAGATCGCTCGCGTCCTTCTGAACGGCAAATAAGAACAGCTTATCGCCCGCCGCTTTTAATTCCGGCGTGATAATATCGCGTTCTTTCGCCACGTCCACGGCAAAAGAAACCAGAGTCGGCGGCACGTCCGTTTCGTTGAAACTGCCGGACATGCTGTCCTTGCCGCCAATGGAAGGCAGGGAAAATCCCATCTGCGCATAATACGCCCCCAAAAGCGCGGCAAACGGCTGGCTCCAGCGCGCCGGATCGTCCGACATCCTGCGGAAGTATTCCTGGAAGGAAAACCGGATTTTACGGAAGTCGCCCCCTGCGGCTACGATACGCGCCACGGATTCCAGCACGGCGTAAACCGCCCCGTGATACGGGCTCCAGGAAGATACGTACGGATCAAATCCGTAACTCATCATAGTGACAACGTCCGTATCCTTTTGCGCCACCGGAAGCTTCGCTACCATACTCTGTGTTTCGGTCATCTGGTAACGCCCGCCGTAAGGCATATAAACGCTGCCCGCTCCGATGGAGCCGTCAAACATCTCCACCAGACCCTTCTGGGAGCAGACATTCAAATCAGAAAGCATCGCCCTCCAGGCTGTTTTCAGGTCGCCTTTTAAAAGCGCTTCCTCTACGGGCGCAAGCAGAACACCGTCTAAGCAGCAGTCTGCTTTGGACGGGATTTCCACCGCGACGGACGTCTCCTGGTGCGCCCCGTTGGTATCCAGGAATGCGCGGGAAATATTGACAATTTCTTTTCCCCTCCAGCTTAAAATGAGGCGCGGCTCCTCCGTAACGACGGCGACTGCAACCGCCTCTAAGTTTTCTTCTCTGGCATAGGCTAAAAACTGCTCTTTATCCTCCGGCGCAATCACAACCGCCATGCGTTCCTGGGATTCGGAAATGGCAATTTCCGTACCGTCTAAGCCCGCATACTTTTTGGGGACAAGATCCAAATCCACCCTTAACCCCGCCGCAAGCTCGCCGATTGCAACCGACACGCCGCCCGCGCCGAAATCGTTGCATTTTTTGATCAGATAGCTGACCTCTTCGCGGCGGAACAGCCTCTGGATCTTGCGCTCCGTCGGAGGGTTCCCTTTCTGTACCTCCGCGCCGCAGGTATCAATCGAAGCCGTATTGTGCGCTTTTGACGATCCGGTTGCGCCGCCGCAGCCGTCGCGCCCGGTCCGCCCGCCCAGCAAAATAATGATATCGCCCGGATCCGACGTAAGCCTTCTTACCGCACGCCGTGGGGCCGCCCCCAGAACCGCGCCGATTTCCATACGCTTTGCCACATAATTCGGATGGTAAATTTCTTTTACGTATCCGGTTGCAAGCCCGATCTGGTTCCCGTAGGAGCTGTAGCCGTGCGCCGCCTCGCGGACGATCTTTTTCTGCGGAAGCTTGCCCGCCAGGGTGTCTTTGACCGGAACGCGCGGGTCCGCCGCGCCCGTTACGCGCATTGCCTGATAAACATAGGTGCGGCCGGAAAGCGGATCGCGGATTGCTCCGCCAAGGCAGGTCGCCGCGCCGCCGAACGGTTCGATTTCAGTCGGATGGTTATGCGTTTCGTTTTTAAAATTTACAAGCCACTCCTCGGTTTTGCCGTCTATTTCTACCGGGACGACAATAGAGCAGGCGTTGATTTCGTCGGATTCCTCCTGATCGTTTAATTTCCCTTCTTTTTTCAGGCGCTTCATTGCCAGAAGCGCAATGTCCATCAGACAGACGAATTTATCGTCCCTGCCCGCATACAGCTCTTTGTGCGCCGCCAGGTAATCTTCATAGGTTTTTTGGATCGGTTCCTTATAATCGCCTTCCCCGAACGCCACGTCTTTTAATTCCGTAGAAAACGTCGTATGGCGGCAGTGATCCGACCAGTAGGTGTCAAGCACGCGGATTTCCGTCATAGAGGGGTCGCGTTTTTCTTCTTCCCTGAAATAGTTCCGGATATGGAGAAAATCTTCAAAGGTCATGGCAAGGTGAAACGATTCGTACAGTTCCCGGAACGCAGTCTCCTCCATATCGCAAAAGCCGTTCAAAACAGGAACGTCTTTCGGCTCGTCAAAAACGGATAACAGCGTTTCCGGTTTCCCGGAATCCGCTTCGCGGGAATCCACCGGGTTGATGCAGTGCGCTTTGACGGCTGCAAACTGCTCGTCCGTAATATCCCCGGCAATTACATAGGCGGTTGCAGAACGGATCACGGGCTCTTCGTTTTCGTCGAGCAGCTTAACGCACTGTTCCGCGGAATCCGCCCTCTGGTCGAACTGCCCCGGCAGATACTCCACGCAAAATACGCGCGCGCCGTTCGCATCAAACGTTTCTTCGTATACCTCGTCTACCGGCGGCTCGGAAAATACGGTTCGGATTGCGTTCTGATACGTTGCGTCGGAGATATGCTCCATGTCATACCGGATCAAAACGCGCACGTCTGTTACGCCGGTAATGCCCAGATAGCTTGTAATTTCCGATTTCAGTTCTTTTGCCTGTACGGCATAGTCAGGTTTTTTTTCAACATAGACTCTTTTTACATTTGCCATAATTGATTCCTCCATCCTTTCGCTTTGTTGTGGCTTTATCATAACATGTTTTTATTGATAAGTACAATTAATATATTTCATATCACTTATAAGTTCTATTTATATTTCTCTATAACATATACATAAAACGAATCCTGTTTCGATACGGGATACTCCATTCGCAGCCCAAACGCCGGATGGAGCCTGAGTTGTTTTTTTACAAATCCATTTTCGTTGGAATACAAAAGCATTATGCCACCCAGAGCCAAAAGTTCCTGCGATTTATCAAAAAATCCCCTGTAAAACGCATCTTGTTCTTCTTTTGTGCGTTTACCACGGATCGGCAGGTTTGCAATAATTTCATCAAACGGGCAGCTATGTTTAAAGTCCAGGTAATCCCTATTAATAAAATTCACATGCATACCCGCCGCTTTGACATTTTCCTTTGCCTTCGCAACGGCTTCCCCAAAAATATCAATCCCGTAAATTTCCCGGGCGGGCAAAATTTTATGCCGTTCCACCAGCATCGTCCCTGCGCCGCAGCAGGGATCCAAAATCTGCGCGTTCTTTTTCAAATACGGCCTGCAAAGCGCAAAAAGAGACGCGGCCAGCGACGGATGGATAGACGCGGCTACGGTTTCCTTACGGTAAGAAAAGCGTTCCATCGGGATCGTAAACATTTTTAAGAACACGTGAATATTTTCTGTTTTATCCAGAATCAGCCGAAGTTCATATTCATAATCTTCCGGCGCATTGATAAGTTTCCTTGCGCTCTTTTCTTCCAGCACATATGCCGCGCGCTTTAGATAACGGCTCCTTTCTTCCAGCGAAACGCCCCCTTTTAAATCGAACCGGAAATAAAACGGAGCGGGTTCTTTGTGGAACCGTTCCAGCAAAGAAACAAGCTTTGCGTCCGCCAGCGCATTTCCCAGAGCCTCGGGCCCGTCGCAGTAGCGGACTTTTTCTGCCAGCCGAATAGGAAACAGCAGATCGCGGAACGTGCGTATTTTTATGATTTCCCTGAAATCCTCCGTCACCGCCTGCACGCCCAGGGGATGAATCTGTTTGCGCCCCGCCGCAATCTGTCCGCTCAGCAGTTCCGCAAAGGCCGGCCGCGCCGTAAGCAGAACGGCCGCTTTTTGATTCCATCCGGTAAACGTATGGCGCGCCGCTTCCCCTTCTTTGCGCAAAATCTGGCCTAATACGCGGATCTCCTCTCGGATATGTTTCTTTTCTTCTTCTCTTATTTCCCTGCTGCAAAGCAAATCATACTGTTCTCTTAGTTCCTGCAAATAAGGATACGGATCGGTCTGCCCTAACGCCTTAAGGAGAACCGGCCGCACAAAAAGCGTCTGTTCGTTTTGGTAGGCGCTGTATATCGCTTCCGCCGCATGCTCTATCGATAAGCCGCCGATTAGGGCCGCTGCGTTTTTACGCGCTTTTGCATCGCCCCAAGAAAGAAACGGGATAAGATCCGCTCCTTCCCCGGCCAGTTCTTTTACATGCCTGCGTTTTGATTCCTCTTTGATTTCTTCACGCAGCGCGCTAAGCGCGGCGCGTACGTCTTCCTGCCGTTTTATCTGCTCCCAAAGCCTGTCTGTCATATGTTCCCCTCTGTTTTCGCCTGTTTTTTCTTTTCATTGTAATAGATCCTTTGATATTTGACAAGTATGAGGCGGCATGTGCGCAGTTGGGAGCTGAACTGTTATAAAAATACTTTCTTTGCCCATAGACACGCTTGCTTATGCAATATACACATGATACAATACTCTTATACAAGCCAAACTATAAAAAGGAGAGAATGAAACATGAAAGCAACAAAACGAATGTTTGCATTTCTGCTTGCCGCTACAATGACGCTGACCGGCCTGCCCGCGGCAGTTAAAGCAGAAACCGGGGTAAAACCCGAAGACGGCACAACCATTGGACAGCCGTTCCCATCCGGAACAGGCGGCAGCCAGAACTTCCGTATTCCGGGCATTGTGACGTTAAACGACGGCACGCTAATCGCCGCATGCGACGCAAGATGGGATCATGGAGGGGACGCCTGCGGCCTGGATACGATCGTATCCCGTTCCACAGACAATGGAAAAACATGGAACTACACATTCGCCAACTATCTTGGGGACAACGGCAATAAATACGCTCCAAATTCCACCGCCTTTATCGATCCGGCCATTACAACCGACGGGGAAACCATTTATATGATCGCAGACGTCTGGCCCGGCGGCTATGCCATCAATACGGCTCCAGACAGCCCCATTCCGGGAGAAAACGGCCTGGACGCAGAAGGAAACTTACGTCTTTCGGCGGATAACCGCAGTACCTACGCATACCACCTGCAAAAAGCAGACGAAGACAGCGGCTCTTATTATACAATTGTCGAAAACGAAACCGGAAATACCGTAGACGATTACACAATAGACGCCTACTTTAACATTACAGGCAACGGCATAGAGAGCAACCTGTTTTATTCGGATTCCCCGTATTTGGTTTATCCGACCGATTACCTGTACCTGACCACCTCAAAAGACGGCGCCACCTGGTCGGTCCCGGTTCTTTTAAACCTGAAAAAAGAAGCGGAACAGTCGTTTTTAGTAGGCCCGGGACGCGGCATTGTAACCTCTTCGGGCAGAATCGTTTTTACTGCCTATGAGTTTTCCAGCCATTTAGGCGGAGACCGAAACAGCTGCTGCTTTTATTCCGACGACCAGGGCGAGACCTGGACGCGCGGCCAATCCGTCAAAGATATCACTTCGGAAGCCGCTGTTGTAGAAGCAGACAACAAATTATATATGTTTACGCGCCACGGCGGCTATTACGTTTCCGAAGACGAAGGCGAAACCTGGTCTGACAGGAAAGATCCGGGTATCTCCTACTGTTTAAGCTGCGAATTGAGCGCCATTACCTATTCCAAAAAAATTGACGGCAAAACAGCCATCATCCTTTCCGCCCCTTCCGCTACGTCGCGCGCGGCAGGAAAGCTTTTTATCGGCCTGGTGCAAAACGACGGTTCGATTTCCTGGGACTACAGCTACAGCGTAAACGGGGACGCATACTATGCCTATTCCTGCCTGACCGAATTAAACGACGGTTCAATAGGCCTTTTGTATGAAAGTGCGGGCACGGCAATCACTTATACCAATATCCCGATTCAAAAAGCCGCTCCCGGCGCTTTTGTCGGCAACATCTGGTGTACCGATACATCCGGAAGCATTGTCGCGTCTGTTGACATGAAATCACAGTCTACGGTCACGCTGCAGGCATATTCCGCCGGGCAAAGCGCCGGCTTAAAAGCTGTTTGCGACAGTGAATTTATCACTGCAGCCCTTTCCGGCAACAAGCTTACTATCCGCAGTTCGTCCATAACATCCGGCATGGAACGCGCTGCCGTCACTTTAACCGACAACAACAATACCATGAAACTGAACATAAACGTCACCGACGCGCAGCAGTATGAAATTGTGGATCTGCGTATGGGAGACGCCTACACGATAGCCGGATATAACGGAGAATCGTTTTCAGGCGTGGATACATCTGTTATCAAAGTGACAAAAGGCTCCGAAAGCCTTAAAATAGAAGCTTTGTCAGAAGGCAAAACCTCTGTAAAGCTCGGAAGCAAAGAATACTTCTTCGTTGTTAAAAATGATGAAGTGGATTTGAAATTAGAAATCGGCGAAAGCGTAACGGTTCCCGGAGCCGCCCTGATGCAGGGTGAAGACAGCCGCATTGTTTCCACTACCCCAAATTCCTATCCGTATGAACCGATCACCGAAATTGCAGATGAAGGAGAATACCTGATTGGAACAGCGTCGCATATTGTAACAGACAATGAAAGCGCAGCGGGCGATCCGGTCGGAAGAGCCATGCAGGCCGCTGATTTTTATTCCGGAGATCTGACAGAACATTTGTGGACCTTCCTCGAAGAAACCGACGGTTATACCGTCCAAAATAAAGACGGCCAGTATCTGAGTTTTAACGGCTCGGCCGTACAGCTTTCCGATTCCCCGCAAACGCTGTCAGTCACCCCAAAAAACAGCGGATTTTCTGTTTCCTATAACGGCCAGTATTTAAACAATTATGGAAACAGCAATCAAAAAGCCGCAGGATATTCTGAGGATAACAATACCTGGATCCTCTATCAGCAGGCAGGAAGCCACACGTTTACGGGACTGTTGGAGGGAAGAGACGATATTATCGTAAGCGGAACTACCTATCACATCACTGTCGGGAATCCCATTCCTGTAGATGTGGAACAGGCTCTTACCGCATTAAAACAAACGATATCAGCCGCAGACCTTCTTTTTGCAAATTTAAGTCCGTATACAGACGCTTCTGTTTCCGTATTTAAAGCAGCATACAACCATGCAAAAAATGTCCTGGCCACCCCGAAATCACAGACTGCCGCTTCTGTCAACGCCGCACGTTCCCAGTTAGAACAGGCCATGAAGTTAGAGCCAAAACCTGCCGACAACAATCCGATGCCGCCGGCTCCGCAGCCCCAAGCGCCGGAACTTCCCGCCGCAGGAAGCACGCGTTCTGACAAAAACGCAACTTATAAAGTAATCTCCTCAAAAACGTCAGGAGGTACGGTATCTTATGTAAAACCGAAAAAGAAATCCGCCAAAACAGCCACTATCCCGGCGAGCATCCAGATCAACGGCCTGACCTATAAAGTAACGGCAATTGAAAAAAATGCGCTGAAAGGCTGCCAGAAACTGACCCAGGTAACGATCGGGGCAAATGTACAGACCATTGGAAAATCAGCGTTTGAAGGCTGCAAAAAAATCAAAAAAATTACCATCCAGTCTACGAATCTAAAAAGCGTCGGAAAAAAGGCAATCAAAGGCATTGACAAAAAATGCACGATCCGCGTGCCAAAGAAAAAAATTCAGACTTATAAGAAACTTTTTCAGGGAAAAGGATTCCAGACAACGATGAAGATCGTTAAGAAATAACCGGTTTTAATGGGGCTATCTATTTCCCGATAGCCCCATTTTCACCGTTATACCTTCATAATAGAAATTACAGTTTCCGGAGGCAGTCATATGAATTTTGATATAAACAAACTAAAATGGACAAGAAAACCTGCAAATTACACGATATCGGATGAGAAAATTGAGATCGCAACAAATCCTCACACAGATTTATGGCAGAGAACATACTATCATTTCAGAAACGACAATGCGCCTGTTTTGCAGATGCAAACAGATGAAAAATTCTTTTCCTTTACAGTGAAAACAGAATTTGAAAGCAAGCATAGATTTGACCAATGTGGGATTGTGATGTACCTTGACAGTGAAAATTGGCTGAAAGGTTCGATAGAATACGAAAATGAAAAATTTCAGCATCTTGGATGCGTTGTCACAAACAACGGCTATTCCGACTGGTCAACAACAGAAATAAGCGCTTCTGTAAAGTCCATGTGGTATAGATTCAGCCGTAGGGAAGACGACTATTGCATTGCGTGTTCTGAAGATGGCGTTACGTTTCGGCAGATGCGCGTATGTCATATGTGGAACGGCAACGGAACAATACAATTTGGAATTTATGCATGTAGCCCCGAAGAATCCTCTTTTAAAGCTGCGTTTACCAACATGGAAATAACGGAATGTAAATGGCCTGCCCATAACGGACAACAGCCGGGCTAGGAATGTCAATTTCTAGGTTTTAAGAGGGAATATGGAAAAATATACTTATATCAATTTAAGACAAAGACCCCAATTAAAAGAACTGGCAGCCGCATGGTTTCACTCAAAATGGAACGTTCCGCAGGAAGCCTATCTTGAGCGTATCAACGCTTACCTCAATCTTGAGACAGAATACAGCTGGTATCTTTGTCTGCACGGGAAGAAAATTGCCGGCGGTGTTGGAGTGATCGAAAATGATTTTCACAACAGAAAAGACCTCGCGCCGAATGTCTGTGCGTTATATACAGAACAGGAATATTCAGACAGGCGCCCGCGCCAAACCCCGACCGCAAGCTTATCAGAGGTACTATATGCGGCGTGCGTGTGGAAAACATTGAAGATCCTTTGATGCAGGAGATCCGATATCTTGATAAGTTAGTGGATGAACTGGCAAAGGGTAAAAAAATGGAACAAATATTGAGACAACAGTGACATTGTAACGACCGATTCATAAGGAGTGATATTATGGAACTGAAATTCAGCGCAATGATACTTCAAAATAAAGATATGGATGCCGCTTATGTAGAAGTCCCTTATGACATCAAAAAAATTTTTGGTAAAGGCCGCCTGCTGGTAAACGCCTCTTTTGACGACATCCCATACAGAGGGCAGGTAGTAAAAATGGGCGCCCCCTGTTACATCATTGGCATTACCAAACAGATCCGCCGGCAGATTGGCAAAAATTTTGGCGATATTGTTGAAGTTATATTACAAGAAAGAGACAGCGGGACGCCATCCATGTGGAAATGCCCGAAATGCGGAAGGGAATTTAAGAAAAACGGGCAGAGCCATTTCTGTGGAGAAAAGCCCAAAACGATTGATGAATATATCCTGGGCCAGGATGAGGAAAAACAAAAAGATCTGCAGTATATCCGCCAGATCCTGCACCGGGCATTACCGGAGGCGGAAGAACGTATCTCATGGAGTATGCCAACTTATTGGAAAAAGCATAATATCCTTCATTTTGCCGCTTCAAAAAAACATATCGGACTGTATCCGGGTCCTGAGGCCGTAATTCATTTTTCGGAAGAACTTCAGGGTTACCAAACCGAAAAGGGGACTATCCGTATCCCTTATGGCAAGATTGACGCCGTATTGATTGAGCAAATTGCAAAGTGGTGCTGGCAGACCGGGAATCATGCGTAACCATTAACTGCCGATGAGAAAAATCAGTTTATTTATTGCAATGAGCCTTGATGGATATACAGCAGACAATAAGGGCGGTGTTGGTTTCCACGGCCTGTATGTTAAACAGGTCAACAAGTACACATATGTAACTCCATTGCGTTCCCACTCTTACGACAGCCTACAAGTAATCTATATCCATGAGTAAGTTTCCAAAAGCAAGTACAAAAAAATCCCATTGCCTTATAGAAAAGAAATGGAACAATTTCTTAGATTTGTTGCGCATCCTTAGAATACCAAACCCATAGTTTTAAACCTCCTTTTGTCCGTTTAGGTTATAATAGCGTATATTGTGTGGTTGTCAATTTTATTACAAATCTGTCAATCATCACAATTCCAATCTCATAGAAATGACTTCCTGAAATCCGGCTATTCGGGAGCGAAACCCTTTGGGATTTCTTCCACACTCGACAAATCCAGCCTGTTCATACATAGAGACTGCCCTTTCGTTTTCAGCAACTACTTTAAGTTCAAGCTGGCTATATCCCGCTGCTTTAGCACATTCGATACATGAAGCCAACAAAACTTTACCAATTCCAAGCCCCCAATACTTTTTCACAACACTGATGCCAAATTCTGCCCGATGTCGTACCTTATACTTTGTACCGATTGCCTCGATTCCTGCTGTTCCTGCAATGACGCCGTCAACTATGGCAAGCAGTTCAATCTCCCTTTCACTCTCAGCCTTTTCTTTCAGGAACTGGCTTTCCTGTACGGCATTAAAACTGTTTTCATCTGGATATATAAGCAAATAATCGGTTTCACTATGTGTCAGATTGAAATTATCCAATACAAGCTGACCATCGCTTTCTGTTCCATTCCTCAAACAACATTCCATTCCATTACTTAATGTTATTGTTTTCTTATATCTCATGACTGTCCCTCCACTGACAACCGCCCTTAAAGTCAGCTTCTTCATCTATGCAATATCCTAAGCAGAAAAATGTGGATTGTCAACACTTTTTTAGACAACTTTTTTAAGGTTGTTTTCCCTCAAATCTGCAAATGTTTCATTCCATGCAAATTCTGTTTTTATGATTTTAAATGTCGCTTCTGCTGCGGCATTATCATAGGGACATCCTTTCTGGCTCAAGGAGCATTCTGTATCAAACGCCTCCAGAAGTTCTTCGATTGTCTGGTTTTTGAATTCGTTTCCACGGTCTGTATGGAACAAGCGGATATCCGCAAGGGTTCCTTCCACACGTTGGAATACTTTTTTTACAAGTTCCGCCGTTTTATGCTCTCCGGCACTATAACCTGTGATTTCCTTATTATAAAGATCTACAAGGATACCTATGTAATTCCAGTCTGTTAAAACCCTTACACAAGTTAAATCGCTTATTACAACAATCCCTGTATTTTCTTCCCTAAAGCGTGTTTGGCTAAAACCCGCCTTTGGTGTAAAATATCATTCTCCATTTTCAGCTGCTGCACTTCCTCACGCAGCTTTAAGAGTTCTTGCTGTTCTGGCGTGCGTTTGTCTTTTTCATGGAATGAGCCGGAATTTTCCGCCTGTTTTACCCATTTATCAAACAAGGAATGGGCGATATCGTATTCCCGGCAGATATCACATCTTCGTTTGCCGGAATGGTATAAATCTACCAGCTGCCTCTTAAATTCATCTGTATATTTACAAGGTTTTCTTTTCTATTTTGTTTCGGTCATATTGGCTGCTCCTTTGCCATTACGGATAATCTGGGCGTATGCATTCCCCCACAGGAGCAAATGCGTCATCAGTGTCTCTCTGAATACAAAGGAAGTCATTTCCGGATTCGGCTCATCATGGAGCAAAAAATAAAGCGGATGCTTTACCGCCTTTTCCTTACCACCATCTACGTTGTATTTATAAACATGAAGCGGAAGACTCGCCACTGCTTCCGATAAGATACGCACACAGGAATACACCGCTGTCATCTGCATGGCTGAACGCTCCTTGACGTTCTTGCCGCTGGAACTGCCGCCGATAAAGAATCGGCACGCACTGCCAGATGTTGCATTCTGTGGCTTATCCCTTGATTTAAAAATTCCTGATAAAATTCCCATAATCACCAATCCTCCTTAAAAATGGGCATAAGAAAAGCACCTACCATTTCCGATAAGTGCTCCCATACTTTTATTATTCGATTGTTTCGCTCAACTGTCTTTTTACATCCCTGCCACCATACATGATGCGGATAATATTTACAACACTTGTTGTTTCATCTGGCAGATAAAATATCAAATAATTATCTACTGGCAGAAAACGTAATCCCTGGCTATACCAAGGTTCTTCTTCATAACGAGTGTAGCGCATCGGCATCTGTTCAAGGGAACGTGCTGCTTTCATGATCCTGTCTACCTGACCGGAAGTAATCTCCGGAACCAAAAGTTCATAAGCTATATATTCATAGATGTCCCTTAAATCCTGTCTGGCCTCAGCAGTATAAACCACGTCATAAATCATAAGCCGAAATCTCTTTTCATTTCAGCTTCAATGGCATCTGCTGAGTAAACTCTGCCAGCCTTTACATCAGCCATACCTTTTCCAATCTCTTTATCAAACTGCTCTTTTGTAAGAGAATCATATGCCAATGGCTCGGTTCTTGGTAATTTCATTTCAAATGGAATCCCTTTTTGCAATACAATCTGTCTTAAAAACATGCCTACTGCATTTGACATCGGAATCCCTAACTGGTCTAATACGCTTTCTGCCTGTTCTTTGATTTCAGGCTCAACACGTGCGAATACATTTGCTGTTCTTGCCATAATCCTCGCCTCCTTCAACTGTATCTTATCACAAATTCTTGCGAATTGCAATCTATCCGCAAGCACTTTATAACTATATTATATTTTGTACTTCAACAGTTGAATCTATGCCTGACTAAATCCATAAAATGCCACGATCATCATAAACAGATGCTGTGACATCATTTCCACAACGGATTGCCCTGTCCAATCCCATAACGGTTGCAATGGCACCATCAATTTTTTCTGTGGATTTTTCTTTGTCTGCTTTGATATTTCCCGCCGGATCATTACGAATATAAATGTTGTCCATCATCCAACGAAGAACCGGATGACCGCCGTGGGCAAGTTTCTGTTCCAAAGTCAGTTTCATTCGTTCTTTTGTCGGCGGACTTATATCTTTGAACCCCTGTCCAAATGGAACAACCGTAAATCCCATCCCTTCAAGGTTCTGCACCATTTGTACAGCTCCCCATCTATCAAATGCAATTTCACGAATGTTGAAACGCTCTCCCAATCTTTCTATGAATTTTTCAATAAATCCATAATGGACAACATTGCCTTCCGTGGTCATAAGGTATCCTTGCTTTTCCCATACATCATATGGAACATGGTCTCGTTTGACTCGCAGTTCCAGTGTGTCCTCCGGAATCCAGAAATAAGGCAAGATAGCAAACTTGTCATCCTCATCCCTCGGCGGAAACACCAATACAAAAGCCGTGATGTCTGTGGTAGAGGATAAGTCCAAACCACCGTAACATACACGGCCTTCCAAATCGTCTTCATTTACATGGAATGCACATGCATCCCATTTCTCCATCGGCATCCAACGGACTGCCTGTTTTACCCACTGGTTCAATCGCAACTGCTTGAATGCATTTTCCTCTCCCGGATTCTGTTTTGCAGAATCACAGGCGGCCTGAACCTTATCAATGCTAACTGTAATCCCCAGAGACGGATTTGCTTTTTTCCAAACTTCCGGATCTGTCCAGTCATCATTCTCATCTGCACCATAAATCACAGGATAGAATGTCGGGTCTATCTTTCTTCCCTCAATAATATCCTTTGCTTTCTGGTGCGTTTCATAGCAGATACTGTTTGTATCTGTACCCGCTGTTGTAATCAAAAAATTTTGTGAAGCAAGAATCTTCACTCTTTTATTTAATGCCGGATACATTCTTGCCATGTCCGCCGCAACTTCAAATACAATGGATGCCTGCTGCCTGTCTGCAGCACACCTGTAGTGGTCAAGCGTTTTTGTAACATTTGTGGCTAAAAAATTATTGGATTGTTGTCTGGGGCCATCGGAGGTGGTCAAGCAATCCAATCAGAAAGCCTGCTCCCGCCGCTCTTTATGCTGCCGATCTCACCTGATATGGTGTGCGGTAACCGTTATAGCTGTGTGTGCGCACATGGTTGTAGGTAACATAGGCGAATTCCTCCACGGTCTGGTATAATTCCCCTCCGTCCGAAATTCGTACAGAAATCTGTGGCATCCGTGAATTTCAGCTCATCCCCATACTTCCTGACAAGCACCTTTGCCTGTCCCATGTCGGAATAATCATCCGGTTTCAGCGATTCCCCACCAAACTCTGCATTGTACTGCTCCGTTGGCACGTACCTGCATCTGCACCGAAAATGAATCTGGCCGCATCCAGCGCATTTCCATCAGAATGGATGTGGTTACTGCTGAATGCAATGGCATATGACACATCCGAAAGCAGTTCATCCAGTTTTTCCGGCGTGACCCAATCAGCCGGATTGTCAAAAAAATCATTATCACAGTCCATCACAACCACGTTGGATTTGATGAAATTTGCGATACTGCGGTAATTCTTCTGGTACTCCGCACATACGTGGTCAAACTTGACCGCCTGCTGCAGTTCCTCAGCACTCCCCACTTCAACCCTGTTTGGATAAAGACAGTTCTTTGCATCGGAGACCACGTTGGCCGTTTGTAAAACAAAATTCAGCTTCCTTTTTATGGAAAATCCGCTGAAAAACTTTTTTCACAAAAAATCGGAAAACGTACCGATTGGGCACCAAGACCTTTGAAGGGGATGAGCGAACAAAACTTTTTTAGTAAAATTTATGGTGAATTTAGATTATCTCTTTAGAAGTTCTTATATGTCGGTATAGCCCGTATTTTCGGGCTTTCCCGGCATTTTAGATATGGGGAGAAGTTCTTATATACCCTCATAACCTCTTAGGTTTTCCCTCTCAATGGTAGTAAAAGAAGTAGTAAATCCGTCTGCGGCTATGCTGCAATCAGCCTTTCCATTTCAGCCTTTGCGGAAGCGAAAGTTGCGTGTGCGTAATAGTTCAGCGTCATGGTGATGTTGGAATGTCCCATGATATACTGTAACGCTTTCGGGTTCATGCCCGCATTGGCTAAGTTGGTGCAGAACGTATGGCGCAGGGTGTGGGGTGTCATTACTTTGGGTAAGGCTTCCTCATGGCACTTGTTGTACTTCTTCGCAAGCCCCCGGAACATAGTCGCATAGTTCACATTCGTTTTCGGGCAACCGTCCCGGTTGAGGAAAAGGAAATTGCTGTAACCGTCAATGGTGATCTGCTTCGTTCCTTTGCGGTTCTCCAACACGCGCCCCAACGCTTCATACACTTTTTCACTCA
>OFHB01000888.1_pt1 | contig 18324 bp, 15 predicted proteins | sample 1521881 | NCBI WGS metagenome assembly OFHB01 (sample SAMEA3504090, study PRJEB24116) | mouse gut metagenome | biome: mouse gut; feature: mouse-associated habitat; material: faeces | place: Denmark | collected 2011
AGGGAAAAGTTTGTTGCGATGCAAGCATCGGGGAATGTACCCTCCTGGGATTCAAGCAGACCATTCACAGGATATTCGGACAGGACATATTCCACTCCCAACATGGAATCTACACCAAGAAGGCATGTATTCACTATCGTCATACATGCTCCTTCCTTACGATATCCCATCCTATCCAACAAGTCCATCTGCATATCATCAGGCACAGATGTATAACCATTAATAGAGGCATATCCGAATGCCAGGGCCTCATTATAATTAGCAGTTCGGTTTATATCTTTATCATGGTTCCTTGTTGTCGTCTGTGAAACTCTGAATGGCCCACCCTCTTCCTTCAGAGCGATATCCTCAATGCACTGTTCCTGCGCACTGACATACTTCCGGTATGTTTCCACATCAGAGGTATGATAATTGTGCATCTGCAGCTTAGCCCCATAGGCTAGTTCGAATACCGCCAGAATGCAGAAAGCGACATAACCCCCCTTCCTATACCAACCATGCCTTCTTCCAGCGGAGACCACAGCCGTCAGCACCAGAGCTGTCAACACAGCAAACACAGCCGTAAAATAGGTCAGCTTCATGTCCTGGGAAGGCTTCAGATAATCTAAAAGAAGTAATATCCCTGCCCATGAAGTACCAGCCAGCCAGATACTTCTCCTGTCGATTTCCGAAACCTCTTTTATCCAGAAATATGCCGCAAAAAATAAGATACTCAATATCCCGACATAAGAATACCTATACCAATAGCTGTCCATGGACTTGAGCAAAGAAAACATTATGTACAGGGGCTTCCAATAAAACAACAGGACTACCCCCCCGAGCATCACTCCGAAAACAGCCTTTGTTTTTACAGATACACGCTTTGAGATGAAGCAGAGCATACATCCAATCAATGCCAGGCTTCCGCAAAACAGAGAAACACTCCCATACGAGCTCTTAGCTCCCAACATATATCCCTGTATCACAGATGGCACATAGCCAATAAAAGAAAAATCTTTCAAAGCCTCAAATGCCAGATTCCCCTTACTGCTATTTTGCGTCGCCAGCACAGTCGGCCAGAAAAGAACCATGCTAATCAGGACTCCCGCTACCATGGAAAAAAGATATCGTGCAATATATCCAAAGCACTGCCGTATCATTGCGACTGCTGAGCCCTGCTTTTCACAGCAAATATGCAAAGCTATCTCAAAGCAAATCCAAAATCCGGAAAAGAGACAGTTGATGCCACCCGTATACCAGTTGAACAGAATAGACATACCCACGAATACGGACAGTCTCCAGCCCGAATTTTTCCGGACGATATAATAGACACCTGACAAAATCAGCGGGAGCATATAGACCCCGTCAAGCCACATAATATTGCTGCTTTGGGCGAGCGTGTATTGATTCAAGCCATATCCCAAGGAGAGCAGTATGCCAAACATCCTGGCGCACAGTTCCGATTCCAGATACCCGCTGAGCCTCACATGGAGAAACACGCAAAAAAACGCCGCAGCCATGGCCATTTTCAGCGCCGCCAGCAAGTTGAAAAAAATATGGAAATCAGCCTTTTCAAAGAAGATTACAAGCAGATTGAATGGAGATGCCAGATAATAGCTGAAAGTTCCAATATTATTGCCGCCAAGGAAATTAGAAAATGTTTGTGATATCCTGTTCTGTCCTCTCAAGACATCCTTAAGGTACGCAAAAAAGTCCAAATACTGAACATTTGCATCCTTACAGGCCAGAGAATTCTTTCCAAAGGGAGCGTAACATATACTATATAGAGACTTATCATGACTCCCAATACCAACATGAAAACTGCGAAACTGTCTGCCCGTATCTTCTTGTAACTAGATTTTCTATCTTTCTTCCTATAGCCTATCATATACCCATTCCTCCAAATTTTATATTTTGCTACACTCTGCATATCTCCACAGGTATACCTGTCTCTGCCAATTTATCGTAATACTGTTGCATAATATCCTCAGATACACCTTTATAATCTGGTAATTGATATGTTTCATTATTGCTACGCTTATCATCGCAAGCCTTTAGCGATTTCCATTTTTCCATTCCCAAACAATGTTCTTTCATTAGCTCAATCTTTATAATGTTTTTGCTATTTCCATACCTTTTAATCAACCTCACTACCTCTATTTGATTATCATTATCATCTGTATAACCACCAATGACAGGAATCCGAAAAACCACCGGCTTTCCTGACGCAAGCAGCATATCCAAGTTCAACAAGTAGGTTGATATATCTCCACACAAAACATCTCTGCATCGCTGCCCGTCCATTATCTTTATATCAACATAAAAAAAATCTATATAGGAAATTGCTATGGAAAGCTGTTTCGATGATGCAAACAAACAGCTTTCTATAATCATATGGATATGATTATCACGGAGTCTGATCAGCAATGGTTCCAATTGCTCCATTTGCAACAGACATTCTCCTCCTGAAAACGTCACCCCGCCAGGAAGTTTACGCATATCGGCCGCAGAATTTATGCAAAAATTTTTCGACTCACCATAAAACAATCTGTCTTTGATTAATTCTGTGTATAAATCATCGAGAGAAATATACTTACCATAGGTTCCTTTCACACCATCTTTTATATAAGGTTCTGGCTGTCCCCTTAAATTTTCAGGATTGCTGCACCATGGACAACGTAAAGAACACCCCTTCAAAAAGCACTGTGTACGGATACCTGGCCCTTCATGTAAGGAAAAGCGTTGAATATTCGTGACGAGAATCTTTTCGTCCATAATCTCCTCTTGACTCATTTTGCCTCTCCTCCATTATCATCTCTCAGTATCTGTATGTCACACTATCTATTTATGTTTTATATTTATTATATCCCTAATTGCGCCTAGCGCCCTTTTTCTTATTATGAAAGCGCCTAGCAAAAATAATATTATCAGTCCATATCTAATAAACGGATAACTATATGTTGCCAGCAAAATGAAGCCAATAACCATAAATGGAATAGTTATCAGCAATATCCTCTTCACCTCATATGGATATTCACCATCACAAAACTCATCACATACTTTCTTCATGAAGCAATAGTGTGTCATTGCATAGACCACATAACATACCAGTGTTGTGTATCCGGCAATCACATAACCTAATTGTCGTATAAAAATATAATTCAAAAAAAGATTTAGAATGGCACCGAATATACTTGCCACCATAATCATCTTAGTCTTCTCATAATAGAAAGCAAATTTAGCAAACATGTCATAGCTATACATAAAAAAAGCACTCATTGCTACTGGCGGAATCACCCATATAGCATCATAGTATTCCTCTGGTGCAAATATGGCCACAGCCTCAGGCGCTAAGACAATCAACACAAGGTTTACTGCTGCAACAAATAGCAATGTGATATATGCTATTGGCGCAATCTCTTTCCCCTTTCTATCTTTTATCTTTTTATATATCCATGGGCTGACTGTCTGAGACAATGCTGTATTAAACAACGTCATAATAGACGATACAGAATACGCAAGATTGTAAATCCCAGCTTCACTCTCTCCTACCATTTTTTTAATCATAATCCGATCCGCACTGTTCAATACTGTCTGGGAAAGGTAATGTGGAACAAGCGGAACATTAAACAGAATTGCATATCTCCAAAATCTTTTAGAAAAGAACTTTTTCCCCCTCTTAATCAGAAGAAAGCTCGTCCAACTATATGCCGCAAGCTCAACTATCATCAGCCCAAGAATTCTGGCCGTCACTTTATCTTCCGCATGCGTAACCAGGAATATACCCAATAAAGGCTTTGCCAAGGAAACCAGTATGGTCACAGTTACCAAAACATGGTACTTATAATCCATTCTCTGCTCATTTGCCCAAAAACTAAACGATGCCGTTGCCCATATCATGACAAGCATGGACAATGTCTGGCTTGTGGTCAACCCTGTTATACCATTCCAAAATTGATGTGTCAGAATATATGCGATAGACCAAATTGATGTAAGCAGCAAAGTCAAACCCTGCAATGTTGATGAAAACACTGCCCGTTCCTCACTGAATTTAACAATCCCTTGTGCATGAACGCCTTGATATAGCGACAAAGATACTACAATGGACACAATACCATACCAAGAATTAAATACCCCGAACTGACCATACTCCGCAGTAGTAAGCAATCTTGTAAAAATAGGGGTCGTAATCATTGAAATTCCACGCTGTAAGAAAGAGCATATCAAAAACCAGAACGAAGCCCTGACTGGTATCGGTGAATGCTTATATTTATCAACTATCTTAATAATTTTTGTCACCTTCTCTTCATTATAATCTGCCCTAAATCGAGTCCCCTTTACCCAAAACATATTATCGCTATTCTAATCCAAATACTTTCCTTATCGGAGTTCCTTTTATTCCCCGAGTTATTACCACCATCAAGAACATTGCCATCCAAAATTCCACTATAATCCCCATACAGGTTCCCGGCTTAAATCCTACTATAGCCAAAACCTTTTTAGATACCCTAAGCATCATATGGTTCGTGCAAAGAAATATTATTGACGATTTCCCGATATTAGCCAACTCATTTACAATAACACCTCTAATACCTGACTTATATCTGTCAAGTTTCCTCACCAATATGAATAGGATTCCTGTGTATACACATGCACAGAAATATGCAATTGGCAAAATTCCGAAAGTCCCTGTCCGGATATTAAGGTTTTCGTTTAGCAAAATCAGCGCTCCACTCCCAAATGCCAGCCCGACACAAATAAGTCTGAAAGTCTCAAACTTTGTTCTTTCCATAATATGATACAGCTTCACTTCTCCACATACCCGAAACCAATGTCCAATGGCGAAGAATCCCAATGCCGATAAAGCTGAATTCATTGCCCATGGTAAATAATGGAAAAATACCGTCCATTCGCATCCAATTATCGTAACTCCTGTAACCAAGGCCATTTTCCATTTCAAGTGAACGATAGCCTTGTCAATCCAAGCATATATAAGATTTATCCAAAACAGTGCAGGCAGGAACCAAAGAGACGATTCGATGGGTTGATTGTAGGTCGTAGTAACAAAAACTCCTTTCAAACCTAACAAAACTGCGCTATTTCCAGTAAGTATTCCATCTAAGATACAATACAGCAAACCCACTATGAAATATGGTACAATCAACGCATAGGTCTTTCTCTTTACATACCCAAACAAGTTTTGCGGCTGTTTATATAAATACCCAGAAACCAAGAAGAAAAGCGGCATATGAAATCCGTATATAAATTTTTCAATAATCTTCCTATAATGCATATGTCCCAATACCATTAGGATAATTCCTATCCCTTTTAATATGTCAATAAAACTATAACGAGTACCCCCCCCCGCATTTCTCAAGCATTATTCCCTGTGACATTTCCATTGCTTGTTCCATACTTCCCGACTCCTTTTGATTAGCGCAATCTAAAAATTACGGCCATCACCCGCAACGCTTGGAAACATGGGGGCGTTGCCAGATTTACTGTAGGTTAAGATATCTCTCCAAAATTCACACCAACCACTTTTGGTCTCCGCTTAACATCCGTCTAACTTTATTTCACATCGAAGAATCCATTTTTCTGGCAGACTTTAGCGCCTCTGTTATCCTGGTAGATGATATCCCTCTTGTGTAAGGAAAATAAATTATTCTTATTCCTTCCTTTATAAATTCTGCTTCGTACTTCATCCATTTCTCTGTACCATACCAGTCATCACCGACAAACAGAAATGAAGCCCCAAGTTTCTTGCATGCCGTCAGCTTATCCATATCATACTGAGGTACAGCAACATCTACGTATCTACAACTACGCACCAGTTCTATTCGATCTTCAAAGGGAATCATCGCATTTTTTCCCTTATACTGTACAAGCTCATCTACAGTCACACCTACGACCAGCTTATCACACAGTCCTTTCGCATTTTTAAAGAGGTTTAAATGCCCTACATGAAAAAGATCATATACGCCTGTTGTGTAACCTGTAATCATTTTATCTCTTTCCTTTCTATTTATAGCAGTGAATCTTGCACTACTGCTTTTTTAATATGATGCCAAAAAACAATATAAATGCCAGAAAGCTGTCCGCTAAGGTATGGCTGCCTTTTCTCTCTTTGATTTTCATTTCGTTCCTATACAGCAATATGTATTGCCTACCAATCATGTACACCCTCATGGCATGGTTCTGGGACGCCTCTTCCCTTCCAATGCCAGAACCAGGACAAGAAATATGCCAAATCCACAAACCGAGAGAAGTATCCCGACCCCTGATAGCGGAGAACTGTATTCCAACCTCACTTCATGGAGGCCTTCCTCCAGTTCGACGGCCATGTACCTGAGATTCGCCCGATAGAGCTTCGTCTCTTCCCCATCCACATATGCCCTCCAGCCAGAAGAGTAGGGGATTGCCATGCACAGAATCTCCGGCTCCGCCAGAAAGATGTTTCCATCCACCGAGTCAGCCCCTATCTCCACATCATCCATCACATGCTCGCCCAATGCCACTATTCGCTCCGCATACCCTTCCATGGGCTGGCATATCACTTCTATGGAGTCAAAAGTGTAGATTCCTTTTGCCGGGAACGTAATCACAATGGAATCCACAGCCTCATCTCCATATCCAAGGCTTATGGTGAAATCATGGCGGTTGGCGTAATAGCTGTAGTCTTCTGTATAATAATTCAGCTTCCTGGAGGCTCCTGCGGAAGATTTCAGCGTCAGCGCTGTCTGTACAGGCTCCGTCCAGAACAGCTTGTTCTTCCGGATGGATTCTTGGTCGGCATAGGAAAGCAGTTCCCACCTTGTCCTTGTGAATAAGTCCAGCGGGTCCTGCTCTTCCTCTCCAAAATATAGGTCATAGCCTGATGTCCCACTGAATCCCAGACCCCTAATCCGGAAAAAAGTTGCGCTCTTCTCCATTCCTTCGAAGCGAACCGTTGCAGTGGAGTTTGGAGCTGTGACCACAAAAGCATCCCCCTCCATCGTAATTCCGTTCCCGTTCAATTCAATCGTATGCGCTAACGTCCTGTTGGTATAGGAAACCCTGCCTTTCTGAACCTGTCCGTTGTATCCCTCCAGCAGCACAGCCTGGAGCATGGCTTCTTCTTTTCCTACAGGAGAAAGCCCCGCCCACTCGTCTTCATCCATAACGCCGCTGTATGTATATGCGATTGGAAGGGGATTGTCATTCTTATAAATCTTATATTTCAGGGCCGTCATGTCCTCGATTACTTTCGCCTGCGCCTCCGACAGCTCCTCCACGCCAAGTTCCTCCTTCAGAAGGGCCTTCTCTTTTTCCATGACATCGGCTTTCACATTTACACTGTCCACCTGGGAAAATCCATAAGGTGCAGGCGCATTGTCACCAGCCGGAACCGCATAATACAGAACCGAGCTGAGCCCCAACAGACCTGGCCTGTCATCATAGTTTGTCACCACCTGAACCACCGATTCCGACAGTTCCATGTCGCTCCGGAACTCGCTGATATATGGATTCGTGTTTGTCCAGTAATAGTTCGTCGAGGAGATGCCAGCCAGGATTCCCGCATTCGAAACAAGGCCGCGTCCGGAGTAACGGTAAAAGCCGTCCTTGCCCGCAATCTTCTTCACAGCCGCCGAATCATTCAGCATCAACCCCTCCACGGCTTCTTCCGCCTCCATGGCCTGCCCGGCATAGTTATCCGCTGCCGACGCGTTTTTAAAAAAGCTGATGCAGCCAATTCCTGCTATTACCAGGAAAAGCCCCGCAATCTGTTTCCCTTCCCTCCAACGTACCCCCTCCTCGTCCGTCCGGCAGAACGGAAAGGCCCTGAACAGGAACAGGAGCGCTATGGCAATCGAAACAAATACTTTCGTCGTCCTTGAATATTCCAGCAGCATGCATGCACAGAAATAAAGGGACATGCACCAAGCCAGCCTCACGCCATCTTTCAGGGTCAAGCCCATCAGTTCAGGCCACATCTCCACCAATATATAGGCACAGAGGAGCGCAAAGGCCCAGGACCATCGGTTGCACATATAGGAAAGCCCATTGAGAACCTGTCCGAACACCGGGAACAGCATCATCACCGTGCCAGCCAGGAAGTATGTCTTCAGAATCCGGCCTCGGCCCCGGCGCAGGAAGAGCAGCATGACAGCCAGAATCACCGGCGCCGCGTATCCCATGCACATCCAATACCTATCGCCCTCGGCAATGAACAGGCCCGGGAGGGCACTGTAATAGGACAGTGGATAAAACAGATGGATTGCATTTTGGGCAGACATCCTTGCATCGCCTAAGAACGCGGAGCAGACAGGCACCAAAACCGCGCAGCCCATCAATGCCCCTACGCATGCTGCCCCCCCCGAGCTTAAAAAGCATCCCTATCCCCTGCCTGAACGCTGTTCGATAGCCTGCCACCAGCCTTATCATTGCATACACGGCAGTGAGCAGAGCGAGCATATAAAAGAAATAGAAATTGCTCACCGCCGACAGGCACACCGACAGGATGAACAGATATGGTTTCTCTTTTCTGAGAATCTTCTCAATTCCCATAATCAGCATAGGAAAATAAATCATAGGATTCAGGAAATACGGATGCCTTGCCGCATTATAGATGGCCCAATAACAGAACACATAAGTCAGCGCCCCTGCCATGACCGCACATCTGCCCATCCTTTTCTGATGAAAACAGAGACAGGAAAAGGCAACCCCGGCCAGATACATACGAAGCAGGACCATAAAGTCATAATACAGGTACAGGAATCTCGTGGGCACGAGCACGGAAAAAAAGGCGAACGGATCGCCCATCACATAATAATGGAGGGTCTGCAGGATATCGTTCCCCTCTCCAAGGCTAAAGTCCCACTGCGGCACCACCAGCTGATGCTCATATATGATGTTCCTGAGAATAGAGCGCAGATATTTCGCATAATATACCAGCGCCCTATAGTGCTGCGTCCAGCCGTCCCCCTGCCATATCAGTGTCCTTCCTGTCACGAAGTACCAGGAAAAGACCATTGCGCAGACCACCAGGAACAGGATGGTGTAGATTAGGAAGTATTGGCGGTATCTGTGTCTGCCGGATAGAAATATATCGCGGAATCGCTGTATTTGGATTAGCATATGTCTCCTCTCAAGCGTCACTTTACTGACACTCCATTTATCAGAAGCGAGGTCATAGTTCATACTACATCGGGGGACTTTTGCCCCCAACCTCTTAATATATATTCAGTATAAGGTTTATCTGTGTCGAATAGAATTTTACCATGGGTCGTGTTCTGTATTACAGGAGTTTTCCAGTCTCCCCAAAAAGTTGACATTATCTCTTCATATTTTGTAGAAACTGGAATTTTTAACATTTCAAAATCAACATTCATTATGTCAGAAAACCACTCTGTTCTCCATATCCGTTTATCTTGTATTGGATAAAAAAACAGCTTTCCAAGATAACCTGTTTGTTCATTATTCATTAATGATTGTTCGAATTCTTTAAACTTTTTATTTGGTTTATTTCTAATTCCAAAGTGGTATATATGAAATAATACGGTTATAATTTGTTTACACAAACCATTTTCCGGGTTAAATCTATTAACTCTTGTACTGTATCTTTTTACCTTGACAAGTTCCTCATTCTTTTTTCGGATAAACGACTTTCTTTCTTTTGACTCATCCGGAAGATAATCCAGTGGAAAAATGTCTATAAAAATGCCTTGATTATACTTATATTTAAACTTATATTCTGTTTCAAGAATCGCAGTAGTCTCAGTATTTCTCATCTGCGCATGTCCTCTTAAGGAACCTGGATCCGTTTCCTCTGTTTGCAAGAAATACGGAGGTTCTAGCTCCTTCATTGCAACAGTCAAAAACTTTTGATAATCTTTTCTCAACATAACTATGTCTATATCGTCATCCCATGGTATAAAGCCATTATGGCGAATCGCTCCCAACATTGTTCCTCCATCTGCATAATAATTGATATTATACCTTTTGCATATCTTATCGAGTTCTGACAGCAGGTCCAACTCAACTGCCCATATTTTTTTAGTTTCAGACGAAACAAAATAGCCACATCTCACTTCTTCTTCAAGAAAATGATTCGATAATTCAATTCTAATTGGTAAACTCATGCGCCATCTCCTTTTGGTTTCTCATTAAATCTATGTTTCTTTAAGTCTGACCTGTTGTTTCGCAAGGCTATTTTTGTAAAACCCATGGAAAACACAGCAGAAAACGCAAATACATACATACGATATACACTAATATTTTCGCAAAATTTGTTCGAAAAGAAAGAAAAAGCTATATTAGTGATTATATACCCATATAAAATTTTTGATAAAGCAATCGCTTTATTTGTAGTTTTGCTTGAAACATTGTACATATATGTACAGATAAAACCTATGATAAAAAGCGCAAGCAGCATCCCTATTATTCCAAAATCTGCTATTAGTGGGGCAAAAATCGTATACACATTCCCCAAATTATGACCATCCGTAGTATATCTGAATTGACGAAGATTTTTATATATTGGTACTGTCAGACCGAACATAGGAAAAAATTTTTTAATAAATGGCGCAAAGGTCAGCCTCCCCCAAATAGGTGTCTTTACAATCCCTTCCTTCATTGCAGTATCAAGATTAAGTATTGGATTTCCCAAATATACAGAAAAATACTCATAAAAAGATACATCCCAGACCTTTCCAGTTACCATACCTGTTAACTGAAATATCAATACTGCCATAATGATAATCAAAATAACCTTTCCTATCAATTTAATACTAATGCTTTTTTTTCCTGTTTTTTCTCTGTACAACATCAAAGAAATAAATATCATCGAAATTATTATCCAAACACCACCCCTTGACCCTTGACAAAAAGTAGATAATACTGCCGTTGCAAAGCATAACAACTCCATTTTATTTAGTTTGTTTTTATAAACTATGTTTTTAGCTAATACATAGCTAAAAACATAAGCCTCTGCCTCGCATAAAGCCGTTAACAACGTAGATATTCTACTAACTTTCATATCAATATCTTGAAATTTTGAAACTTCTGCATATACACTTAAGGAGCCCAGAACGTTTCCTGAATAATAAGCTTTGGTTACTGTCATTTGATATACTTCATTTAATATATAAAAAATCGAAACTACATTAAATCCCAGTAAACCTATGTAATGCCAAAAGTTTAACGTAATAGGAACTTGACAATCTATTTCTGTATTAGCCACATGTACTTCCTTAAAAAATGCTTTTCTAGCGAAAAGACACCCAAGAGCAAAAAATAGTATCCCTCCCGTAACCACCAAAACAGTATCAATGCTCAATGAGACATGTAATGTCGAGACATTAGTCAAGAGATTGATTTCTGCCACAACAAAAACTGCTGCAAACACAAAAGACGGACTTATAATATCTTTTCTTAATGCATAAAACATCAACATTTCCATTAAGGAAATTATAAGCATAACCGCAACCATCATATTAAAACCACCTCTTAGTCAGACCATATATGAATCCGTTCGTCAATCTTCTCCTCATCAACTGAAGCCTGTCCAATAAGGGCATCTCAGTATGAACTACACATACATGCTTAACTCTCAACTTCTTTTTTGCTATCCATATATTAAGCAATCTCTCCGCCAAAAAACCATAGAGTCGTTTTCGATATTCATCTAACGCATTAAGATCCATACTTTTTTCCAGTTCAAACAATATATCAAACAACCATTCACTGTATTCATCAAAAACTTCTTTCCTGCAAAACATCATATTGAACAGACTACTTTTATTGTTGGAAAAATATGTTTTAAACGCTATTATATACTCCGGATATTTTTCTTTTATAATTTCTTCCAGTTTTCCAAAAGCCTCTTCTGTACAACAAGATATCAAAATCTCATCTCTTGCATTCTGCTTAAACCTCTCTACATAAGGAAGTACCACATCCACACAATCAAGCATCTCCACCAATTCATCGTAACTATAAATATCAGAAAAATTATTTCTCAAATTACTTTTTCCAAAATATCTTCTATAATGAACCAGGCCTTTATATTCGTCAGACCTGTTTTTCCAAATCCAATAAATCCCTGTGAGTTCACAAAAATTAGGGTTTTTGCTTGAGATATTCTCTCCAGTATTATCGGTAAGATAACCTAGTTTTTCTTTCCCTTCCGCCCCAACTTGAATCGGTATATATCCTTCCAATCGTGGCGGCAAAAACTTTTTGTGTGTTGCTATATAAATCATACAATATTCTCCCTCTCCAACATCATGCTTCTTTATATAAGTTCGAAACTATACTCGCCGTATCCCAAATATCAAATCCCCTTTCCTTCAATTCCCCAATAGCAGATTCTCGATTATTCGCTTTTTCAGACAAGCTCAAGATTTCAGCTACCCACAATGCAATTGATTCCTCATTAATCGGAATATACTCTACATTTTCTCTAAGTTTTGCCTCCGCTGTAATCTTATTCGAATAAATCACAGGAAGACCTGCTGCTTGTGCCTCTACTCCAACAATCGGCAATCCCTCAAAATGCGATGGAAGGATAAAAACATCCATTGCCTGTAACATTTTATTCACTTCATCTGAAATTCCATAGAAAATAATTTGGTTTTGAATATGCAGTTTTTTTGCCAATTCTCTGATTTCATTTTCCCTTGGTCCTTCTCCAATCAAAAGAAGTTTAATTTTATTCCCTCCATCAACTAATGCTCTAATAATCTGCAATATATACTCATGGTTTTTTTGGTATGCAAACCGTCCGACATGTCCTATCAAAATCTCATCTGTGATCCCCATTTTCTGTCGCATAACTGTCCTGTCTTCGGGATTAAATCGAAATTTCTCTAGATCTATACCGTTGTTAATAATGGTCAATTCCTTTACATCTGAAAACATCCACTTTGCTGCCACATCAGAACATGCTACAAATTTTGTTCCTATATCCTTCAAAAAAATCTTGCAGATTTTATGAATCAAATTTTTAAGTCCTCTATGATTTCCATCAATCCCAGAGGAATGTGAATGCAATATAATCTGATTGATACCAGCTTTCTTGGCTGCTAAGCCTGACACCAAGAGTTTGTTCGCCGTATCAGCGTGAATATGTACAACTGTATAATCTCCGTCTCCTAACAGCTTTTTCAGATTTTTATAACAAATCAGTTGCTTTTTCCATTTACTTCCTTCATATCCGACATAATATACCTTGCAGCCATCAGCTTCCAGGAAGTCTACATTTACTTTATTTTGAAACTTCTCTATAGCAGCAATATCCATATCTATATCTGCCTGTTTACATGTAATCAGGTTTTTCACAAATGAAAATACACCACCAGAATGCAAGTCATCCACATTCACTTCCAAAACTTTTACCATATATATCTCTCTATCCTTTAAGCTTATATATCAAAGAAAATATTCTATAATAGGGAAGTTCAATTTTTAATAGCTGTTTCAAAAAAGCCACTTTCCAGTTTGAGTTGGCAAAATCATAGAGAAATTTCTTTGGTTCCCTAATGTATGCGCCTAATTTATCTGGTTTTGCTGTTTTTACAACGCCTACCCCTGTATGAAAGGAAAAGTTGGCAAAAGCATCCAAATCCGTTTTTTCTGGTTTTTTTCCCATTTGCTGCAATCCATCAAATAGGTGCTTGGCCGATATTTCTATTAAATCACTGATAGGACTTTCCCTAAAATCTTTGACAAATTTCAATGCCCCTTTTTGTATCTCTTCTACCAGCTTCTTACTTGACTCATCATCTTTACATTCATATACACATCTCTGGACGGTGCCATCTTTATCATAGCTTTCAACACTGCCATTTGTCTCAGTAAAAAAAATTTCTATCAATGCTGTCATAGATGCAAAAAAACATCTCTTATCAAAATCATTCACACCATTGAGATAAAAACCTTTACACTCGTTTCCTATCAGAACTTGTGCGTCCTCCCGTACACCAAGGTAAACCCCCTTCATAGTATACTTTTCTGACAATAGATTCTTCAGGCAATATTGCATTGTACATCTCCAGCCAATATCAACTACCTGTATTTCGTCAGTGCACTTTAATGAGTCGAAATATTTAAAAAACCCTTCTGCCGCTTCGCATGCTTTTAGATGAATCTTGCCCTCTATATCCTGATAAAACATCCTAAATGCTGTATTCTCACTCAAATGGCCCCTGTCGATAACAGTATCCAAATCCAGTCCATATTTTTTTAGTTCATTATCGTAATCAGAAGGTTTCAAATTAAGTTTCTTCAGCAACCCATTGACCGTCATTTGTACAGGTTCTGACTTTATCAACTTCTCAACATGGGACAAACTCGCATCATTTCTCATGGCAGGAAGAGTCAAACTTTTTCTTGATCCCAAAAAGTAAACTGCCTTCTCGGCCTCTTTATTAAACATTAATTCGTATGCTTTTTTTACTAGATAACAGTCCCGTGAAAAAAACAGTATTGTCTTTGAAGAGTCGGTCTCTTTTGCTATCCATGCAGTAAATAAATAGAGAAGCGGCCCATACACTTCGTAACCAGTTTTCTCTAAACTTGAAGTTATAGCACAGACTCGATTATTTATAAATCCCCATATAACAGAGGCATCAATATCCTGTCTATTCACATGCTGCAAATATCTCGTATGATTCCTAATCTTAGGAATAGCCACAGTAGATATCCCACATAGCTTTGCTGCTATATTGTCAGCCCTTTTGTTATCGCCTATATGTAATACCTTATCTGCTTTTATTTTTTCTTCTTTTAAGACTGCTTTATATAAAGCCCCATTCCGTTTCTGCACACCATATTCTGATGAGATATAAAGCGCATGATAATTGTCAACATGCGCTTTATGTAGTATTTCTTCTATCAATGTTCTCTCCCAGTACATATCAGAAATAAGCAGTATTCTTTTCCCTTCCGTGAAACAATACCGATAAATAAGCATCATCTCCTCATTAGGTACACAAACCATTCTTTCTATCTCATATTCACATTCCTTTAATAAATCTGCTTCTTTCGCTGTAATCACAATTTCTTTTCCTGATACTGCAACTGATTTTCCAATAACTTTATCGTATATTTCGGAAATCACCACCTCTTCTCTCCGGCTTTCGTCCCTTGCCTCCTGTTCAGCTTCATCCCTAATCTTTCTGAATCCATTTAACTGTGTTTCGTATTTTTTGTTATATAACTTCTCCGTAAGCTTGAATACATCGCTTTCTTTCTCTATATCTCTTTTGATGAGAGTATCAAAGATATCAAATGAAATCACATCATATTTGTTTACCCTATCTATTATTTTCTCTACAGTAATATGAGGAAAGGAATTAACGAATTGTTTCAAATTCATATTTTATTCTCCAAAAAGTGACTACTTTCTCACACAATCTTCTCTGCAGCGACAGCTCTCTCAATCAATAAATCCTTGTAGCTTTCCGGCAATTCGTTGAAATACGCACTGAATCCCCATACTCTGACAATCAGACCTGCATATTTCTCTGGATGCTCTTTAGCATCCATCAAAGTTTTGCTATCTAATATATTCATCTGCATCTGAAAGAACCCTGCCCTCACAGCTCCCTGCATGAACAGGATAAACTTATCAAAATTATCCTCCAAGAAAGTGGGAGGTACAAAAAAATCTACTACATTTCCGTTGAACTTCTGTCCTTTATAATCCAATTGGCCTGCAAAATTCACCACTTCGGTATATGGTGCATCCGAACAGCTGATGTGTGTACTATATGGCATTCCTGCTTTTCTACCAGAAAAATCTGCCGCTGTCTTTTTACTTAAAATATTATATCCAGGTGAGCTCAAACCTATTTTCACTGTGCCATCGTACATGTTGCGATATCTCTTTGCCGTCTCCCCAATAACACTTTCCAGCCTCTTCACAAGTTCAACCGTCTCTTGGTCATCATGTCCATAATGTTTCCTAGCACGCTGCAATTCCTGATATAGCTTGTCATATCCCTCAAAGTTTTTCTTTCTTATCTCATTCAGCTCCGTTAAGCTATAACGCTCCTCATCAAACACAAGCCGTTTTATTTGGAACAGGCTATCCACAACATTTGCCAAAGCTACTGTCGTGATACCATAATCCCTATATTTACATGCACCATCTGTAATGTCTTGACGCTTCTCAGAGCACCCCTCCGTAAACATTGACACAAGTGGATCCCTTGCCCACTTCAACTGATTTACAGCTGATAAAAATTCTTGAAATTTTCTTTCATTAATTATATTGTAGCTATCTATCAGATTTTCAAACGATGATGTCTCTTTTCCCAATACTTCATCCAATGCAGAAAAGTAGTCGAACACAGATATATTGTTCTGATCCAAAGACTTTCCCACAATAAATGGCTCCCAACACGCAGATGTGCAATAATCATATGCATCCTGTGACGGCATACCAAAATCAAGCAGGGTTGGAATGACAACATCGTCATTAGAAAATAAAGGACTGCCCGTTTTAGAAAGTAAGCATCTCACAGCTTCCCGCAACAGCTTTTCTGGCATGTTCTTACTGACTCTCAACATTGTCTTGGGATCTGGTTTTTTCAGATTAGCCTGTTCCTGCAGGAAAATAGATGTCAATCCATTATAAAAATATGTACCATCATGTTCTAGCCCACCTAATATAATAATCTGACCAATATCTCCCTCTAACGCATCGCTTTTATACTCAGCATAACGACTTAACTGTGTCAGAAAATCAAATACGATATCATGAACCGCTTCCTCTGTCAACACCCCTTTTCGTTTGTCTTCTTCATACAAATCTCCCAGCATCTTATCCAGTCTGCCAAGTCCATTCAACCGGTGACGCGTCTGCCACATAATTTGGTTAAAGAAAAGTATTCGCTGAAGCGCCTCATCAAAATGCTCGGCTTTCGTGGTCAATATCCTCCCAAAATACCCTCTCAATCTCGCTTTCGTTTCTTTGGGATACTCTGACTGCCCTAATGCATCAATCACTCTCTCTACAAGAATGCTTACGCCCTCTGCAACTTGCTTTGCTTCCTGTCCATAGGCATCATCACCTGAAGCAGCTAGGACTAGTTCCGCAAAAGAACCATAAACAATCTTTGAATAATCTAATGTAAAATTGCTCAGTATACTCCCTTGTGCCACCAAGGTTTTTTTCGTATCTATAAAATAAATAAACTGAGATTTTACCTGAAATTCTATATCAACTTTGCTGAGTATGGCCTTAGTATCGGAACCGACTGTCCCTTTACCTCTTACAGGCCTTATCTCTTTATATGCACGAAAAACATGTCGTATTATTTCCGCTTTTCCTTTTTCGTCAAATTGATGCTTCTTGACAAAAGGAAGGATATAGTTCATACGCCATAAATCATTCTTTATCTTTATTTTGAGGCTCACAAGCATCACTTCCCATCTCTAAAAACTTCCTTCATACCTCTTCCCTAAAAATTTTGCCTTAAGAAATGCTGCTCCTTTCTTCTTCCAATCAGTTTTCTCCATATGGATGCAGGGAATCTCCATAATTTCGTCCTTTTGCAATTCGCCGAATATAATTTTTTTATCCAGCCATACATTGAACACAATCTCTGCCAGTCTGCCGTAGAAACGTCCCTGATAAAATGATAGTCCTTCCTGCGCACCTAGCCTCTTCTGTATTTCAAACAGAATACCAAAGAGCCATAAACAATACTCACTCAACTGCTCCTTCTCGATAATTACCATATTGAACATATAACCATATCTGTGTTTAGTGACTCTATCATACGACTTTGCATACTCTGGATGCTTTTCTTTAATTACCTGGCCAGCTTCATCCAGCTGATTAACATAATGCGTGTGTTTATAGTGACTGTACAAGGTCTCTATATAATACCTTCGCTTATTTGGCGTAAACACTTTAATCTTTCCCAAATATGGTTCCAGTTGTCCATAAGTCAACACACTGTCCCATAAGTCCCTCTTCCTTTTCATTGAAAAATGGCGCCGATAATGCACTAGCCCAATATAGTCTGCCTCCAGGTTCTTCCATGCCCAATATAAGCCCGTCAACTCACAAAAAGAAGAATTCAATTCCGAAATATTGTCCCCTGTGTCATCCTTAATATACCCCAACTCTAAGGCACCGTCATCTTTGTCCCTCTGTCCTTTCGCACCTACATGCAATGGTATATACATAGAATCAGTTGGCATTCTATACTTCTTATGAGTCGCAACAATAATCTGCACGCTTGGTTTTCTTTCCTCTTCAAAATATTTCATCTCTCTCACCAGGTACTTTTCATTCCTCAACAAAAACATATTCCTTGTTCAATAACATGCTTTTTCCCTGCCAAATCATAA
>OFHB01000889.1_pt1 | contig 18304 bp, 20 predicted proteins | sample 1521881 | NCBI WGS metagenome assembly OFHB01 (sample SAMEA3504090, study PRJEB24116) | mouse gut metagenome | biome: mouse gut; feature: mouse-associated habitat; material: faeces | place: Denmark | collected 2011
CAGCCAGGTGCTTTCACGAGTACACCACTGTAAATCCTGGCGGTCTGCAGTATAATACCCCTTTGGGACTATGAATATATCTGGAAAAATGGGCAGGGAGCCTCCGCTCAGCGCTTCCTCTCCCGCAGCCAAATCCCTGCCCCCAGCAGCAGGAGCGCCGCCCCCAGCAGCCAGGGCCATGTGGCGGTATCTCCCCGCAGGATCGGGTACAGCCCAAATTTCCCCAGACGGTCCGCGGCGCCGATATTCGCCACATAGTACGCCACGGACACCATATATCCCAAAACCACCTGGTTGGTCACTGCGCAGACGAAAAACCCGATCGCCCCCAGGAACAATGACTCGCTAAAGGTCCCCCGCCACAATACCCAAACCGAAAAAAGAGAGCCCCCAGCCCACAGACGCAGAATAAATATGCCTGCCACCACCGCCACAAGCAACGTCGCCACCGCCACACGCCCCAGGTACAGCTTCCACATGGGAGTCATCTTGGACTGCTCCAACTGCCAGACAGCCCTGTCTGATTCCGGCACAAAGACCGGAATCAGCAGTATAATTCCGCACAGGCAGGCATACATCTCCATAACCTTGGCCGCACCCTGGGCATCCAGGTTGCGAAAACTCAGAATCGCCCCTGCCCCGATTTGGAACACTACGGCGGCTGCCAGATGGGGCAGGTACTGATAACGCAGAAAACTACCCACGGTTTTTTTGTATTTTTCCATTTGGCCCGGAACCCCCTTCCCTCTTCTTCCCATATACCGGCACAGTCAGAAAGATACCCGCCGCCGCCAAAATCACATACAGACCCCTGTTCAGGTACAACTGGCCCGCTTCCTGGGCAAATCGGCCGTACCCCCCAAATTCATTCCAGCGCGCTATCAGCTTCCAGCCGAAATCACCGGTAAGGATAGATGCCGAAAACAGGGAGGCGATTCCCCCTGCGAACAGGATCGGTATCGCCAGAATGGTGTCCGTGGCTTCCGTTATCAGGAAAGAAGCCGAGAGTACGACCATAATGACCGGAAGCAGCCATATGACACTGTATTTGAGAAAGGCAAATCCGTCCGCGGCGATGCCCCGGGAGGCCGCCTCATAGACACAGGGCATCTGTGCCAGAAAGGCCCAGATTACCACAGGAACGAACACCATCACCACATTAGCGGCATAACGGCTTGCCATCAGCGTGAAACCGGATACCGCCTTGGAGTAAATGACCTCGTCCGCCTTGGCGCGCCTGTCGCGCAGGCAGGAGGCGACCCCGACGAAAATCGGAAGGAACGCCACGATGATACCCGCATAATCGCAGAACAGACGCATCTGCGCCCCCGTCACCCCGTCCTTTTCGCACAATTCCCTATAGCTTTGCATTGCGTCCTCATAGCTTAAGGGTTCCTTGGCATAATGCGCATATCTGCCGTCATACATGCTCCCCTTGCCCACAATCTGAGACACCTGCTCCATACCAGCCAGAAACTCATCGTAGGAAAGCCCTTCCCTGACCGGGATATGCCAGCCCTCCAAATGGCGCATATATGTCTCATAATCCACCATCTCCCCCTCAACTCCCATCCAGTATGCGGTATAAGCCTCCTCCAACCCCATCATGTCCGTACCGGTGCAGTATTCCAGAATCTCGGTAATCTCCTCCAGTTCGCTGTTGTCCGGCACCACATCCTTCGCAAAACCGAAGGGATATGTCAAAAAACTTCTGCCCCTGACTTCCTCAAAAAGCTTCTCCAGGCCCGTCTCCATGAGAACGCTCTCCGAGTCGGAAAGCCCATACCCATAATTCTGCTGTCCCGGCTGTGGCTCATCCAACTCGTCTATCCACTCCGTCCCACTCATCTGGCTGGTGATAAACACCACGAAAATCACCAGATATATATAATAAACCAGGCTTTTCAATATCTGCCTGCATTCCTTTACAAACAAAGTCCCAATCATCTTGAACCATATCCTTTCTATGATTTACGGTTTCCCTGCCCCGTCCTATTCCTCACCCGCCCTTTTCTCTGCCCGTTCCAAATCCCGTGGCGCGCTTAACTGGTTTTTCCATGCATCAGGTGCATATAGGCGTCCTCCACATCCCCATCGCAAAGCTTCGCCCCGGCGAAAGGCGGCTCCTGGGAGATGATTTTCACATTGGCCGTGCTTCCTGTATTCAAGATGCCCGTAACAAGATACCGCTGCTTCACTGCTTCCAGTTCCCGGGCGGAAACTTCCACGGTGTACACCTTCCCCTCCACCGAGCGAAGAAGCTCCCCCACCGTCCCCCGGAAAATCACCTCCCCCTTGTTCAAGACCGCGATATTCTCACAGGTGGCCTCAATATCGCCCACGATATGGGTGGAAAGCAGCACGATGCGGTCCCTGGCGATCTCGCACAGCAGGTTGCGGAAACGCACCCGCTCCTCCGGATCCAGGCCCGCTGTCGGCTCATCCACGATAATCACCCTGGGGTCGTGTATGATAGCCTGCGCAATGCCCAGTCGGCGCTTCATCCCTCCCGACATGGCCTTCACCCGGGTGGATCTCTGTTCCAGCAGATTGACCTTTTCCAGCATCTCAGGCACCTTCTCCCTGCGCTGAGCCCTGGACATGCCGGAAAGCGCCGCCAGATAATCCAGCGCCTCCTGTGCGGACATATTTCCGTACATGGAAAAATCCTGGGGCAGATAGCCGGTCATCCTCCGTACTTCCGTGGCGCGCTCCACAGGCACGCCGCATATTACCACCTCTCCTTCCGACTTCCGCAGCAAAGTGGTAAGAATTTTCATGAATGTGGTTTTACCGGCCCCGTTGGGCCCCAGCAGGCCGAACATACCCTCCCCTATGGTCAGGTCCACCTGCCGCAGCGCCTGCTTTTTTCCAAAGGACTTTGATAGGTTATGAATCTGAATCTGTGCCGCCATAGCATTTTCCTTTCTCCCATTACTTTCAAACTTCCCTGACAATCCGAGTGTGAGATTCAGAAATTCTTCCCACACTGTCTACATCCGAAAGTATAGTGGAAAAATATCTACAAAAACCCTACGTTTCCTAAATAAACCCTTAAGCAATTCCAAGCCTTTGCTGAATCATCATTCCACCCGCATGCGGACGCCTGGAAGCCGTGTAATCCGCCCACCATAACGTCCGGCCACCAGAAATTCCGCGGAAGCAATCGCCCCTCCCCCAATGCTGTTGACCAGCCTCAGGCCGCCGCCATGTTTCTCGCAGAGCATCCGGCAGACGGAGAGACCGATTCCGCAGTGTTCCCCGTCCTCCTTGTCCTCACTAAAATAAGGCTCCGTGGCATGGCGCAGCGCCCTGTCCGAAAAGCCTCTCCCGTCGTCAGCCACATATATCACAAACATCCTCTCCTCACAGCGCATCTCCACCTCAATGCCTTCCACCCCATAGCGGAGAGCGTTGGAAACCAGGTTGTCAAAAACCTCCTCTATCAGTCCTGCGTCCGCGAACATCTCTGTGTAGATGTTCCGGACCGACACCTTGCAGGTCATCCCCTTCCGGGCCGCCAGTTCCCTGGCTTCCGCGGCCAGTCCCTCCGTAAATCCCCCTCCCGAAATCCATCTTCCCGAGACTTCTCTGGCCTCCTCCCGGAAAATCTTTGTCATGGTGGCACAATGGCGTAACAGCCGCTCTTCCTGATGACGCATGACGGAAAGCTTTTGGAGTATTTCCTCCCGGGACACCCTGCCCTTGGGCACATAATGCTGCAGGAACTCCGTACATCCTGAGATAACCGTCAAAGGCGTGCGGATATCATGGGCGAACGCCGCGTTAATCCTGCGCTGAATTTCTTCGTCCGCCCATTTATCTCTCTTTTCCTCCGCCAGCCGCCTGCGGAGCCGTTCCAGGTCACGGCAGAGCATTCCCATCTCGTCCCCGGCAAAATATGCCGTTTCACGCCCGTAATCCCCTAATGCCATATAATTCAAGCCGTTCCTCACCACATCCAGAGCCGGATAGAGCTTTCTGTGCAGGAATCCCCATCCGGCAGCCATACAGGCGGCCGGCGCAAAAATATACTGGCCGGACCAGTATATCAGCCAAAGCAGACTTGTGATATCCCTTCTGGCATATACCTGGCTGCTTTGCCGCTGGCTCCAGTCGGCAATAGACTCCCCAGCAAGCACCCTATACCAGATTCCGCACAAATTCCTGGCAAAAATCCAGACAATCAGCCCCGCCACACAACCCCCGGCCATATAATAGAAGAGGCTCTTGGCCAGAGAGGCATCTTTCATACGCCCTGTCAGCTCTCCCGCTATTTTCTCTAACCAATCCATCGATATCCCACCCCCCATACCGTCTCAATATATTCCTGCCCCTGCGTGTTTTCCAGCTTCCTGCGGATGCGGCGTATATGCTCCGTGACGATTGCGGCGTCAGCCTCCCTTTCATAGCCCCTTACCCGCTCATATATCCGCTCCCTGTCGAAAACATTCCCTTTATGGGTGAACAAAAGCTCCGCTATGTCATACTCCGTCCGGGTCAGTCCCGCGTCCCGCCCTTCCACCAATATCCTTCGTCCGGCAAAATCCACCTGCAATATCCCTTCCCGCAGTTCCCTTCCCGCAGCCCTCTCCTCCCGCCTGAAATGGGCCTCGATCCTGGCCAGCAGCTCGTCCATACTGAAAGGTTTCATGATATAATCGTCCCCGCCTACTTTCAGGCCCATAATACGGTCCGCCTCTTCCACCCTGGCGGACAAAAAGACAATCGGCGCGTCTGTGCGGGAGCGTATGTCCCGGCACACCTGGTATCCGTCCATATCCGGCAGACATATATCCAGCAGGATTAAATCCGGCCCGTTTTCCAGCAGCCGTACCGCCTCCGCGCCGTCCGCCGCCAAATCGGTCTCATATCCCTCCATAGCAAGGGTTTCCTTTAACAACAGCCGGATATCCCTCTCATCGTCCACCACCAAAACCCTCTTCATCAGACTCCTCCCCTTTCCGCACCGGACAGTCAGTCAACCGTCCCCTTGCCTGGCTTTCAGTAAAAACCCCAATGTATACTATTAAATTTTCAGCTGGCTACAATTCTACGAACTGGAATTTATAAAGCCCGCTGAGCTACAACGACCGTATAGCGATCCGTGTCATACGTAATCCCTGTTTCCTTAAAATTGTTTTTACGCCAAAAATGTTCTGCCTGGAGATTGCCTTTAACCCAACCAAGCCGTACACTTGAAAGCCTGATTTCGGTCAGATAGCGACATAAATCATCAATTATGCCGCTTCCAATGCCCGTATTCTGAATCGCTGTCGCTGTCATAAAAAAGCCGATAAAAGCAGTCTTTTCATCTGGATATGCCATAATAAAATCCATTATGGCAATTAATTCTTTCCCTTTGTAGTACCCTATATAATACTTGTCGCACATTTCTTTATTTGGCGGCAAGGCTTTCATATCGTCCATAATACTCTGTTCGGTCACAAAGGGAGGACAGTATTGATAAAACAAGCTATTTTCACTGCACAGTAAACAGATATCTGTCACGTCCGTTTTTTCCAGGCGGCGTACAATATAATCATTGGAGAAAAGGGATATATCCATTTGCGTTACCTCTACCAATCCTGAATTGTATGTTAAAATAGAGTTGACTCACTCAAAACACATACAAGAAATTTTCCTATGTACTTCTATAATTTAATACAAAATCAATGAGATGTAAATGACTTGACAGTTAAATGCTTAATAATTATTTTAATCATCAGCGCTGTTTCGCTTGTAAGTCAGGTTATTTGACAAGATTTAGCCAAACAGCATGGTTATGGAGGAGCCGACAATGAAACTCAGAACATCCAGTATCCCGTTGATGCTCAAATATGTGACAGAATCCGGCACAGGCCAGAAAGACTTACAGGCTGCAGCTGATATCTTCAACCATGAGGACTATCTCTTTGAAGCCAGAAGATACGGTCTGGACTCCAGGGAACCTCTTGTATCCTATTTCTCCCGTTTCAAAACCATCCCCCCAGAGGACATTCCCGAACTGTGCCCTGACCGCAAAACTGCACTGCTGGACAGACACAAGCTGTGGCTGGACTGCGCGGCCCATCCGCAAAAGTATCAGGACAGATATTCCAAGCTTATGGATATGCTTACAGAGAAGAACCTGCTTAATCTCCAAGACAGACTCCGGGCCATGTTCCCCGGCGACGTGAATATAGACGACTCATACGTAATCTCCACCCTCAGCTTCGGTCCCTCTTTCGGCTATGTACATGAAAATGCGCTGCACTTAGATTTGTTTGGAATCGAAACATACTGCACCATGAAGGAACTGCCCTTTGTCATCCTGCACGAAATGCACCATCTGCAGACTTTGAAGATGATGGGTGCTTATGAGTCCTTTACGAAGAAATTCAGCATCCTGGAGCGGTACATCTTCCGTTTCACCGGCGAGGGAATGGCCATAAAATTCTGCAACAACGCAGAGGGAGTGGTATCAAAAAGACTGAATCCTGACCTGGATGCCAATATCGGTATTCCGGCCATGCTCATCCTTAACAGGCACTTTTCAGAACATCTCTCCCTTTTTCAAGACACTGTCAGAAAGATTGAAAAGGGGCTGATTTCGGAGGAGGAAATCAACAGACAGTTCATGGCATACTGGTGGAATCCCCGCCTTTATCCGCAGGAGAAAGCATTTCTGGAACAGACGCCGATTTACAGCTTTGGAAACGAACTTTTCGGGAGTATCTATGACGCCTTCGGCCTGGACGTAATGTTCCAGTGCTTCTACCAGCCTGGCAAGGCACTGGAGCTATTCCGGCCTTTCAGGTAAATCTCCGGCTTGTGACATACACGCCAGACTTCAGACAAGGGGCCTGCTTCAGTAAATGTTTTAAGAAACTTTTCACCCCCATTTAATAGACACTCCTCCCCTTCTGTACTATTATATTACCATAACAAACAAATATAGACAGGGGCGGCACTGGAATCAGTCCTGGGACGGCACTGGAATAGGAGGTACAACAATATGAGCGGCGATTCATTCCGCAACAGAAGAAATGGTTTTACCACAATGGACGGGGGCCAGGGAGGCCCCGACGGCACTCCGGGCAGGAAGACTCCGGTCGGAAAGATTGTAGGGGCGGTGATAGCCGTTCTTGTGCTGGCACTGTTGGTGTTCAATTCCACCTACGAAATCAAGGAGCAGGAACAGGCAGTGCTGATCACTCTGGGGCGGGCTCAGGCGGTGACGGATCCCGGACTGCATTTTAAGATTCCCTTCCTGCAGCAGGTCAAAAAACCTGAATCCGTGAAGTTCAACTTGGTACAATTGCCTTTAACCCATATTTTATAGGAATTTCTTGGATTTAAACACGAAAATTTATTCACCCATTGGGTGATAAAAATTTAGTGTTTCAAAAAGCCGGAATAAGGCATAAATACTGGCTTTCTAAACTTAATTATGAATTGAACTTTACGGATTCAGGAAAAAAGTAAATACCACCATCCAGGGTTTCAGCATCGGCTACGACACTTCTGACAATGAGCTCAATGAAGATGAATCTCTGATGATCACGTCGGATTTCAACTTTATTGATGTGGACTTTTATGTGGAATACCGTTACAGCGACCCTGTAAAAGCACTCTATGGTTCCCGGGATCCTCTGGGCATTCTGCGCAACATCAGCCAAAGCTGTATCCGCACCGTCATCGGAAGCTATCCTGTGGACGATGTGCTCACAACCGGCAAAAACGAGATCCAGGCCGCCATCAAAGAGATGATTTTAAGCCGCCTGGAGACCCAGGACATCGGTATCCAGCTGGTCAACATCACCATTCAGGATTCCGAGCCGCCCACCGTGGAAATCATGGAGGCCTTCAAGGCGGTGGAGACGGCAAAGCAGGGCAAGGAGACCGCCCTGAACAATGCCAACAAGTACCGCAATGAACAGCTTCCCTCCGCGCAGGCCCAGGCCGACGGCATCATCAAGGATGCGGAAGCCCGCAGAACCGAGCGCATCAATGAGGCCACCGCGCAGGTGTCCCGTTTTAACGCCATGTACCAGGAGTATGTGAAAAATCCCGCCATCACCAAACAGCGCATGTTCTATGAGACCATGGAGGACGTGCTGCCAGGCTTGAAAGTGCTTATCCAGGGCTCCGATGGCAGTGTGCAGACCTTCTATCCCCTGGAGTCCTTCACCGGAACTTCCGGAGGCAGCTCTGATACAGGTACACACAACGCCGGGATACAGAACACCGACGGCATTCAGTCCGAAAATTAAGGAGGGACACTGTTTATGAAGACCGCAAAAAGAATCTTACTCATTGTGGGAGCTCTGGTGCTCCTTGTGGCAGGCGCCTCCAGCATTGTAGTAACCCAGGAAAATGAATACAGCCTTATCCGGCAGTTTGGAAGAATTGACCATATTGTATCCCAGGCAGGCATAAGTTTTAAGCTGCCATTTATCCAGAGTGTGGATAAACTGCCCAGGAATACCCTGCTTTACGACCTGCCCTCCTCGGATGTAATCACCAGCGACAAGAAAACCATGATCTGCGACAGCTACATCCTGTGGAGGATCTCTGACCCCCAAAAGTTTGCCCAGACCCTGAATTCTTCCATTGCCAATGCCGAAAGCAGACTGGATGCCATTGTGTACAACTCCACAAAAAACGTCATCAGCAGCACCACCCAGGACGAGGTGATCTCCGGGCGTGACGGAGAGTTGTCGGCAGCCGTTATCGCCAATATCGGAAGTTCCCTGGACCAGTACGGCATTGAGCTGCTCTCCTTCGAGACCAAGAAACTGGATCTGCCAGGGGACAACAAGGCCGCAGTGTACGAGCGCATGATATCCGAGCGTGACAACATTGCCGCCACCTATACCGCAGAAGGAAATTCCGAGGCCCAGATTATCCGGAACACCACAGACAAGGAAGTGACTGTGCTGCTGTCGGAGGCGGAAAAAGAGGCTGCCATCCTGATTGCAGAGGGCGAGGCAGAGTATATGAGAATCCTCTCAGAAGCCTATAACGATACCTCTAAACAGGAATTCTATTCCTTTGTCCGGAGCCTGGACGCCCTGAAACTCTCCATGCAGGGCGGGAACAAGACGGTCATCCTCTCCCCGGACTCCCCCATTGCACAGATTTTCTATGGACGGTAGAGTAAACATAGTGTAAAAAATAACGATAGCCTGTTTTTCAGAGGGGCTATCGTTATTTTTTGCACCCAAGGGATTACGCATAAAAACCGGATTTCTAACATATTCACCGATCTCCTCAAGGGTAGGGCAGGTACTCTTATCTTGTAAATCAATCATTTTTGATATGTCCTCCAAACTTCAAATGGGACCTGCACCCGTTGGAAACGTGCTTCCCGTCTTTCGTCGGCACAGCAGAAGGTGGTAGTTTTTTCCCTGCAGAGCCAGGGACTTCTCGTATCGGAATCCCAGTTTTTCACACAGCCTCAGGGAAACCTGATTCTCAGTCTCCACCAGGGCCTGCACCTGTTCAAATTCCAGAGCTCTCCAGCCATAGCCCAACACCGCCCGGCACACTTCCGTCCCATATCCCTGCCTCTGCCAGGGAACGCCGATAATATATCCAAGCTCCGGATCCGGGAAATCTTCCCTGTAGGAAAAACCGGCCCTGCCGATCACTGCGCCGCTGTCCCTGTCCACCACGGTCCAGACGCCGAATCCATGGTAGGTATAGACCTTCTCAATATATTCCCGAATGTAGCGTCTCTCCTGCTCCTCCTCCGGGTAGAGCCCTTCCATATATCTGGTAATGGCAGGATCGCTGTAGATCTGGTAAAATGCCCCCACATCCTCCGGCGTGGTCTCCCTGACCAGACATCTGTCCGTGTCCAGAATATGCCAGGGGAGGCCTTTCAGCCTGCGGTAAACCCGCTCCACATATTCCTGTTCCAGATCCTCCGGATCCTCCACCGCAAACAGATACCGGGAAAAGTCCTGGTCTGTATTCCCCTGGTGAAGATAGATCAGCACCGCCTCCCCCTCCCGGCGCAGTCTCCCGGCCTCTTCGGCATGATCCGTCACATAGAGTACCGCTTCCTTCCCCTCCGTCGTGAAATGTATTTCCTTGAAATACGGCAAACTTCTCCACTTCCCTCTTTACGCTGAGCCATTTATAGGTTACAATGCTTTAGGAACTGTCGGAAAATAACTGATACAGCTTGCTTTACAAGAACCCCGAGAAATCAATAAAAAATGCATTAGACTTGTATCAGTTATTTGGAGACACTTCCTTTATTATACAATATTTTCATCAGAAAGGACATCTATTATGGAAAAAAATCCTGTTGTCACCATCACCATGGAGAACGGAGGCGTGATCCGTCTGGAGCTGTACCCTGATTCCGCTCCCATCTCCGTAAACAATTTTATCAGCCTCATCAACAAAAATTTCTATGATGGTCTGATCTTTCACCGGGTCATCAAGGGCTTTATGATCCAGGGCGGCTGTCCTGAGGGTTCCGGCATGGGCGGCCCCGGCTACAGCATCAAGGGTGAGTTTGCCCAGAACGGCGTGCCTAACTCCTTAAAGCACACCCAGGGAGTGCTTTCCATGGCCAGATCCGGACATCCCGACTCCGCAGGGTCCCAGTTCTTCATTATGCACAAGAACGCCCCCCATCTGGACGGCAGCTATGCGGCGTTTGGAAAGGTAATAGAAGGTATGGATATCGTAGACCGCATTGCCGAGACAGCCACCGATTATTCCGACAAACCCTTGGAAAATCAAGTGATGAAGACTGTCACCGTAGATACTTTCGGCGTGGATTATCCAGAACCGGAAAAACTCTAAATTGCTTTTTTCTTTTCCTCCATAGTTAGAAAGATATTTGTGACCCATTATCTCCCGAATCATTTTGCAAAATCATGCACAGACGTATGTTGAAAAACGTGGCTGCTGAGGTGAGGGATGATAATGGGTTCTATAGAGTAACCGTAATCGTCAGCTTACCCTCCCGGACAAGATGACAGCCAGGCAGCCCTTCACACTTTGTTCACAATTCATTCAATTAAACTTTATATTATCAACATGATTTATCCATTTCTTTCCCCTATACTATAATTATCAACAGAGCAGGTCACAGTTTACTAAACAACTTTTTCATAATAAGTGCCAGGGAGCCCAAGGTTTCCTGGCATCCTCCCTTTTCAGGGACAGTTTCCCCAAGACGAATGAATATGTATAGAACTTGACTGAAATTCTTGCGCTGAGATTATGGACACACCTTCAAAAAGGCAGCCTCCTGCAACAGGGAGCTGCCTTTTTTGGTACTGTCAGTATGACTATTTACGCCTTGCCCACGGATCCGAACAGTTCCATCTTCTCCTTCACGGTAGCCTTGATAGCTTCCGCACCGGGAGCCAGGAGTTTGCGGGGGTCAAAGCCCTTGCCCTGCTGATCCTTGCCGGCCTCAATATACTTGCGGGTAGCGTCGGCAAATGCCAGCTGGCACTCGGTGTTCACATTGATCTTGGCAACGCCCAGGCTGATTGCCTTCTTGATCATGTCTGCAGGAATGCCCGTGCCGCCGTGAAGCACCAGAGGAAGATCTCCTGTGAGCTGCTGTACAGCATCCAGAGTCTCAAAGCTCAGGCCCTTCCAGTTCTCGGGATACTTGCCATGGATATTGCCGATGCCCGCCGCCAGGAAATCCACGCCAAGATCAGCGATGGACTTGCACTCCTTGGGATCCGCGCACTCACCCATACCTACTACGCCGTCCTCTTCTCCGCCGATGGAACCAACCTCAGCCTCAATGGAGATACCCTTGCCATGGGCAGCTGCCACCAGTTCCGTGGTCTTGGCCACATTCTCCTCAATGGGATAATGAGAGCCGTCAAACATAACGGAGGAGAAGCCTGCCTCAATACATTTATAGCAGTGATCATAGGAGCCATGGTCCAGATGCAGCGCCACGGGTACATCAATGTCCAGATCCTTCAGCATGCCGTTCACCATGCCTACTACCACATCATAGCCGCCCATGTACTTTCCTGCGCCCTCGGAAACGCCCAGGATAACGGGGGACTTGCACTCCTTCGCTGTAAGCAGCACAGCCTTGGTCCACTCCAGGTTGTTGATATTGAACTGTCCCACTGCATAGTGGCCTGCTTTTGCTTTTTTCAGCATTTCTGTTGCAGATACTAACATAATTACATACCTCCTGTTTTTATATGCCTTCCGGCACAACTTCAGACTCCGGCACAAGCCTGTTCTTGTTAAATATATCACATATTCCTGAAAAATGGAATAGCTATCCATGAAATATTGCCGAAGTTCACCTCTTCTGTACCAGTTCAGACAGGCGCTGAACTGGTACTTCTTCTCACTCAGGATTGATCTGCCTCTTCCGCCGCCTCTGCACTCTTTTTTCTCCTATGCCTGACGCATTCCGTGAGCAGGTATTCTATCTGGCCATTAACAGACCTGAAATCGTCCTCCGCCCAGGCTGCAATGGCCTCGTAGAGCTTTGTGGAAAGGCGCAGGGGGACCTGCTTTTTGCTGTCTGCCATACTTAATACAAACTCCCTGAATTCACCACCGGCTGTGCGTCGTGATTGCCGCACAGCACCACCAGAAGATTGGATACCATGGCGGCCTTCCGCTCTTCGTCCAGCTGCACCACGTCCTTCTCACTCAGACGTTCCAGAGCCATCTCCACCATGCCCACCGCGCCGTCCACAATCATCTTGCGTGCGTCGATGATGGCGGAGGCCTGCTGCCTCTGAAGCATCACAGCCGCGATCTCGGGGGCGTAAGCCAGGTAGGTGATCCTTGCCTCCACAATCTCAATCCCCGCCTCGTTCACCCTGTCCTGAATCTCATTCCGGATTCTCCTGGCCACCACCTCGCTGGAGCCCCTCAGGCTGCCCTCATCCGCCATGCCGTCCCCGGTGGTGTCCACATTGGGCGCCACGTCATAGGGGTATACGCGCACCACATTCCTCAGAGCGCTGTCGCACTGAAGGGAGAGAAATTCCTTGTAGTTGTCCACATTGAACACCGCCTTGGCCGTGTCCACAATCTTCCATGTCACGGCAATGCCAATCTCCACAGGATTGCCCAGGCAGTCGTTGATCTTCTGCCTGCTGTTGTTGAGAGTCATCACTTTCAGCGATAGTTTCTTGTTCAGCAACTCCACACCGGTCATGTTTGTCTGAGCGCCGTTCACCACCTGGGGCAGTGATCCCAGGCTGGACACATCCCCGCTCTGGCTCAGCTTGGTTCTGTACGCCGGATTCATGCCGGTACAGAAAGGGTTCACCCAGTAAAAACCGCTCTCCTTCAGGGTGCCTACATACCTCCCAAACAAAGTCAGCACTAACGCCTCCTGAGGATTAATCTCCTTCAGACCGCAGAAGACAATCCATCCCAGACAAAAGAAGATGCTGCTTGCCACAATACCCGCCACGGCCCAGGGAGAGCCGTTCTCCTGCACCTTTATGACAGAGAGCACAAACGCCGCAATGTCCGCCACATACAAAAACAACATGGTCAGAAGCACCTTCATACCGTTCTTTTTTCCGTTCAAAATTTTTTCAGTCATCGCATTTTCTCCTCCTCTTCCGGTAACTGCTTTTATCAGGATACTAAATACATATTTTTCTGATATCATTATCATATCAGATTCTCTTCCCGGACGCAAGACCCATTTTAAAATTTTCCAACAAAATAACCCCTGCCGCAGGATATTCCTGCAGCAGGGGTTTTCCCCTTGCCTGTCAAACCATGCCGTTCCAGAGCGCGTCCGCAAATTCATTCCCGCCATCTTGCGGTAAACGTCCCTCTGCCTCTGAACTTATACTGCACACCGGTTAAATATGCAGTACAACTGGACTGCAGACCGCCAGCCAGGTGCTTTCACGAGTACACCACTGTAAATCCTGGCGGTCTGCAGTATAAAACGGCAGTATCAGTTGTTCTCCTCTTCCGCTATCCGGATCTCCACCTTCCTGCACAGATTCCGGATAACCACCTTTTCATGGCTGCCCCCGTTCTCCCCGTCCAGGGTCCACGCCACAGGTTTATCCGACTCCAGCGTCAGCTCCGCGGTGCGGAAATAGTACATGGCGTTGGTGTCAAAATTCCGGTTCACCAGGGACATCATCAATTTGTTCAACTCCGCCGGACCCTTGGGAACCTTGATCAGGGTAACTTCAAACAGCCCGTCATCCAGCTTCACATTCTTGCCGGTGATATTCTTAAACCCGCCCACGGATATGGAGTTAGTCACCATACCGAAGAGAAAATCACCCTCAATGACGCTCCCCTCCCAGGATACCCGCATAAAACAGGAGTGTATGGAGGAGAGACGCTTCATGCCCTCCAGAAGATATGCCATATGCCCCAGCAGGTTCTTGGCCTCCTGGGCCGTCTCGTAGGACACATCCGTAAAAAGGCCAAAGGCAGCAATATACACAAAGATATCGTTGTTGAAGGAACCGATGTCACAGGGAAAATTTCTGCCCTCCACCGCCACATGGGCCGCCCGCACCATATCCTTGGGCAGCAGAAGACTTCCCCCGAAATCGTTGGTACTGCCGGCGGGAATATATCCCAAAGGAGTGGGGAAGCCCCTCCGAATCATCCCTGTCACCATCTCGTCCAGAGTGCCGTCGCCGCCTCCGCATACCACCAAGTCATACTCGTCCGACCGACATGCCACAATTTTTCTGGCATCGTCATGCTTCCTGGTGGGCGCCGCGGTGATCTCATAGCCGGCGCCTGCAAAAACGTCAAGGATATCCGCCAGCTTATTCCTGATCAGCGTCTTCCCCGCCTTGGGATTATACACAAAAAGAAGCCTTTTCCCCATAGGCTGCTATGCTTCTCCGCCGCCCAGAAAGCTCAGAATACCCTCCAGGGCCTCCTGTTCGTCCACGCCCTCGGCGGAGATCTCCAGCTCCTTGTCCAGGTCCACACCCAGCGTCATCATTCCCATAATACTCTTGGCATTCACCTTCTTCTCTCCGAACTGTATATAAATGCTGCTCTCATACTTGCTGGCCTCCTGGACCATCATCGCAATATGTCTGGCCTTAAGCCCATTATCCACCTGAAAATGGATATTCCTCTTTTCCATTTCTTTTCCTCCTTGCATCTTCGTACACTCTCACCTGGTCCGCAAGCTCGCTGAGCCTGCGCAGCCTGTGGTTCACTCCGGATTTTCCCAGGGCGGGCGAAAAGCACTCCCCCAGCTCCTTCAGGGGCGCTTCGGGATTTTCCAGACGGACCTGTGCCATCTCCCGCAGAGCCTCAGGCAGATTCTCGAAACCATAAAAGTCCCGCAGATATTCTATATCCTCCACCTGCCTGGAAGCGGCGTTCACGGTCTTGGCTATATTGGCAGTCTCACAGTTTACACGCCTGTTCACGGAATTCCGCACTTCTTTAAAAATGCGCAGGTTCTCCAGTTTCATCAGCGCCACCGGAGCCTCGCAGACATTCAGCAGATCCACAATGCCGGATCCCTCCTTCAGGTAGACCACATGGTACTTTTTCCGAAGGATGATCCTGGACTCTATGCCAAAATCCCTCAGGACTTCCTGCAGCTGCAGCGCCTTGGGTTCGCCGCAGCAGTAAAATTCCAGGTGATATCCCTTTGCGGGATCACTCATGGATCCAATGCTCAGAAAAGCTCCCCGCAGGAAGGCCCTCCGGCAGCAGGAATTTTTGATCAGAAGAGGACTCACCGGTTCCTCCAGATTCCCCATTTTCCGGATAAAATCCTCCGGAAGGTTCATCTCATTCATTTCTATCTTAAATGTTTTTTTCAATAATGTAAAGCCTTTTCTGACAACAGCCTCGTTTTCTGTCTGAAATCCCACCACATAGAGGCCGCTGCCCTCCTGGCGGCCGTACTGCCCGCAGAAACTCATAATGGCAGCCAGTTCCGCCATCTGGCAGTGCCTGGCCGGGCTGATCTTTTTTGCCAGTTCTTCCTTCACTTCACTTGAAAAGGACATCTTTCATTCCCTAACCTGCCTGACTGCTTACATCTCTATGATATAGTTTCAGGCCATATTTTCCCTTATTTTTCATGCGCCCGTACAGCTCATTGGCAAGAGTTACGCTGCGGTGCCTGCCCCCGGTGCAGCCTATGGCCACCACCAGGCGGTACTTCCCTTCCTTCACATAATTGGGGATCAGAAACTGCAGCATGTCCGCAAATCTGTCCCGGAACTCCTGGGCCTCTGAAAAGCCCATCACGTACTCCTGCACTTCCCTGTCATTGCCGGTCTTGCGCTTCAGTTCTTCTATATAGAACGGGTTCGGCAGAAACCGCACATCCATGACAATATCCGCATCCGCCGGTATGCCGTGCTTGAAACCAAAGGACATCACAGTCACCATGAGACTATTATACTCCGCATTCTCCACAAAAATACGGTCCAGTTCCTCCTTTAACTCCCGTGTCAGAAGGTTGGTGGTGTCTATGACATAGTCGGCGCTGCGGCGGATATTCTCCATCACTTTCCGCTCCGCCTTCACACCGTCCTCCACCCTGCCGTCCATGGCCAGAGGATGCACACGCCTGGTCTCCTTGTAGCGTTTGATGAGCACTTTCTCATCTGCGTCCATGAACAGGATCTCCAGTTTGAAACCCGACGCCCGAAGCTTTTCCAGTATCCTGGCGGCGTCCTCAAAAGACTGATCCGAACGCACGTCCAGTCCCAGCACCACCTTGCCCACCTCGCTTCCGGGCATAGTCACCAGCTCCACAAATTTCTCCACCAGGGACAGGGGAAGGTTGTCCACACAGTAAAAACCTGCATCCTCCAACATCTTCAGGGCGGTGCTTTTTCCCCCGCCGCTCATTCCCGTCACCACCACAAATCTCATACTTACACCTCTTTCAAATGTCTGAAACTGAGATTCACTTTTTCAGACATTTCCTCCCTGCTTCCGTTATTTTCCGGCGGCTCCCAGCAATACCACCTCCGGCTCCAGATCCACCCGGAACTGCTCTTTTACCCGCCGCTGAACCTCCCCCATAACCGCTCTCACATCCCGGGCCGTGGCATCTCCCGTGTTGACAATAAACCCACAGTGCTTCTCGGACACTCTGGCTCCCCCTACCTGGAAGCCGCTCAGGCCCGCGTCCATGATCAGCTTCCCGGCGAAATGCCCCTCAGGCCGCTTGAAGGTGCTCCCGGCGCTGGGGTACTCCAGGGGCTGCTTCTCCCTGCGCCTTGCGGCCAGCTCCTCCATTTTCGCCTGGATGGCCTCCCTGTCCCCCGGCTCCAGCCGGAAGGTGACCTCCGTCACCGTGAAGGCGCTGCCCCGGATGACGCTGCCGCGATACCGGAACTCCATGGTATCGTTGTCCAGCTCCATGGACTCGCCCTCCTTGCTCACCACCCGGACCTGGTTCACCACCTGGCTCATCTCTCCCCCGTAGGCCCCGGCGTTCATCACCACGCCGCCTCCTACCGTGCCGGGTATGCCGGAGGCGAACTCGAAGCCCGCAAGCCCGTGCTCCAAAGCGGCGGCCGCCACCTGCCTTAAGGTAGCGCCTGCCTTGGCGATGATATGGCATCCCTGTACGGAAATATCGCTCATCTTTTGTCCTATCTGCAGGACTACGCCCCTGTACCCGGCGTCGTCCACCAGCAGGTTGCTCCCGTTGCCCAGCACAAAAAACGGTACGCCCGCCAGCCCCAGATACCGCCGCACTTTCCTAAGCTGTTCCTCGTCCTCCAACTGCACAAAGCAATCGGCAGGTCCTATCCGAAAGGTAGTGTGGCCTGCCATTGGCTCCTGCAGGTGGATGTTGTCCCGGGGCACGTATCTTTGTAATGCTTCCACCACTGCTCCACTGATCATTGAAATTGACTTCCCTTTTCTATTTGATTCCCGGCAGGTATGCCGCGGCTACGCGTTGTCCCGCAGGAGCAATGCCGCCGCGCCGTAGATGCCGGCGTCGTTCCCAAGCTCGGCCAGGACGAACTTCGCGTCCCTGCACTGGGGGAACGCGTACTTCCTGAAATTGGGCTCCACGAAGGTCAGGAGGATATCCCCGGCCTTGGACACACCGCCGCCGATGACGAAGGCCTCCGGGTTCACCACTGCCGCCACGATGGCCAGGCCCTTGCCCAGATAGTCCCCGAAGCGCTCCGCAATCTCTATGGCCACCCCGTCCCCTGCCTTCACGGCATCGAACACGGCCTTGGCGCTGACCTTTCCCCGGCGCAGGACGCTTTCCTTCTCATCCTCCCCCAGGCGGCGCTTCGCCAGACGCACGATGCCCGTGGCGGAGGCGTACTGCTCCAGACAGCCGCTGTTCCCG
>OFHB01000891.1_pt1 | contig 18276 bp, 13 predicted proteins | sample 1521881 | NCBI WGS metagenome assembly OFHB01 (sample SAMEA3504090, study PRJEB24116) | mouse gut metagenome | biome: mouse gut; feature: mouse-associated habitat; material: faeces | place: Denmark | collected 2011
GCGGATTTGCTCCATAGTATAGAAGGCGCTCAAATCATCTCGCCCAATAATTATACCATCAGCTGCATATACGATTTGTTCAATATTATTTACTGCAGCCGGCGACTCTACTTTTGCAAATACTTGTTTATTAGAAAATATTTTTTTATACTCATATATAAGTTCTGGTGAATCTGCAAATGAAACAGCAATTATTTCAGGATTTAAATATTTTACTTTTTCAAACTGTGCCAAGTCGTCATCAGTAATATATGCGTTAAGCCAATAATTATAAGGATTAAAGATATGATAGCCAAAACCTACATCCCCAGTTTTAGTGACAGTCCCTCTTAAAAAATTATCTTCTATATTTTCTACTTTGAACTCCATACTCCGCTTTCCAATACGCCTTGTCCTAAGCACATCCCCTACCTTTATATTATCCCAAAAAGTCTTTCCTGTGACATACAAGCTTTTCCCATCATCTAACTTTCTTACCAAAATACTCTCATTTTGTTTCATTTCTATTCGCTTTTTATCCGCAGTCCATATCCTGCATTTATTTCCAGGCAAGTCAAAATATAAATTTGTTCCAGTATAATGATTTCTTACAGATTTCATCACATCACAAGCTTCCGATGTAACACGTATCCCATTAATCCGAAAATGTAAATAACCTAATTGTATTAGCTTATCATAATCATGCTCGTGCCATAAATTATTGATTGAAAAAATATGTTCCATAATAGCTATTTATATGATGTTTGAAGTAAACACCCTGTTCCTTTCTTTTTATTTTATATCACTGCTCGATACGTCTCGGGCACTGTGGATTTTTGACTATTACAATATAGCTAACTACGTAACAGCTAAACCGTTTTCCACCTAATGCAATGACAACTTATTAAGTTCTCGCTTCAATCAAGCACTCTATCTATTCATAATATTACCATCGACTTAGCGAATCGAGCATGATCCACGCCTAAGCGTTATTATGCAAGCTCAAACTATCAGGCATAACTGACTAATTTAATAATTTGCTAGCGCACAGTTTATACGCATCCTCTAAAATATTATCTAAGCTTAGCCTAAATCACTTTTCATTTATTTAGTCCAATTATTTTGTCCCTACATTCCCGATATATTCTTGCTGTATCATTAATGACTTTATCTGGTATCTTATCGAATTGCATTTCCCCCCCTATTTTGTTATTCAGCAACCAGTCTCGCAAGAATTGTTTATCATAGCTTTTAGGTGACCTTCCTATTTGATAATCCTCTAAGCTCCAAAAGCGGCTCGAATCTGGTGTAAATATTTCATCTGCCAAAATTAAATTTCTATCACTATCAAGTCCAAACTCGAATTTTGTATCCGCAATTATAATCCCTCTATTGTAAGCATATTCATAGCATCTTTTATATAATCTAAAACAAATATCTTTAATCTTTTCTGTCGTTTTTACCCCAATAGACTTACTAATATCATTAATCGACACATAAACATCGTGGTCGTTATTCATCTTAATCGCTGGCGTAAGAACAGGAACTTCTAATCTTTGGGCCTGTTGATAGTCACCGCTTAGCTCTAATCCACAGAATTTTTCCTTCTTTTGATATGCACTCCACATATTGCCAAAAATGTAACCCCTCACAACAAACTCATAAGGCAAGATATTTAATTTTCTTACTAATACTGTTCTTCCTTCAAACTCTTCTTTTTGAAATGCAACTGGCATATCAGTAATTTTGTCAGACAATATATGATTTTGTACTATATCCTTTGTGTGATTAAACCAAAATAAAGAAATTTCATTAAGCATTTTCCCTTTATCCTTAACAAGCTTAGGCAGAATAACATCAAATGATGATATTCTATCTGTTGTTACAATTACCAGCCTTTCATCATTTACCTCATAAATATCCCTTACTTTTCCACTGAACAATTTATCCATTTAACTACTCCACCTTTCCGTTTTAATTTATAAGAACAGCACTATAACCAATTTATCCGACCCTTAAATGTGACTTTGGAATTTCCTTTATCCATTATCAGTCCTATCTCATAACAAGCATAGAAATTTTTTATATAGTTTATTACATATTCTTTGTGTACTGGTGCAACTACAAGAATTACTCCCACACCACAGTTAAATATATGTAGCATTTCATTGTCGTTTATGTTTCCATTTATATGTATATATTTGAAAATATCTAATACTCTAATTTGGGACAAATCAATTATCGCACATAGCCCTTCTGGCACTATTTGATTTAAATTGTACTCTATTCCTCCTCCAGTTATGTGGGCCATTCCATGTATTACATCTTGATCCAATAAATCTTTTAAAGCGGCATAATATGATATATGTGGCTTCATAATTTGTTCTATGAAGGATAATCCATTTATTTTGTCTTCTTGCATGGATGGTTTTTTTTCCAACAGTGAATGAATTAGGGAATATCCATTTGTATGTAGTCCATTGGACACAATTGCTAAGACAGAATCACCTTTTTCTATTGTAGAACCATCTATTATTTTAGTCCGCTCTACAATCCCCATCGCGCTAGAAGTTAATATATAATTTCCTGAGTTTACTATCGATGGTTGAATCAATGTCTTCCCACCAACTAAAGAGCACTCATTCAATTTACAGGCCTCAGACATAGCCTTTACTAAATTCTTAATCGTGCTTATTTCAGCCTTTCCACAAATAATGGTATCTAATACTGCTAAAGGTTTTGCACCCATTATAACAATATCATTTACCAAACGATTAATCAAATCATAACAAATTGATTCGGTAAAGCCATACTCTGCTGCCAACTTCTGCTTTGCTCCCAATCCATCTGATTTTAAAACTAGTACCAAATCTCTGATTTCTGGAAACTCAATGTCATATAAAGAAGCTGTTGCATCAACTCTGTTCAATAACCGAAAATCGTTTGTTTCTAAACATTTAGCAATTTCTCTTTTAAGTTTTTTTTCATATGAGGCATCAATGCCACTTATTCTATATAATTGTCCTTCTGTTTCCTTTTTACTTCCCAACAAAATTTCATCCACTGTTACATCAAGAGCAATGGCTAGATTATATAATATTGATATACTAGGATAGGCTATGCCATTTTCCCATTTTGACACTGACTGAAAAGATATCGATAACTTATCTGCCAGTTGCCTTTGAGTCATCCCTAACTCTCTCCGCCTATCTATTATGAAATTTCCTGTTTTTCTTTTATCAAACATATTTTTATACCTCTTATTAATAATAAAGGTAAAAATGATTATTTCAATAACTTTATGTTTGAGACTCATGCTTTTCTTCAACTAGGGGTTGATATCAAAAGCTTAAACCTTTGTTTTTATCCAGAATAGATACGGCTGTCAAAATCAGATTTAAAATATCTACTCCATAATTAACCCAACCAATTCGGAAGCTTTATCCACAATCTTTTTATTTAGCGACATTATATCTATGTCACCATTAAAAACATAAACATTACTCTCATTTTCCAATAAGTCTAAATATCTATCATAAACAATACTATGGAATTCTACATTCTTACGCTCTATCCTATCGCAGTACGACTTCTTAATTAACCTACGTTTACATTCATGGGGATTCGTATCCAAATAGAAAGTATAAAATATATCCTTTTTATTAAAAATGAAGTTCTTTATATAATTTATCAACTCTATATCCTCTTTACTCTTCCCTTGCATCGCTAGTATCGAAAGAAAAAAACGATCCAAAATAATTATATCAAAAGTACCTTTTTCTCTTTCTATTTCATCTAGAAAAGCTTGTCTTGCTGCACATAACAACAGAATATCAACTGTATTACTAAACTCATTGTTGATAAACACCTCTCTCAATATACTCCCTGCTTTACTGTCAAAAATATGTTTGTATATACATTTTATACCTTTGCCACTCAAATATTCATTTAGCATCTTTGCTTGAGTCGTTTTTCCACTGCCATCTATACCTTCAAAGACTATCCATATAGTTCGCATCATTTTATTTCTTGCCTCCCACATAAACCTTAAACCCAAAAAACTAACAATTCTTTATTTCCGTTTGTTTTTTCTAACACAGGGACTTTACAAAATTCCCAGAAGTTTATGCATACATTCACGATAATTATATTCAGTTTCTCTTATTATGCTTTCCGGTATTCTATCATATTGAAATTCTCCGTTCTCAATATTAGTAGTTAGCCAATCTCTAATTAATTGTTTGTCATATGATTTAGGAATTTTCCCAGTCTCATAATCCGATGCATCCCAAAACCTACTAGTATCAGGTGTACAAATTTCATCTGCCAACAATAACTGATTTTTAGCATTTAAGCCAAACTCAAATTTGGTATCCGCTATAATCAATCCCTTGGAAATAGCATATTCACTACATTCCTTATATAATCTGTATGAAATGCTAATTATTTGTTGTGTCAAATCTTTACCTATGCAAATCTCAACATCATCCATCGTTACATTTACATCACCAACTTTATCACTCTTAGTTGTCGGAGTAATGATTGGCTCATCCAATTTTTGTGCTAATTTATATGCTCCTTCGATTTTCATTCCACAAAACATTTCATTTTTTTGATATGCTTTCCACATTCTCCCATATATATAGCCTCTGACAATAAACTCAAACGGAATAATATTTAATTTTTCAACCATTACAATTCTATCTTTAAATTTTTCGCTATGAAAGAATGATGGAATATCCTCTATGTTAAAACTTATAACATGGTTATTTATAATAGAGATGGTATGGTTAAACCAAAAATCGGAAATCTTATTTAATATAATTCCTTTATTTTTTATCTCCATTGGCAATAGCCTTCCATGAACCGATATCCTGTCCGTTCTTACAATGATTAATACTTTATCTGTCAATTCATAGACTTCATGTACATTTCCTTTATAAATTAGCCGCATAGCATACTCCTCTTTATAAACTTTTTATTTTTCCAATTAGCTGTATATAATTTGTAAATTCAATATCCGGATTTTCGTCCTTGATTTGCTGATAATAATAATATTTTCCTCTTTTTAGCCAAGCCGTACTGATTCCAGCCAAATTTCCTCCCTTAATGTCTGCTGCCGGATTATCCCCAACCATCAGTATATTCTCTTTCGGTATGCCAATTTCGTCTATGGCATATCCAAATATCTTTTGATTTGGTTTTGTAACCCCCACCTTTTCTGCTGAAAAAGTTTTTATAAAAACATAATCCAATCCTAAGCATTTTAATTTACGTTTATGTATTTCCAACAGTTCATCAGTCAATACAAATAACTTATACATTTTTTGTAATTCAGGTAATACGTAAACAAAATCGCTATAAGGATTCATATTACTATATATTACGTCCCAGTAAATCCTACATAGTTCTTCAGCGACAATGTTATGAATACATAGTCTTTTTAACATTTCACAATACCACTTATTTCTGTCATTTGCTTCTGGCCGTCCTTTATATTCATGCATAATCTGCTTCTTTGCTTCTCGAAATGTAGAATAGGTCAATTCGTTGTCTATTTTCAAATGTTCATGTAAATATTCTATTGTTGATAATTCTGCCATCATTTTTACATCTGTTTCATTATACAGCGTACCATCCACATCAAAAATAATTGCTTCAATCAAGTTTAACCAATCTCCTTCCAATGCCTAGTCATGGTCACTGGCTCAACCATCCGCTCTGCTGGTGGTCTAGAGTGTTCTTTCTATTTTTTCCAGATATTATTTCATTCATTTTATTAATAGTTTTGCAGAATCCTTCATTAGAAAAAATATCTACGTTTAGGTAGTATATCTCATTTTCTTCACAAACTTTTTTTATCATTCTATTTTTGAAGTTTATATATTCGGCAAACCTAAATGGATCTGAATGATAATAATCAGCTATATCTTCTTTCATTTCCCAATTAATTACTGCTTCAGTAAAATATTGTATATTAGGAATAGCTAGCTGCGAATTTAACTTTTTTATTACATTATCTCCCATTTTATTATAGTTAATCCAAAATATCCCTCCTATCAACGCCTTATCCCCATATACATTATCGCTATGTAACTCTTTGATGGAAGTATAAAACTCCTTACCTTGTCTTCTTATTCTTATATTAGATTTTATTCCCTGAACATAGTTATCCTTAACGAGCATATGAGTATTAGTAATAAATTTTGCACCATTTCTACATAGCGCATTAATCATTTCTGTTTTTCCACTACCGCCACGTCCCAAAAATAAAAAGCCTCTTTTTTTATATTCAACAGCACCTCCCTTAAAATGCAAAGCATGTTGCTTATATGCAAAAATAGAAAGTACATATTTAATCACGTAGCACCATATTATTTTTCCCGGATCTGGATGATAAAATGCGATATTATAATCATCAATACAGTTCAGTTTTCCAGGTAAGCCAAAATGATGCCCTAAATATATCCCTTTTAGCATTGCACTTTCACGATATGACTTTGCATTACCAAATATCGGATTATTTTCATCGCAAATAAAAACATTCACTACTTCTATTTCATTTAACTTATCCGGATTTTCATTATAAACTAAAACCTTTTGTGCATCCCATTCTTTATAAGAACAAATCTTTAAAATAACGATTTCTAAATTGCACCAAACCACATTAGAAAACTGTTCCATATTCATTTTTGCTTTTGACATAATTTTAAGAACTTTGCCTTCCTCTCTTTTATTTTTGACACTGTTGCTTAGCCAATGGTACTTCAGTTAATTTTGTATTTTATGCTTTATTCATTAATAAGGTCTAACTTGGAAAATATAGATTATATCACCTTTTATTCCCCACTCTATTTCTGCTCGGTGAGAATACATTTTTTCCAACTCAAGCGCAGTTTGTAACAATGAGTAAAATAAATTCTTTATAGGCATGGTAATAATTGAAGGATACGCATAATAGTTTTTATCCTCATTTAAAATGTCTATTTTTTTAATATATGAAACCAATGGTGTGATGTCTCCTTGCATTAAATGATATAAATCACCTACAACATACTCAATTAAAATATAGTCAACGCCACTATACGGATTAGATGTCAGTATAACGCCAGATATATCTGCTTTAATCATTTCTTGTATTATAACATGCATATCACCTTCACTCATATTTTTATACTGTCTGACATAATCATGATTCTTTGAATTATAAACCTCCTTAATATTCTTAACTATTTCTTCCTTGTTGCCTGTATCGACATTTACGAAGCTTTCAAACAAACCAGCACACGAAGAATCATCCCCATCTTCTCCTTCGTGAGATGAACGAATTGCTAATTTATTACATTTTAAAGATGATATCTTTTCCATAATTTCATCTTGTATGTAAGGATTGTCAATATCTCTTATTGTGTTTTTTGTTAACACAAAGCCTTTGGGAATACACGCAATTCTGTTGATTTTCATAAGGTTCCATGCTTTGTTTCCCACCTCAGATTTATCACACCACACCTCATCATTCAAGTCAATTGCTATTTTATCGAATGAGCTCTTATTAACTTGCATATCTTTAACTTTTTTGATAATACCATTATTAAAATCTATTTCAATAAAATCATCTGTTTGCAACGAATCCATTAATCCATCAACGCTTATAATGCTATATATGCCAAGTTCACGGCATAGAACAGAAGCATGCGATGTATATCCACCATATTGTGTCATTAAAACTCCGAATTTTTTCAATTTAGGAACCAAAAATGGCCTCAATACATTTGTTATCACTGCAACATTCTGCTTATTATGTTCTCTTTCTATATATTCATTAAAACTACTTAAACCTTCTTCATTTTGTTCAATCTTTCTTACCTTATATCTTTTAACACCTGTCCCAATTAAAACATCTCCTGTTAATGTCTCCCTCTTAAATTCATCATCGATTTTAACATATGTTGGTATTTCTTTTAAGCAATGGATTGTATTATCCCTTAATTCAAAAACGACACAAGATTTTCTTTCACTAATTTTCTGTTCTGATATACGTTCTCCTTTATGAATATAACTACATATTTCGCTAATCATCATATAATCAAATTGCGATTTTCCTATTTCCGCAATAAGCTTATATAAGAAGTCTTCTCTTGTATCAATCTTAAATTTTTGAAAGCATTCTCTCATCAAAATTTTCAAATACGAAAGTTGGCTTGTACGTCTTATCATCAACTTTGTATCATCACTAAATCCCAATGAGCAAGCTGTCATTTCTGCCCATGCTTCTGAATTTGTATATCTTAAATGAAGATTTCTTAAAAGTGCCCTCTCCTCTTTTAAATCAGTAATAGTTTGCTTTGATATATGATTTAAAACTTCATCTTCTGTAATACCATTAGGATTACCTGAAGAACTCGTCGTAGATTTATATTTTTTAACATATTCTTTTATATCTTCATCGATTGATTGATTTTTTAAATATTTATCAGTTATAGCCACCAAATCAACATTTTGCATATGAGAAAGTAAGCTATTATTATCCGTTGCAAATAGAGAATCCTTAATTTGTTTAGAAACAAAATTTAAGTTTATTGGAATATTTGAATCAACCATAGAATATACATTCTGATAAAATGTATCTGCAATAACTGAATTATAATATGCTATATATTCACATAGTAAATCACAGTATAAATTGAATTTTCCAATCAAATTCATCGATTGATATTGCTCTTTTGCATTCTTCATTTTCTCTAAAACAGTATAAATTTCCGAAATACATTGATTATATTTTTTATCATCCAATAAGAATGCACTCATTTTTGCTCTATTTGAGCAAATAGTTTCTCTATCAAAATATGCCTTATACCACCTATTTGATCCTACTGACAAATAGTACTCAATTTCTAAACCAGCCATAGAGCCATGATATTTTTGTATTGCCCTAACATTGCTCTCTTCAATCATTAAAGCCCAACTTCCCTCATCCTGTAATTCCATTTTCTTAGTCTTTTCCATTTTCTCAGTACGATGTAAGCCGAAACATCATTTTCCTTTCCTTATTATATAATTGCAAATTTGCAATTGAAGTGCTTAATTATACCTTTTTCTTGCTTATTTTAGGCCTAACCCTTTTACCTTTATTTTAAAACATGTTATTGAACTAGAGGCAATCTCGCTTGTTATGCATGAAGTAATTGAGTTTTCAAGATACAAATCTCAATTACTCTAACATAAGAGCAAAAATATGCATAAACGGAAAGTCTGGCAAACACACTTTGTCGAGCAAGAAAATATCCTCAATTCGTGTCTCAAATAAGAATAAATGTCCTTTATATCCGTATCTTTCTCTAACTATACCTTCAGAAAACACCCCAAGACCACTACTATATATAATTCGATCCCCTTGCGTCGCTATAGTTGAGTGTATATCTGACAACCCTATCAATATATTTTTTTCTATTTTCCCACGTCCTTTCAGGACTACAGTGACATCATATCCTCCTGGAAAGCAACAACCAACAAATGCAATTTTATGATACTCACCCTCTGGTACTCTAATTATCTGCCCTCTACAGCAAATATTATCATACCCATCCTTCCTCTCATAAAACCATTTGCCCACTATATGGATAGATGATACATTCCTAACATCAAAAAATTCATCGTATCCCTCTCTTGGCAGAAGCCCCCCCTTATACACTCCATATGGATTACCGAAGGCTGTATTATTATAATACTTTTCTAAAGGAATATTCCTTGCATTATCCGACCATGAAAATGGGGGGCCCTTTTTATTCCAATCATTTGCAACTTTGATATCACCCCCCTGTAGAAGGGTATTCATGATTGCCCCCTCAAGTAAAGCTATCATTTCAAAGTTCTTAATAATACTTGGTATTATGTTTTCTAAATTTTTCCCAAGAACACCCTTGTAAAATAGGGACCATATAACGTTCCATCTATGATAATCTTCCATTATACTTTCTGCTATATGTCCATAACTCTCATCACCAAAACGCAAATGCAATCTCTTTATCAGATAATAGAAATGAATGCGTCCAGCAAATATGTGAGTCAACGAGTCAGAAAATTTCGTTTCTTCATAATCGGCATACAGGTCTTTATAATCCGTGCAATAACTTAACTTATCCTTATAAGCTTGAAGTCTCCTCTCTACTTCTCTACAGCTTTCTTCATTCAAGAGACAGCTTCTTATTATATCTGTACATTCTTCTGCTCCCAACTTTGAAAATCTTTCTTCTTTTTCGATTTCAATAACTGTAATTGATTTCATATTTCTATTAATATATGAAAGATCAAATTCAACTTCTTGTTTACTTTTATGTATATCAAGAAAAACTGGCAGTTTTTTCCACCCCAAAAATAAATATGGGCCATCTCCATCAAAAGATAGAGCATATAAACAATCTGGATACGGCGAATTGTACTCTAGCTTATTTCCTGCCGCCACGAACTTCTGATAGCTTCCCTTCATGGAACTCATTCTAATTCCATGATAAGCTGCTAAGTCCTCTCTAAAAAAGTTTCTTCTGTACTCTAACTGCCGAAAAACTGATTCTTCATCTCCGTTTACTATAAGATTCATTGAACGTATAAATCCAAGTTCATAGTCTCGCCCATAATATTTTGCGATGGTTGCTCCCATTATGTGATCACAAAACATGTTTTTATTTACAACCGCTTTCATATTTAAGAAATTCATTTCTTATATCTCATCCCTGTTTACAAATTTAGCACAATCATAATGGCAAACCACGATATCCCACTATCAACATTAGTTGCTATATTTGATTGCAAAATTCTTATTTTTCATTTTTATTATAATGTAATACGGCAATTTTTATACCCTCAACTCTTCATTTATATATGAACTATAATTCCAGTAATACTACTATTCAAAAAGAGAAAGCAAATAAAAAGAGAGAATTCAATAAAGAAAAGACATCATCTGGCAAAAACTAAACATGAACTCATGCGCCAGTTCTGGCAGCATACTAACCGAGTCAAGACACTAGACATGTTAAATAAACCACTCCAGCAAGAAGCGAAAAAGACAGCACTTCAATACATTCAAAAACGGACGGAAAAGGATTAATGTGTTTGGAACTCTGCTTCCATCTGCTAGACAAGGTCGTCGAGGGCTTTAAGGTTGCTGTCTATGCTGGTGCTTTTTGTGAAAGCAGCAATGAAATTTAGGTATTTTCTGCCATACAAACCATTCAGCATACCTTGTGTCTGGATGCAATGAACTCTATACCAATGGTGTAGAAACCCTCTTGGCGAAAGTGTCCATGATGCACTTACATGTATACCATGCATCATGAAGTAAATAGGAAAAGCAGGGATAGCTCGTCCGTAGCCTCCTGTACGATTCTTATCTTCGCTTTGGGCTTGTCGCAGATGACGATGGCATAATACAAGGACGCAACACACAACTAGGAAACCTTTAAAAACACTCCGTCCAGAGATGAAATAATCCTTCTTTCCGATGGACTGCGGTACTGAAATAGATGTCATTAGGAATAAATTCCGCTTTATCCAGGCAAAAGTGGCCAGGTGGTCAATATCTATCATGAAACAATCAATTATTCCAGATGCTCTACTGCTCTACCATGGAGCGGAATATCCGATTTGCAATTCTTTATCTATACCATTGAGCCTGGGCAGCATACATCTGCTTGTAATAGCCGTTTTGGGCAATAAGACTGTCATGGGTGCCCTCCTCAATAATCTGTCCATCCCGAAACACTAGAATTCGATTCGCCAGCTTTGTGGCTCCCAGCCGATGAGAAATCAGGATGCATGTCCTGTCCCCGGCAAGCTCGGAAAAGTTGCGGTACAGCTCCGCTTCCGACATAGGGTCTAGGGCGCTGGTAGGCTCGTCCAAAATGAGCAGCCTAGCATTCCTGCGGGCTAGCGCTCTAGCCAGAAACATTTTCTGTCTCTGTCCTCCAGATAAATCGAAAGTGTTATTGTTGCTTAAATTTCCAATCAGAGTATCATAGCCGTTTTCCAGGGTGCCAATAAAGCTGTCCACACCCACTTTCCGTCCCAATTCCTCTAATTCTTGCCGGGAAATTTCTCTTTTGGTATCGCCGATTTCGATGTTTTCCCGAACCGTCATGATATAGCTTTCACTGAACTGGTGTAAGCAGGAGGTCTTTTCCCTAAAATCCTCTAAGCACTCCTGTAGAGGCACCCCATTCACCATAATGCGTCCTTGCGCAATGGGATAAAACCCGGACAGCAGGGACACAAAGGTTGATTTCCCGCTGCCGTTCTCCCCCACAACGGCAATGCGCTCCCCCTGGCGTATAGTCAGATTCAAATCATGCAACACCTCACGGTCAGAGCAGGGATAGGTAAAACTGACATGTTCAAAACGGATTTCTATATCTTGCGCCAGGGGTCTCGTCCCGGGTATTTCATCCTCAAAGGACATCAGTTCCCTATAACTTTCCACATACTGGCCATTTTCCTCCAGAATGCCTAGGCGCTCGAAAAAGACTGTCACCCTCCCTGTTAACGAAGTGATTGCAGTAAGAATCAGGGCGATGCTTCCAATGGAGTCCTTTCCCTTCAGAATATCGGATAGAACTAAGACGATTCCGATTCCCACGCTAAGATATAGCACTCCGTTAGCTAGAAGGCGCAAGCGAAAAAACTTTATCGTAATCCGGCTCCGCTTTTGATTCAGTTCCCTGGAAATCCCTTCCCATTTATCCTCCACGAACTGGCGCAGTCCGTAATAGCGCATGTTTTCCAGATGCTTCCGCCGATATGTGACCGTATGTAGATAATATCGCTGGTTATCTTGGGCAAAAATCTCCTGCATGAAGCGGAAATTGGCGCGACCCTGCTGCAGAATGACCCACACCATGGGGAGAAAGCCTAGAAGCACAAGCAAAGCCACCCAGCTGTTTATGGCCAGCACAGTTGCCAACAACGAAAGAATGGTCAGAATATCCTGCACCAACACTACACAGGACACAATCAGTTCCCTCAGGCGCAACGGCAAGTCGTTGGAGGAGAAGCTGACTTTATTCCGATAAGCAATGTCATCATAATAGGCCAGCCGGATGCGGGAGGACTTGCGCATGATATTTTCTTGAAGCTGATCCGCAACACAGGAGAAATAGACCGCCGCAAAGCGATCCCGCACATTGGTAATTCCTGCTAGCATAAGGCCAGTAGCCGCATAGAGAGCTATGCACCAAAGGACATCTTCTATGGAAATCTCCTGCCTCGAAAATCCCTCTGCCGCATCGATAATCCACTTATTCACATAGACCACGATGGCTGGCAACAGAGAACCCGCCAGAGAAAATAGAAGCAACGCCGCCAACTTCTCCCTGGACAGCGTCTCCTGCAAAATGGACATGCAGGCCCCCAGCACCTCATGAATCCGCATAAGGGGTCGTTGTACCGTCCCCTGCAACACTTCCTCTTTCCCGCTCATACGACCTACACCTCTCCCTCCACATCGTCATACCACTCCTTCTGGGCCTCGAACATCCGCCGGTAAACGCCGCCCCGCCCCATTAGCTCTTCATGGGTGCCGTCCTCCACAATCTGACCTGCCTCCATGACCAGAATCCGGTCTGCCAAGCGGGCAAACCCAATCCGGTGGGAAATGAGAATCGCCGTCTGACCCATAATCTGCCCCCGAATCTCCTGAAACTGCCGATATTCAGCAATGGGATCCAGCATTGCGGCAGGCTCATCGAGAACTAGAACTTGCTTATCTCCCATAAATGCCCGGCTGACCCCAATCCGCTGCTTCTCGCCACCAGACAGTCGATATCCGCTTACATCATAATCCGTTCCCACATAACTGTCCATCCCAATCCTGTCCTGTATCTTCTTCGCACCGCCACGTCTGATGGCCCTCTGTATCTCATCCTCTCTAGGGAGCCGTTCAATCTGTCCCAGGGCCACCTCCTCCTTTAGCAGAAATCCGAAAATACAGGTATGCTGGAATGCCACCCCCATAACTGTGGAAAGCTGCTTAGCTGTCAGGTTCTGAAAGGACACACCAGCAAAGGCGATGCTCCCTTCATCTGTCTTATATAAACCTGTCAGAAGGTTAATCAATGTGCTCTTGCCACAGCCATTTAGACCGCAGAGCGCTACGATTTCTCCAGGCCGTAGTGTCAAGGAAAGCTGATGGAGAATTTCCTTCCCCTCCTTATAGCCGAAAGAAACATTCTTTAGCTGATAAACTGGTGCCAAAGTGTCAGATGGCATCATATCACCTTTCCCGCATAAAGCCAGATTATTCTCCAGCGCAAGCTCTAAGTATTCTTTTGTATCACGCACCTTAGGAATTGACGCATAAGGCTCCACCAGCTCATTCGCAAAGCTCCTGATGCCGCCTTGTAGCTCATTGCTCAGCTGCCAGATAAGGTACATGGTTCCCAGAGTAATTATGTTGCCACCCAACAGCCAGGTACCGCCAATCAGCATACCCATAGACAACAAGATGCTCAGCGCATCCGTCAGCTTACTGCCGTTATTTTTCGCGTGCTCCACCATAAGCATCTGTTTTCTTAGGGGATCAGCCACGCTGCGCCATTTCTTTACGAAGAAATCCTCCAGACCCAAAGTACGGATTTCCCGCCCGTTTTCCTGGGTGCAGGGACAGGAAAAATAATATTTTTTCCACCGCGTGTCCACAATGGTCTCTTTCTCAATGCGATACCGCGTGCCTGCCATCCACATACACAGAGCTGTGCTGATAGCCACCAGGGCCAGAGCCGCCAGCAGGAATAACAATGACAGTCGGGCTGCCATCACTAGGAGGGTGGCAATGGATGCAATCTGCCCCAGCACCGTGATAGAACCTTGAGCCACCACTGCCACATTCACCGCGTTATTGCTATCCGCACACAAATAGAGCATCTTTACAAACTCATCATCATCAAAGGCTGCCACTGGGATGCGGGCATTCTGATCCATAATCTCACGAGATACCTCCATCTGTATGTCGTTGACAAACAACTGCTTCGTCACCTGAATCAGCAGCCCGTAGCTTCCCCGCAGAAATAAAAATACCGTCATTGAGCCAACGGGAAGCAATAAACACACCACCGAAGTTTCCATACCGATGCCAGACGTGGCGGCATCAATCAGATATGAGGACAGCACCAGATAAGCTGGCGCCAACAGGGCACTGCAGACATTGACAAACAGCCAGAAAACCAGCTTTCCAGGGCAAATCTTCCTAGCCTTTTTCAAACTCCAGAAGACAATAGTAAGTTTGGAATCTGTTTTCTTCTGCTCCATTGGGTTTCCTTCCTTTTGACTTTTTTGCACATTGTACATATTCTTGGTAATCTCATTTTACATTCAAAAGCTGTAGTTATAGTAAACTACTTTAAAATCCTTATTTGAGCATTTTCTGTTGACAATTGTTACTATTATGGCTTTTCCGCAAAGCAAAAATAATAATGTTTAAGCAACTTAAGAAGAAAAATTTTTATATATTATAACTGATATGATTCTGGAAAGCAAGAAATTAATGAATATGACATTAATATGGTTAAATGGAAAAGCAAATTCTACTATAGGTTGAATTTAGCCTTACAATCTATCCACTTCAAGAGTGACGGTGACAAAGTGGAATTTAGTCTTACACGCTTTTCCCTTCACCGTTAGTAAAGCATATCCTAACGCTAAAATCAGGTATAAAACCCATTTAAAACAGGATTTCCTGTAAGAATAATTTCCACTTGTATTTGCACAAAAACACTATCAATGGAATTTAGTCTTCAGTACAGAATTTAACTTTTCATTCAACCATAAAATTTGATATTCGTTGGAGATTCCATATAACTTTTTCTAGGCATCATGAAAAAAATCTCAAAACGCTCTTATGGCTTTTCACGCATAGGCCAGAAAGCAATATCTCTCCATATTTATTCAAATCAATACGCAACACCATAAAGCTTAACAGATATAAAAAAACTGCCTTACTATCGTAATCCAAAATCTTATCTAATTAGCTTTAATTCTGACATTGTACGGATAAAATAGTCTGGCCACATACTGCACCCACAGCCGCCTGCCCATGATATAAACTGTGTTATTTCCTCTTTCCCTTTTGGGACAAATTCAATTACAAAATCAAAATATAATGGTTCCAGATAGGTAATAATATTATCTATATCAAGAATACTCCAAGGCATTTGTATATGGATTTCATATTGATTGACTTCATTATTATAGACCACCTTTACTCTTTTACAGCTTTCCTGCGGTTTTTCTTTATAATATAAAAATGTCTGGGTATTACCATTCTTATAAAATTCTGTTCTTATCTGATTTGTTCTTCCCTGTGTATTCGCAAATAGCATCGAAACAAGAACCCCAAGTTGATCAAGGTTATTGCTAATCTTAATAATTTCAGTTTGCTTAAAATCCAGCAGCAAATATAAATTAAAATTTTCTTGATTCCAAGTTGCCAAATAGCTGACATCAACATCTTTTAAGTCAAACGCTAAATCCGAATATATATGACATGGCCAAAAATAATTTTTTTCTTGCTTTAAAGAATTAAATTTATATTGATATTCCTTTTCTACTCCATCAGAATAAAGCGCCAAGCAGCTTAAACGATTCTGCTGACTTAAAAGGTTTCTTGCTTTTTCTTCTCTATTTATAAAGTAGTCAAATTCATTATACATATCATCAGGAAACATATTAGGATAGTACACTGTATAATCCAAAACCTGAATTGCCGCATCTGCAAAGTTTCCAAAAAAGCAACTTGCATAATGCATAATATATAAGAAGACACCGGTTGCATTTAACTCTTCACATCGTTTTAAAATTTGTTCTGTTGTATACTCTTCCTTAATCTTATTATAAGTCTTATATACATCATAATAATGTCTGATCTTGTCTGCTGTTATCCATGTTAAATTATAAAAATTTTTATAATTGTGCTGCCATGCATGTTCACAAGCTATAATTAGCATATCTAATTTAGCTGGAAAGCAAAGATTCTTAAAGGCAACCCTATCACAAATAATTTTCGCGTACTCTATTGGATTACCTGTTGGTTGATGTATTTCAATATATATATCTTCAAAATTATATGTTAATAAATGCGTCGATCTGTTAATAAGAGTATTTAAATAATCTTTTGCTTGTTTTTTATCTAGCTTTTGATTATTTATGCTACAGGAGTAGCCATTGTCTAATAACAAATCATGAGCCTTTTCCACCTGTTCTTTATTTGATATCCATAAATCAAGATCACCAAAAGGTCGATGCCATCCAAAATAAAATTTATATGACAAACCTTTTGCAATAACAAATTGTATTTTTTCTTTATTTAATTCTTCCAAAATGGGAGCAAATTTAGGAATAAGCTGAGATTGAAAATTCATGGTATTATTTAATTTTTCATTTTTATGTCTTTCTAATTCCCTAGCATCATTGGAATTATACACATTCTTTATTTTCTCAAATCAATAGCATAAATAAGTTTTTGCTCCTTATAGAACTCTTTTAGCTCGCATATACTAACGTTATTTTCTGGTTTAATAGTATTTATTTCCTCTAAATAATATATACCATTCCTTGCAATCATTTCTTTTTTACTCATAGCCTTTGCCGTTCCTTTCCCCTAGGATTTTATAACGTGATTCAAACTCAGATGCCGTGGACAACTAATTTCTTCTGTATCCTAAACACTCAGTAGAAGTGTATTGCTGCCTTTATCCAGATTGTCCTATTTGCCGGATAAGCTAGAATATCAGTTCCTGCGACTTTATAAAAGTGAGATGCAACCTTATGCTTTACGCAGACATTAACATTACCAAGCACCATCCACTTCTTATATTGATTATGTCTTCCGTGAACTACAATATTTCTTCATGCCCAGTCTATATTAGAAAAACAACTATGCACCTTGCACCCCAGACTATCGTCTCCATGCATGTATCTTAATAAATGCTATTTTAATGTATAACACTCTCATTTACCATGTACATACGTTTAATCATTTCGGAACTATGATTCTTTAACTATACATAAGCCGTAAGTTCCCTATAAAACACCATTTTATATACACTTATGAAATACAATATCAAAAAGCATGACATCCAAATGAAAATATTAGAAAAATACGATATCCTTACCACATTAGATTTCTCCATAGTCAAAGAACTTAGCAATATCCTTGAGGCGTGCTATCTCCAGAACCCTTCGCTTTAAAACTCTTTGACAATACTACTTAAAAGTAGTAAAATAACAGAAAAAGGAGAAATCAACTACCCC
>OFHB01000895.1_pt1 | contig 18235 bp, 9 predicted proteins | sample 1521881 | NCBI WGS metagenome assembly OFHB01 (sample SAMEA3504090, study PRJEB24116) | mouse gut metagenome | biome: mouse gut; feature: mouse-associated habitat; material: faeces | place: Denmark | collected 2011
GATATATCTTCTCTGCTGGAGGCTGTCTGGGGGAAGGAAGTATCTGAGTTCAATGAAACCTTTATCCTGGATTGCTATAAAGGCAGGAAGCTCGACAGTACTGTTATAAAGACTGCAATAACCAGAAATCGGAAGAATCCTGTTTCTACCATCTGAACACAGTGGATTTCACAATTTTATCAAAAAACAGCGCAATGTTTACCGTATTCTGATTACCATTCCGTCCTGAATTTTTATCGTTTTCCCGTGGCTGGCTCCGCCAAGCCTTCCTAGTGCTTTTTTTCTGGCATAAAATCCTCCATACATATTTGCAGCCTGAGTTAGGTAACCTGCCACTGATACTGAATTTCCAATCCTTGGGAGAATACGATTGACCATAACCATTTCCATTTGCTCCTTTCGTTCATTTTTATTCTATCCGATTTTCTCCTGGTTACGCCTGTGCATTATTTTCTCAATTTCACATATATAGATTTCATCTTCCGGCGTATTATTCAAAAGCATATCCGCCACTTTTACGGAAAGATTAAACCGAAACAAATTCCCGGGCTTTTCGCTTTCTTCCTCCACCACATCAACCCCAAGTGATTTGTTCTCTTCATAAAGTTGAAGATAAAATGCCGTCAAGACAACCCTCACATAGTAAGGACGCTGGATTCTGGAAAGCCCCAGACCTTTATGCGGGTCAGGATTCCTGAAAATCTCATCAACTTTATCGCAGATATTTTTATCTACACGAACCTTTATTGATTTAGGAATGTTTTCTATCTGAAATTCCATAACAAGAACTGTCTTTGCTGCACGTCTCAGGACATCTCCGACAATATTTTTATCAAGACTAAGTATATAACGCAGTGCCAACTGCAATGGAGCTTCTTGTCCGGTATATTGATATCCTGACAAGTCATTAATCCTCTTGATCAAAAACATATGCTCTGGTTTTGGATTCCACGAAATTATCTTTTCATCTTTTTTCTCCATGATGCCACCCTCTCTTTCCCAAATTCGGAATGCAGACCCCTGAATGAATAATACTTTTTCCGTAACAAAGAATTGCAATTCCGAAATAAGGAATTAAATTTCTAAAATAAGGAAGTTTATACAGCATAGAGTACCACACTATTTAATCAATATCAAGCTGAATTTTTGATTAACAATTCATTCTTTAAGTTGTTCTATCCCCCCACAAAGAAAAGTACCCACCACTTCTGGTAGATGCCCTCCGGTTATCCTTCCAGACGGATGCCGGGAAGTGTGAATTTGCCATGACGGTATTTGTAGTCGGAACGAAAGTGCGCCCGCATATTTTGCAGAGAAACCGCTGTTTTTGACAAGCGTGCCCATAACGGATCACTTTGCCGCAGCCACAATATGGACAGGGAGGCTTTTCAGCCGGTTCTTTCGTTTCCAGCATAAGGGAGGCGGCCTCCAGCAGAGAAGATATTTCATCTTCTGTAAGTTTATTGATGTAACTAATAAGCATTTCCTGATTGGTCATGGGATTATCCTCCTGAATATGAGAGAATTATACCATTTCAGATGACCCATAAAACGGACTCAAACAGATTACCAACACATTTACGGACTAACACCTTACATATTAATACATAGGTCCAATAACTGCTATAAATATGTCACTGACTTTCATATTTTTATAAAGCATTTCAAGTAAAACCTTTGCACATTATTTTGATATCATTATACACTATCATTTTGCTTCAATAGTTCTTATTGTGTCACTAACAAATTCGTTTTTTTTATATAATTTTTTTATTTCATTAAACATTCGCTGTGTGTTACTCTATATTAATATGATTACACATTAACATGTTGGTACTATAGTCATATCATTATGCCACTAATAGATTCATATTTTTATAATGTATTTTTATAATGTTTCACATGAAACATTATATATGAAATCCACTTTTTTAATATCATTATACATTATCATATTGGTCCAATAACTCTAATAATTTCTGTCTTAACAAATTCATTTTTTAATGTAATGTTTCACGTGAAACATTTGCTATATGTTACACTCTTTTATTATCGATACACATTAACATGATTAAATCTTTTGCCATTATGTCATTAATAAATTTATACCACAGCTGGCATATCTAATACGTTAGAAAACCGGCACTACATGCTACAAGACCGTTCACATCATACAAACATTGTAGCAACCAACCTTCAACAACTAAAATGCCAGACAGCTAACAACTTGTCGAAAAAAAATTCAGTGCTTAGGCTGCATACAAACATTGTTCCACTCAGCTTGAGAACAAAACCAATAAACCAAAAATGTGAAACATTTACTGTGTGTTCCATTCTTTTAATATCCCTACACATTATCATATTGGTCCGATAACAGCCATGATTATGTCACTAACAAATTAATGTTTCACATGAAATATTTACTGTATGTTGCACTCTTTTAATCTTATTACACATATCATATTAGTCCAATCACTCTCTTGATTGCCACTAACAAATTTATATTTTTATGTAATGTTTCACGTGAAACATTCATCCATGTAATACACTCTTTCAATAACATGACAGATTCTCTTGAAGACAGAAAAACAAATCTGCATTATTTGACATAACAATAAAATAGAGATTGTGACAGGGCAGAGTATTTCATATACATCTGTCGGTTTCGGAGCCACTCCATCTTTCCGTAATAAACTGTTTTAGTAGATAAAAGTAGATAAAAGGGAATACATCAAGAAAGAAACGGATGGCATATAAGGAACTAAACAAGCAGTATGGAGACAGTATCTATAGGGAAAAATATTTATCATCAAATAGTAGAAACATGACAGATGAAATAATCAAAGCTTATGTCAGTAACCAGATCTACAGAAACAAAGTAACTTTGAAAAGTTTACAATTAGAAAATATAAAATACAAGCGTAAAATGTGCTTTCTTAAGTCTGCTTCAGCAGATCAGGGTCTATGGCATTAAGCATCATGGCTACTGGAAATTATACCTGATTACCAGACAACCTCTGTATTTTGATACAATAAATAGTAAAACCTTTTAATGTGACATCCCCTTCTCCGTAGTTTACAACAGAAATACAATATTTATTAATAGACAGCATTTTGAAAATCTGCTTTACTTGCCTATACACGATATAGGCAAATTCAGCTATCCATGTTAAGCAAACTTAATAATAAAATATAACTCCCCACAACAAAGCTGTGGGAATGTCATTCTATTACCAATATATAAAATCAAATTATAACAAAGATTTGATAATTGTCATTAATAATCATAAAAACTATTCCTCAATACTGCTATCCACCTACATATAATCACAATAACAACTCATAGTAATTCCGGCAGCACCTTTCTTGTGATTTCTATAAATTTTGCTGCAGCCGGAGACATATTACCTTTAGACTTAATGGCAATACCTAGATTTCGTGAATAATAAGGCTCCAACAAATAAGATGAAATTTGATCATTGTAACTGGAAAGCATCAATTGAGGAAGAATACTTATACCAAGCTTATTTGCCACCATAGCTATAATGGTATGATCATCTGTAGTTGAAAATCTCATCTCCGGCCTTACACCGGAATCTTCTAATGCATAATGAATATCATAATCCGTCCCCATAGCAGATATAATAAAACACTTTCCTTCGAATTCTTTTATCGGAAAGAAACCTGAATCCAAAGGCGGATAATCTACGGGAAGCACAGCCATCAACGGATCATCACATAAAGAGATCCATTCCAATGATTCCATATTTCTATGACTCACAAAACCAAAATCCGCAATATCATCATTTAACCAACCTAAAATATCATCTGCCCCACCTTCCATTAAACTAATATCAATTCCAGGATAAATTTCCCGAAAACAATGAATAATCCGCGGCATCCAATTTACCGAAATACTTGAATAAGTTGCAATTACCAGTCTTCCGGTTTCCAGACCTTTCAAGTCACTTACCGTCTGCTCCAAAATTTCATATTTTGAAAGCAATGAACGGACCAATGGTAAAACGACCTCTGCATTTTGTGTCAGCCTGACCCCCTGCCTATTACGTATAAACAGTGGAAATCCCATGTCTGTTTCCAGTGATTTTAAAATATGACTGACACCCGACTGCGTATACCCCATTCTCTCACCGCTTCTCGTAAAATTTTTAGTCTCTGCAATATCCACAAATAACCTGAACTTCTTAATATCCATCTTCTCTCCTGCTTGCAAATTTAAATCCAAATTACATATCTAATACTATATCATAATCAAATGAATCACTTATTACTTATAATTTTTCATTCAAATTACTCATTTGCCACTGCATTATGTTCAAATCACTTTCTCACCTATAAGGCTAAAAATTATATTCTTTTATAAAATTAAAATAAAATTACTTCTGTGGCTCCTACCACCCATACTCAGTTGAAACGAAAACTTATTTTCACCCAAGCATGTGATATTGTGGTCATTGATTAGCCAGAATATTTATCAAATCAATAAGCAGTGAAAAAACACTGCCGTTTACAATATCAAATCACTCTTCCATTTACATCATTAAATCTTCATTACACTACCTTTTACAATATGAAATCCAAATTTCTCTACCATTTGCAGCATTTATTTCCAATTGTCTTCTTGTATACAACAATAAATCGAATAATTAATCTTTCTTTTCAGATAATTTCAGAAAATCCATCTGCTGCATAAAAGATTCATTTATTCTAATCATTCTGCTATTACAAGCATAATCCACATTGTTTTTCCAAATAATAGCATATTCAACAAATAAAAGCAATTACATAATCACTTATATTTATACTTCTGATATCTACAGACTGTTCACTTATACATATTCTTAATCTTTATAACAAATCCAGTCATTACTTTTAAGCATGACAACAATTACAAAATATGATTTTACTTATTTCATTACTGAACCTATAATACTTGATGATAGAATCTTCTTCCGGAAGCTTCACAGAAAAAAGACATTCAAAAAAGCATAATATACAATGAGGTACACAGAAAATGAAATCAAAAAAAATGCTCATTCTCGCAATTGCAGGTACAGTAATTTTTTCTTTTGGTATGAATGTATTCATAGTTCCCCTCGGACTGTACAGCGGAGGCTTCGTCGGCGTCGGACAGTTAATACGTACATTTCTGGTAAGCCTGCTGAAACTGAATGTCGGAAATGTAGATATTGCCGGTATTGTCTACTACATTATAAACATTCCGCTTTTCATACTGGCTTATAAGAAACTGGGCAAGTCATTTTTCTGGAACAGCATTATATGTGTTACTTCCATGATGTTATCTATGACATTGATTCAGTCCCCAACACAACCTATTGTAACGGACACCCTGACATCCGCCTTGATTGGCGGTATGATCTGCGGAGCAGGAACAGCCCTCACCCTTATCAATGGAGGATCCGGCGGAGGACAGGATATCTTGGGGATGTATCTTACCGGCATAAAACCTGATTTCAGTGTTGGAAAAATGGGAATTCTGATTAATATACTTGTATTTGGCTGTTGTGCGCTTATATATGATTTACCGATTGTCATTTATTCACTAATTTACTCTGTGATTTACTCCATTGCCACAGATAAACTACACTCACAGAATATCAATACACAGGTATTGATATTTACACACCAGGAAGAAGCAGTGGTCTCTTTTATCCACGGAATGCGCCACTCCGCCACTCTCTGGGAGGGAAAAGGCGCATATACAAAAAAAGACGTATCCATTGTATTTACGGTTGTCTCAAAATACGAAGCAAATTTACTGAAAAAGAAGCTGGAACAGGTAGAGCCAAATGCCTTTGCCATATTTGGTGACAATGTATCTGTACTCGGTAATTATGAGAAACATTTACTACCCAAATAAGCACGATCGCTATAATGTCCTATACAAACAGAATTTATAATAAAAACTGTCGGGAAATATGCAATTGGCATCTATTTCCCGACAGTTTTATTAAAAAAGAATAACTCTACACCAAAATTGATAAATCCTTTACTTTCTCACAATCCTCAAGCCGAATTCAAACACAAACGCATTCTCCGAAAATTGATACTGCTCTTCCGGTCCTGGGCCACAGCTGTTTGAACCAATCCCATCCAACTTATAGTCTATGCACAGAACCGTATGATTGGAAGGTACCAGTTCATAATTATGCTTCTTCTCTGTAAGCTCTTCCTGCGTATATCGGGAAGCATTGAAGGAAAACGTTTTTTCAGATACTACCCACAGTCCCGTATCCTCTCCTGCCGCTTCCACATAACTCACATCCCAGTGACTTCCGTTTTCCTGAGGGAAAATATAATCTTCAAACAGAGAATCCACCGTCTCCACAAATCTTCCATGCCAGGAAGCCCTGTGTTTATCCGCATAGCTCTCCACCGGTCCCATGCCGTAATACGTTATCTGACTCATCTCCTTCGGCAGCATCATACGGATACCGAATCTTGGTAACCTTGGAAATACCGGATTTTTCTTTCCTTCCAGATGCACATCCACACTTCCGTCTGACCATACACACCAAACCGCGTGAATATCCAGAATCCGCTGCATGTATACTGCAGACATGGACAAATCAGTACACAACTCCACATACTGGCGCCCGTCCTTTTCCTTTTTCACGCATACCGTGTCATAAGTTCTTACTACAGGCTTGTCATAATTAACACTCTGCCATTCATAACGGATATTTCTGTCATTATCCGTAGGTGCGCGCCATATGTTATACTCCATGGGATGCTCCAGCAGCTCTCTGTTGTGGTTCACCATATTTGCAAATAATCCGGTAAACTTATCATAAGTATAACAGAAACAACCTGTCTCCAGCTTCAGATAACGGTCATCTTCCTTTACGTGAATTTCGCTGTTTTCACTCTCCAACGGTTTTTTCAATATTTTATTGGCTATTACACACTGTCCCTGTACGGAAGCTCCACATCCCGCAGTTACGGCGGCCAATTCCGTCTCGTCAAATCCAAGACTTTTACCTGCATGTAAGATTCCCATGTCTTCTTTCAGTACCCAATTTACCTTCAAATAGCATTTTCCGCAATTAGGCACCGAAACCTTTAATGGAATTTCTCTCTCCTCATGAGGAGGAATATCGAGAACACAGGCATCTACAATCCCTTCCGCTGCCGTTTCTCCGTCCTGACTGACTTCCCATTTCAAAATGCAGTAATCCTTCAGATTCAGGAAATCCATATAATTGTGTATCTTCAAAATTCCGTTTGCCGCATCATAGGAAACAACCCTTGCCGGACGATATACATTGGCAAATTCCATCAGTCCGGTATGAGGTCTTCTGTCAGGATAAACAAGCCCGTCCATACAGAAATTTTCATCGTGAGGGTATTCCCCATGGTCTCCCCCATAGTAATATATTTTTTTACCCTCTACCGTGTAACCTTTATCAATGGCATGATCACTCCATTCCCATACCATACCGCCGCAGGCACCATCATACTTCTGAAATACCTGGAAATAATCTTCCAGATTTCCGGGTCCGTTTCCCATGGCATGGCTGTACTCACACTGGAAAAACGGTCTCACTGCAGCAACATCATAACGATGGTCGCTGTCTTTCACTTCCTCCTGTGAAAAATAAGCAGGATAATCCTTCACATCGGAATACATTCTGCTGTACAAATCCAGATTGGAATAATCATATGCCCTTCCGCTTTTCACATGATAAGCATTCTCATAATGTGTAATACGGGAATTGTCATAGGATTTTGTCCACTTTAACGCTTCTTCAAAAGTACATCCGTAAGCACACTCATTTCCCATGGACCAGGCAAAGACACAGGGCCTGTTCTTATCTCTGATAACACATTTCTGCACCCTGTCAACCGTAGGCTGAATATAATCCGGATTATCCGCCAACCATACATTGCTGTCGCCGTATTCCTGCTTATAAGCCATTTCCGCACCATGACTCTCGTTGTCAGTCTCATCCATTACATAAAAACCATACCTGTCGCAGAGCTGGTAAAACTGAGGTGCATTGGGGTAATGACTGGTACGGATACCGTTTACATTGTGTTCCTTCATAAGCGTCAGGTCACGATGCATCTGCTCCAGGCTGATGGTAAACCCGGTTACAGGGTCGCTGTCATGACGATTTACACCATGAAGCTTGATATTCTGTCCATTGAAATAAAGAACACCATTCTGAACAAACACTTCCCGCAACCCAAGCTGTTCCGTAATCACCTCATTTTCCGTCTCCAATATAACGGTATACAGATAAGGCGTCTCCGCGCTCCAGAGTTTGACAGAATGCAGTGGAAGTGTCAGATGATTGCTCCCCTCCGCTTCTGACAGAATATTTCCTTCCCTGTCTTCTATGTATACATGAACAGGAATCTCATTATCCATATAGGAAATATCGATTTCCACTTCCGCCTTTTCATAACTCCTGTCCAAATGTGTCTTGATAAAATAATCATATATACAATCTTCCGGGCGATTCAGCAGATAAACATCTCTGAAAATACCGCTCATTCGGAATTTGTCCTGATCCTCCAGATAACTGCCGTCACACCACTTTAAAACCAATACAGCCAGCATATTATCTCCTTCCCTGATCAGGGAGGTTACATCAAATTCGCTGGTTGCATGGGATACCTGGCTGTATCCTACATACTGCCCGTTCAGCCACACATAAAAACAGGAATCCACACCTTCAAAGTTTAAGAAAACCTTCGGTGCCGCAGCATCCTTCTTCCAAGTAAAAAGATGCCTGTATGTACCACATGGATTTTCACGGGGCACATAGGGAGGATTCAGCGGGAAAGGGTAACGCACATTGGTATACTGATGGTTGTCATATCCCTGCGTCTGCCATACGGAGGGAACGGGAATCTTTGCCCAGCCAGTCCCTGCGGCAAACGCTTCCCTGTAAAATTCTTCTTTTAAATCATAGATGCTTTCATAGTAACGGAAATCCCATTCTCCGTTCAACAACTGAAAACGGCCGGACGCTTCCCTGTGTTCCACCAGATCATCCTGTCTTCTGTCCGAAGGAATATAATATGCCCTGTCAGGCATTGTATTTTCATGTAATACATTTAAGTTTTCAAAATGTTTTGGCACTATCATATTATTTACCTTTCTGCCTGTCAAATATACACCATACAGTTTGTGCCGTCTATGCACTTATGTCATAAACGGCACAAATCTCACTACATATTTTTCTGATATTCAGATTTACCGGTTCCCATTACATTTCTTACGGCTATCTGTGCTTATACAAGCTTCAGCGTCACGACCTCATAAGGCTTCAGCACCACGGAGATTTCTTTTCCGTTCACTTCTGCCTCTGATTCTGTCTCCTCCAGCAGATTACATACATAAGCCTTTGTAAATTCCGCATCCACGGTCACCTTTGCCCTGGTGAAGGAATTCTCGGATTCATACATACGAAGCACTGTGCCGTTGCCGTCTTCCGCTTTCTTTACGGTCTCCAGAATCACGTTTCCGGCATTTACGGAAGCAAAGGAAAAGCTTTCCGGACATGCATCCTTACCGCATTCCTGTGCGTGAACAACTGTCATCAAAGGCTGGTTCAGCTTATAAGCCTCAGCCACTGTGCCGGCTGCCCTCCAGTTTTCGGCATGAGGATACAGCGCATAGGTAAAGGTATGCTCTTCCTGATCCGTCGTGGGATTAGGTTCTATACCGGATTTAATCAGGGTAATCGCCATATTGCTGTCTTTCACGGAATGGCCGTACTTGCAGTCATTCAGCAGGCTGACGCCGTAATGTCCCTCGGAAAGGTCAATCCACTTCTGTCCGCAGCTCTCAAATCTCGCCATATCCCAGCTGGTGTTGGTATGCACCTTCCTGGTCAGATTACCGAACTGAATGTCGAAAGTAGCTTCATCCGTATGCACTGCCACAGGGAAATGCACCTTCAACAGGGTCTGATGCTCCTTCCAGTCCACATGAGTCTGGAATTCAATCCGCTTCTGCTCCGCATAGAAGATAATCTTCTGATTAATAGTAGAATTGCTCTCTTTCCTGGTAATCTCCAGAACCGCACGGACATTGCCTACTTCCGTCCACTTCATGCTCTCCACTTTGTTTACAGGCCAACTCTTTTCCGTATAGTAAATATCGATATCCCAGTTATCATAATAAATGGGCTTATCCTCATACATGCACATATGATTCAGGGACATGCCGGGCTGTACGATTTCCCTGTCATTTTCCTTGTCATAGAGCCTGTCAAATTCACAATTCTCATCCAAATGCACACTATAGTAAGGAGTCTCCAGGGTATAATCATCCACAAGCCTGAATGCCTTGCCTTCTTCCCTGTTTCCTTCTCCGTATACACCCTTGCGGAATCTGCGGTAACCCTTGGAAGGAACCTCTTTTACAAATGCAACCGCACCATCTTCTGTCTTCTGAACAGGATACTGATTTCCCTCGCTGTCAGACAGATAGTCCGCATCACAGTCTCCCAGATAAGCCACATCTTCCCTAAGCATACCTGCAGTATTGAACACCATGACATCATTGCCTTCCCCGGACAATGCATGAAGCCGATCCGCGGAGAGACTGTCAATCTGTTCCTTCAGCTGCGCATACTCTTCCTTCGTCACCTCATATACCTGACGGATAGAAGAACCGGGCAGGATATCATGGAACTGGTTAATCAATGTCTTCTTCCACATGGCATCCAGCTCTTCCTCAGGATAAGGCAGCATATTCTGTGCCAATACGGACAGCAACTCCAGATCCATCAGTCCCAGCTCCGTCTTACGATTGGAGCGCTTATTGCGTCCCATGGACGTAAGGGTACCTCTGTGATATTCAAAGTAAAGCTCGCCTTCCCATACAGGAAGCCTTCTGTTATCCTTTACCCTCTCATTCAACTCGTCAAAATATACCCCGGCGAACTCCTGGCGTACAGTGGGAATTCCCTTCACACCCTTCTCCATACGCATGGAAGTCTCCAACATCCACCTGGTAGGGCCGCCGCCGCCGTCTCCGTAGCCGTAACTGATCAAAATATCATTGTTGATATCCTTATTCTGGTAACGCTCCCATCCGCCCATGATCGCATCCGGATGAATTTTCCCGTTATAAGTGGTAAAGAAATTCTTAACAGGCTGTCCTACATCCAAAGTGGTGATTAAATGTGTCAGAATCTCAGATCCGTCGATTCCTCTCCATCTCATAGTGTCATAAGGCACCTTATTGAACTGGTTCCACGCAAGCTTTGTGGTCATAAAGTAGTCAATACCGCACTTTTTCATAATCTGAGGAAGCGCTCCCGTATAACCGAATACATCGGGAAGCCACAGAATACGGTTATCCACACCGAACTCTTCCTTAAAGAACTTCTTTCCGTGCATAAACTGACGCACAAGTGACTCTCCTGATGTCAGGTTGGTATCTGCCTCTACCCACATACCGCCTTCAGGCTCCCAGCGCTTCTCCTGCACTCTCTCCTTCACTTTCTCAAACAGTTCCGGATAGCGCTCTTTCAAAAATACATAGAGCTGGGGCTGGCTGGACATAAACCTGTAATTCGGATACTCTTCCATCAGCTTCAGCACTGTGGCAAAGCTTCTGGCTGTCTTCTCCCTGGTCTGTTCCACGGTCCACCACCATGCCACGTCAATGTGAGTATGCCCGATACAGGTAGCAATCACATCCTTATAGCCTGCCATATCCGTATACAGAGCCTTATCAATATAATCCGATGCCTCCTTCAGCGTTGCATAGAACGCGTCCGAATAAGGAGTACGCAAATCCAGGAAATTAACGGTTTCATTCAGAATCGTCTCAATATCCTTACGGTTCTTGTCGTCCTCATCCATACGGCCAAATGCCTGAAGAGGTACCTGCAAGTCGTAATACAGCTTTGTAATCTGTGCATCCATCTCGCACATATCCACAAACAGCTGGAATTCCTCATGAAGGGTTCCCGTATAAGCCTGCAGTTCCAGGACAAGCTCTTCTCCGCCCACAGCGCTCTCCCGAAGGAAAATTTCCCTGTGGTTCATATCGATTCCCTGAGTGGCCACGCCATTGACAAATAACAGAAACTGCGGATTTTTTGCATCATCCCACTCATTAATATTTGTCATAACATACATCCACAGTCTTTTGCCATCCAGCTCCTGCGGCACTTTATACACCGTCTTAAACCAATAATGGCGATCCGGGCCATACCAATGCATGGTCTTTCCATCGAAATCCTTCCATTCTTCACTGGCCGCTTCCGCATCCTGAGGGTGTATGTAATTGCCCTCCTTACATTTCCAGTCTGTCACCGGAAAATTCTGTTTTCTCTGCAATTTTCTCAACTCATCGCAGATTACCTTAATCCTTTTGTCTAAAAAATGCATTTCTCCTCCTTTTTTTGCCTGTCTTATCAGGCCCTTTCTTATTATGGATTTGTTTTTACATTTTATACTTTTTACCTTTTCACGCTAGATTTTATCATATATGGAAAAATAAGCAATAGAAAACTGCTAATTTTCTATTGACAGACTATTTTTTACTATATTCTAATTTTATTATATTTTTCGAAAAGTTGTAGACGAGTATTACATATTTATGTTATTATAATATTATTGAAAAAAGTTTACGAAGGAGAAAAAATTATGATATCTGACCGATTATTTGCCCTTGCCTTTGATTATAAAAAAACAAAGTTGTGGAAATCTCTTTGGGATACCGAAATTTTCGCTTTAAAAATGTCTGACGGGACAATTGGCTATGTCAGCATCATGGGAGCAGGCGGAAGCCATCAGGCAGTCGGACTCTATCTTGGAGACGACGGAATCAACAATCTCCGAACAATGGCTGATACCAATGACCTTTTGGAATCTCCCTTTAAATCTCAGGAAAACATTTTAAGACAAGAATGTCTTCAGTGTGTATTTGAAAATAAGGATGAATTGACCGAAAAAGAATTAACAGAAACAAGGAATTATACCCGTACACATGGTATCAGACTTTCCGGTAAAAAAGCATTTCCTCAATTCATAAAGTATCCTCCCTACCGAACCCCGTGTTATTTACAATCCGCACAAGATCAGGAATATCTTTGTGAGGCCCTGGCCGCCTCTATAGCCCTGGCCGGGATTCTGAAAGAAAAAAAACCTTATATGATAGGTATCGATGCGATTAATAAGGAATCGAAAGAGATTCTCATGCTGGAAAAGCAGAACGGACAATATACACTAAAAATGATAGAACTTCCCGAATTTCCTCCTGCAGAATATCCAACCCCGGATATCCTGAATGACATCAGCATGGCAAAATTAAAACGGTATAAAAAATTCGGTACCTGGGAATGTGAAATTATCCGGTTCCCAAAACCGGTCCAAAGCGAAGAAGAGGAACTGCCATTTTACCCCATTGTTCTATTGGCAGTGGAAACAGGCAGTAATTACATTCTTCCCATGTCACCGGTAGCAAATTATGAAGAACGTCCTGAACAATTGATGGAACTGTTCCTAACCTCTCTTGTGGAGGATAAAGTCCGTCCGAAGATTATGAAAGTAAGAGATGAACGTACCTTTCAATTCTTTAAAACGTTTTGTGAGAAACTGAAAATCTCCATATCCATGGAAGAATATTTGCCTTCATTGGAAAATGTAGAACAAGTTCTCTGGGATAAATTGAATCAAAGTGAAGAAAGCGAAACAGAAGAAATATTGACCATACTGGATACGATATTGAGTATGGACGAAAAATATCTCAAAGAGTTACCTGATTTCATGATCGAGCAGCTCTCTGCGGTCTTAGAAAAAGAGGAAATTTTTTTACCGGAAAATGTAGAAGAAAAATTATTTCAGATTCTCGATAAAATAGAACGATCCCGACAGGATCCGGACTAAATTATCCTTATGAAAAAGAGGCTGTCATTCCCGACAGCCCCTTTTATTTTGTTCTTTATACCTGATCTTGTGTATGTTCCATATCCTCTATGGCATCCTCCAGATTGTCAAACTCCTGTTCCCCATTGGAAACTCTCTCTCTTACCTTTGCAATTTTGGCTATTTTTACACCATCCTCCAGATCCATCATTTTGACCCCTGATGTAATCCTTCCCAAAGTAGAGATATCCTGCATCCGCAACTGAATGATAATCCCCTCTGTGGTAATCATCATAATTTCATTTTCATCTACCACAGCCTTTACGCCGACGACACTGCCTGTCTTCTCGGTAATCTTATAACATTTGATTCCCTTTCCTCCGCGATTCTGAACATTGAACTCATTCATATAGGTCCGTTTTCCAAGTCCGTTCTCCGATACAATCAACAGGGAATCTCCCTGACTCTGAAGCTGCATTCCAATGATTTCATCCCCATCCGACAAATTCATTCCGATCACACCCATAGAACTGCGTCCTGTGGAACGAACATCTGTCTCCTTAAAACGAATACAGATCCCCTGTCTGGTTACAAGGAAGATTTCACTGTCCTTCTCTGTCACCTTTACCTCAATAAGTTCGTCGTCATCCTTTAAATTAATGGCAGTCAATCCCTTCTTCCGGATATAGGAAAATTCCATCATGGAAGTTTTCTTTACAATTCCCTTTTTGGTTACCATAAACAGATTCTTATCATGGTCATATTCCTTGATGGGAATCATGGCCGTAATCTTTTCCTCCGGCGCCATCTCCAGTAAATTAATAATAGCCGTTCCTCTGGCCGTTCTTCCGGCTTCCGGTATCTCGTAAGCCTTCAAACGATAAACCCTTCCAAGGCTGGTAAAGAAATTCAGATAGTGGTGGGTAGTGGTCATCAGAAGATCTTCAATATAATCTTCATCAATGGTCTGCATCCCTTTGATTCCCTTGCCGCCTCTGTTCTGGGCCTTGAAATTGTCCACTGTCATACGCTTTATGTAGCCTAGATTCGTCAACGCAATCACAGTATTTTCATTTGGAATCATATCTTCCAGAGAGATATCAGACTCGTCATAGCCAATCTTGCTGCGTCTGTCATCCCCGTATTTTTCAGCTATTTCCGTAATTTCAGTTTTAATCACATCCAGTAATAGCTTTCTGTCTGCCAAAATCGTTTTCAACTCTTTTATTTTCTTCTGCAGCTCGTCGTGCTCAGCCTCCAGTTTCTCACGTTCCAGACCTGTGAGAGCCCTCAAACGCATATTGACAATAGCAGTGGCCTGCGCCTCCGATAATTCGAATCTCTCCATCAGCCGTTCTGTGGCAATCTGAGCATTCCGGCTGCTCCTGATAATCGAGATCACTTCATCGATAAAATCCAGAGCCTTCAAAAGTCCCTGTAAGATATGATCTCTCTCTTCCGCCTTATTTAAATCATATTTTGTCCTTCTGGTGACCACATCCTCCTGATGTCTGATATAATATTTCAGCATATCCAGAAGATTCATGATCTTCGGTTCCTGGTTCACCAGAGCCAGCATAATGACACCAAAGGTATCCTGCAGCTGCGTATGCTTATACAGCTGATTCAGGATGACATTGGCATTGGCGTCTTTACGCAGCTCTATAACCACTCTGATTCCTTCTCTGTTCGACTCGTCACGTATATCTGTTATACCGTCTATTTTTTTTTGTTTTACCAAATCTGCTATTTTGATAATCAGACTTGCCTTATTTACCATATAGGGCAGTTCTGTAGCTATGATCTGACTTTTCCCATTCGGCAGTGTCTCTATATTTGTGACGGCACGCACAACGACTTTGCCCCGCCCCGTCCTGTAGGCTTCGCTGCAGCCTCTGGTTCCCAGTATCATTCCTCCTGTGGGAAAATCAGGCGCCTTGACAATGGAAAGAATTTCGTCAATAGAGGTATCCCTGTCTTCACTTACCTTATTGTCTATAATCTTGACAATGGCGCCTACAATTTCACGCAAATTATGAGGCGGTATATTGGTGGCCATACCCACGGCGATTCCCGTCGTACCATTTACCAGCAGATTCGGATACCTGCTGGGAAGCACTACAGGTTCCTTTTCCGTATCATCGAAATTTGGTACAAAGTTTACCGTGTCTTTATTAATATCAGCCAGAAGCTCCATGGATATTTTGGAAAGTCTGGCCTCCGTATAACGCATGGCAGCAGCGCCGTCCCCATCCATGGAACCAAAATTTCCGTGTCCGTCCACCAGCGGATATCTTGTAGACCAATCCTGAGCCATATTCACCAAAGCGCCGTATATGGAACTGTCTCCATGGGGGTGATATTTACCCATAGTATCACCTACGATACGGGCACTTTTACGATGAGGTTTATCCGGGCCATTATTCAATTCGATCATGGAATAAAGCACGCGGCGCTGAACCGGCTTCAAACCGTCCCTTACATCCGGAAGAGCTCTGGATGCAATTACACTCATGGAGTAGTCGATAAAAAAGGACTCCATTTTCTCCTTTAAGTCTACTTCTTCAATATTATCCATCTCCGGCCGGTTATCAAATATGTCATCCTTCATATATTGCCTCTTTCATAAACTCTAAAGTCTCAATTAATATCCAGATTCTTCACAAACCTGGCATTTTCTTCAATGAATTCCTTCCTCGGCTCCACCTTGTCCCCCATCAAAGTAGTAAAGGTAAGGTCAAGCTCGGATTCCATCTCCTCGTCATAATTTACCCGCAGCAAAATCCTTCGGGCCGGATCCATGGTGGTCTCCCAAAGCTGCTCCGCATCCATTTCTCCCAATCCCTTATAACGCTGAATCTTATTATTCTGGTCTCTGCCCACCTCCTGGAGGATACTGTCAAGCTCCTCATCGCTGTAGGCATACCAGATCTTCTTATTCTTCTCCAGTTTATACAGAGGCGGCTTCGCCAGATATACATGCCCTTCCTTGATCAGATTCGGCATAAACCTGTAAATAAACGTGAGCAGCAAAGTACTGATATGCGCGCCGTCCACATCGGCATCCGTCATCAATATAATCTTGTCGTAACGAAGCTTCTCAATGTTGAAATCATCATGTATCCCAGTACCAAAGGCCGTAATCATAGCTCTGATTTCCGCATTAGCATAGATTTTGTCAAGTCTCGCCTTCTCTACATTCAAGATCTTGCCTCGAAGTGGCAGTATAGCCTGAGTTGCACGGGCACGGGCAGTCTTCGCGCTTCCTCCTGCGGAATCTCCCTCCACAATATAGATTTCACAGTTCTTCGGATCCTTGTCGGAACAATCCGCCAGCTTTCCGGGCAAGGCCATACCGTCCAGGGCAGTCTTTCTTCTGGTCAGGTCCCTGGCCTTTCTTGCCGCCTCTCTGGCTCTCTGGGCCAAAATAGACTTCTCACAAATCGCCTTTGCCACAGAAGGATTCAATTCCAGAAAATAGGTAAGTTGCTCGCTGACTATATTATCAACAGCCCCTCTAGCCTCACTGTTGCCCAATTTCTGCTTCGTCTGTCCCTCGAATTGGGGATCCTCGATCTTTACACTGATGATAGCCGTCAACCCTTCCCTTATATCCTCCCCGGACAGATTGGGTTCGCTGTCTTTTAAAAGCTTTGCATTTCTGGCATAATCATTAAAAGTCTTAGTCAACGCATTCCGAAATCCCTGCAGATGGGTACCGCCCTCCGGTGTATTGATATTATTGACGAAACTGAATACACTCTCATTGAAGGAATCATTATGCTGGAAAGATACCTCCACATAGACATTATTTTTCTGTCCCTCAAAGTAAAGAATATTCTCATACAAGGGCGCCTTGCTTCGGTTGAGATAGGCTACAAATTCCCTAATACCGCCCTCATAATAAAACTCAACCTTCTTCTCCTTCCAGACTTCCCTGCCGCTTTCCTGTGATTCCTGTGTTTCTTTTCCGGAAAAAATGTCTGCTTCTGCCCCTTCCTCTTCCCTGTCGGCTTCCGCGCGCTGCAGCAGTTCGTTGATTTGACGGTCCTCATGAGAGGCAATTGTTTCATCCGTCTCAATTTTTTGCACGGCTTCCTTATTTTTTCTGCCGTCTCTCAAAATAATCCGAAGTCCCTTGGTCAGGAATGCCATCTCCCGCAATCTGATTTTCAATATATCGAAATCAAACACCAATGTCTCCGTAAAAATCTCCCGATCCGGAAGAAATGTAATCTTTGTCCCCGTCTTTTCCAGAGGACAGGTACCGATTTCCTTCAGAGGATAACACACATGTCCCCTCTCATATCTCTGCTGATACACCTTTCCGTCCTGGCATATCTCTACCTCCAGC
>OFHB01000898.1_pt1 | contig 18189 bp, 16 predicted proteins | sample 1521881 | NCBI WGS metagenome assembly OFHB01 (sample SAMEA3504090, study PRJEB24116) | mouse gut metagenome | biome: mouse gut; feature: mouse-associated habitat; material: faeces | place: Denmark | collected 2011
GAAGAAGGCTGAAGGGCCAGGGAGTGGTTCCAGCGATTCGAGCGGCATCGGCCCAGAGAAGAGATTGAGAAAAACCAGACAAACAGGTCGTAGCGCAAACAAAAAACCCCCGTAGTGAAGGAAGATTCTCAAGAAACGTAGTTTCTTGAGCGGTTTTTTGGTGACTTTTTGTCCGAACAAAAAGTCACCGGGGGTCCGGGGGCGCGGAGCTCCCGGGGCTATCAGGTTAGAAGCATCTATCCTGCGAGTGAAAAAACCTCCCGCCCCTGCGCGGGACGGGAGGCTAAAAAAAGAGGTTACGCCTGGGGACCGGCGGCGACGACGTCGTCGGACATATGGGTGTACTGCTTGAAGTTCTCGACGAAAGCCTTGGCCAGCTCCTTGGCCTTGGTGTCGTAGCCGGACTGGTCGTCGCCCCACTGCTTGGCGGGGATCATCTGCTCGTCGGGGACGCCGGGGCAGGAGGTGGGCACCTGGACGCCGAAGTAGGGATCGGTGACGAACTCGGCCTTCTCCAGCTCGCCGTTGAGGGCGGCAGTGACCATGGCGCGGGTGTACTTGAGGTTCATGCGCTTGCCGCTGTTGCCGCACCAGCCGGTGTTGACGAGGTAGACGTTGGCGCCGGACTTGGCCACCTTCTCAGCCAGCATCTTGGCGTAGATAGAGGGATCGAGGGGCATGAAGGGAGCGCCGAAGCAGGTGGAGAAGGTGGGGACCGGGGAGGTGATGCCCCGCTCCGTACCGGCCAGCTTGGAGGTGAAGCCGGAGACGAAGTAGTACTGGGCCTGCTTCTCGTTGAGCTTGGAGATGGGGGGCATGACGCCGTAGGCGTCGGCGGTGAGGAAGATGACGGTCTTGGGGGTGCCGCCGATGCCGGGGATGGCGGCGTTGGGGATATAGTCGACGGGGTAGCCCACGCGGGTGTTCTCGGTGAGGGTGCCGTCGGAGTAGTCGGGCACGCGGGTGGCCTCGTCGTGGATGACGTTCTCCACCAGGGAGCCGAACTTGATGGCGCGGAAGATCTCGGGCTCGCGCTCCTCGGTGAGGTCGATGCACTTGGCGTAGCAGCCGCCCTCGAAGTTGAAGACGCCGTTGTCGTCCCAGCCGTGCTCGTCGTCGCCGATGAGGAGGCGCTTGGGGTCGGTGGAAAGGGTGGTCTTGCCGGTGCCGGAAAGGCCGAAGAAGATGGCGGTGTTCTCCCCGTTCATATCGGTGTTGGCGGAGCAGTGCATGGAGGCGATGCCCCGCAGGGGGAGGTAGTAGTTCATCATGGAGAACATACCCTTCTTCATCTCGCCGCCGTACCAGGTGTTGACAATAACCTGCTCCCGGCTGGTGATGTTGAACATGGCAGCGGTCTCGGAATGGAGGCCCAGCTCCTGGTAGTTTTCCACCTTGGCCTTGGAGGCGTTATAAACCACGAAGTCCGGCTCGAAGCTTTCCAGCTCCGCCTCGGTGGGACGGATGAACATATTCTTCACAAAGTGGGCCTGCCAGGCCACCTCCATGATGAAGCGGATGGCCATGCGGGTATCGGCGTTGGTGCCGCAGAAGGCATCCACCACAAAGAGCCGCTTGCCGGAAAGCTCCTTGATGGCGATGTCCTTTACCACACGCCAGGTCTCTTCGGAGGCGGGGTGGTTGTCGTTCTTGTACTCGTCGGTGGTCCACCAGACGGTGTCCTTGGAGTTCTCGTCCATGACGATGAACTTATCCTTGGGGGAGCGGCCGGTGTAGATGCCGGTCATGACGTTGACGGCCCCCAGCTCGCTAAGCTGGCCCCGCTCAAAGCCGGTGAGGTCCTCCTTCAGCTCCTCCTCGAAAAGCATTTCAAAGGAGGGATTGTAGACGATCTCTGTGGTGCCGGTGATGCCGTACTTGGTCAAATCGATCTGTTTCATGATTTTTCCACCTCTCCTGGTTTATACTTTGGTTTGCGAAGCGGGAAACTTCGCTCCTTTGCCGAAATCAAATTCATTATATTACATTTCTTCCAAAAAGGCTATAGATAATTTGTTAAAAAAACGGCGAAGCCCCAAAATTTTTTTGTCTCTGACGGCGTGCCCCCGCCGGGGTGCCCCCGGTGTCACGCCCCACCCGCCCCTTTGGGGGCTTAACCCTTGTAGGGCGTAAGCGAGTGCCTGGAGTCCTAAATACGGCACCCATATCTTGATGGCTTTGGCCGCTTTTCTTTTTGCCTCTTTTTCTTTTCCCGCGAAAAGAAAAAGAGGGCGGGGCTGGGCGGCAGCCCAGATTGGCATAGGCAATGCAGTTGGACCTGTTGCAAAAAGCGGCGTTTCGTATTATAGTAGGAGCATCACAGTTTTCCGGAGAGGAGCGGTATGATGAAACTGCTTTCCATCGAGTCCTCCTGCGACGAGACTGCCGCCGCGGTGGTGGAGGACGGGCGGCGGGTGCTGTCCTCGGTTATTGATTCCCAGGTACGGGAGCACCAGGTTTACGGCGGCGTGGTGCCGGAGATTGCCAGCCGCCGCCACACCGAAAACATCGTCCAGGTCACCCGCCTGGCCCTGGCGGAGGCGGGCGCCGCCCTGGCGGAGGTGGACGCCATCGCCGTCACCGCCGCTCCGGGCCTTATCGGGGCGGTGCTGGTGGGGGTGAACTTCGCCAAGGGTCTGGCCCTGGCGGCGGGGAAGCCGCTGGTGCCGGTGCACCACATCCGGGGGCACGTGGCGGCCAACTACATCACCCACCCGGAGCTTACGCCCCCCTTCCTCTGCCTCATTGTCTCCGGGGGACACAGCCACATCGTCCAGGTGGAGGACTACACCACCTACCGCATCCTGGGGCGCACCCAGGACGACGCCGCCGGGGAGGCCTTTGACAAGGCCGCCCGGAGCGTGGGCCTGCCCTACCCCGGCGGGGTGGCCCTGGACCGCATCAGCCGGGACGGCAACCCGGAGCGCTACCCCCTGCCCACCCCCCACACGGCGGGGAAATACGATTTCAGCTTTTCCGGCCTCAAGACCGCCGTCATCAACCTCAGCCACAACGCCGCCCAGAAGGGGGAGGTCCTTGCCCCGGAGGATTTGGCCGCCAGCTTCTGCCGCAAGGTAAGCGGCATCCTGTGGGACAAGCTGGAGGCCGCCGCCCGTGACACGGGGGAAAGGCGCGTCGCCATCGCCGGGGGGGTCAGCGCCAACAGCTGGCTGCGGGCCAGGGCAGAGAAGGGCTGCCAGGAAAACGGCTGGCAGCTGTACATGCCGGAGCTGCCCCTTTGCGGCGACAACGCCGCTATGATTGGGGCCCAGGGGTACTACGAGCTGCTGGCGGGGAACACCGCCGGAATGGACCTGAACGGGCGGCCTTATATGGAGATTGACAGCGGGTTTTAGGATAGGGAGGGCTTAGAAAGATGGAAAAGCACCAGCAGGCATTGGAAGAGGCTCTGGCGGAGGCGGCCAAGGGCTGTCTGCGCATCCGGTACCACCCTGGGGAGAAGCCGTCCCGGATGGGGGCCAGCAAGTTTGGCGGCAGGCCCCACCTTCCGGCGGGGTTCGTTTGGCCCTGGTACGATGGGGAGACGCTGCATTATGATGGGAAGAACTTCGCCAAGATCCCTGTCCATCGCCCCTTGTCCTTCCTCTGCCAAATCGACCTGGCGGAGGCGGCGCCCCTGGACAAGACGGGGCTGCTGCCCAAAAGCGGGCTTCTTAGTTTCTTCTACGAGTTGGACAGCCAGCCCTGGGGATACGACCCTGACCACAAGGGCGCCGCCAGGGTCTGCTGGACCCCGGCGGAGGAAAGGCTGGTGGAGGTGGATTTCCCCCCGGAGATGGAGGAGGACTTCCACCTGCCGGAGCAGGCCATCACCCTGACGGCGGCTTCCAGCCTGCCCTCCTGGGACAATTTGGACGGCCAGGCTCCGGCTCTGGCGGAGCTCCTGGGGGAGGACGATGACAATTACCAGCGCTACCAGGCTTTGGCCGAAGAGCGGGGGTGCTTTTGGCAGTACGACAGCCATCTGCTGGGGTGGCCCGACCTGATCCAAAACCCCATGGAGATAGAGTGTGAACAGGTGATTCGGGGGTACGCCCTCGGCCACGGGCTGCCCCCCATCCCCCCGGAGGAGAAGGAGGCAATCGAAGCTGCCGCCGGCGACTGGGTGCTGCTGCTCCAGATGGGGACGGTGGAGGATGAGGATTTTGAGCTGATGTGGGGGGACTGCGGCTGCATCTACTTCTGGATAAAAAAGCAGGACCTGGCGGCGGGGAATTTTGACAGGGTCTGGCTGATTTTACAGTGCGGATGAAAGCCGCTGGAGCTGGGCAGGGTGCTGCGGCGCCCCGTCCGGCAGGGTGAAAATGAAAACAGCCGGGGTTTTTGTACCCTGGCTGTTTTTTGGTCCCCCAAATGCCCCCGGATTTTAAACAGCGGGGCTTCAATGTGTTTTGATATTGCTGTTTAAGACTCCAGGCACTAATAAAATAAAGGAGAGAATCTCCATTATTTCACTGAAGGGATTGTATCAGTAAAGTTGTATTTTTGACCTAAAGATTCTTAAGCAAAAGTTTAATATGTATTGTCAATTAGTAGATTGGAAAACAATATATGATATAATTATTAAAATAAAGTATATAATATTATATCACATTTTTTCATAAAAAACAAGTTTTTAGCAGATGATGTACCAATAACAGGACATAACCAAAAACATTTTAAAAAAAATACTTAAAGCAGTTGATTTAATAGAAAAATTATGATACTATGAATATAGAACATATGTTCTTGACGGTATTTGTTTGCTAAAAAAGACGTTTTTTAACAGACAAATAGAAACAATGAACAAAATATGAGGGGGTATTTTTATGGCATCTAATGCTGTTACAAAATGGAATGCGACATCTTTTTTTAGCAAAACAAATCCCTTATATCCGACATACAAAGGAGAATGTACTTGGTATGCATGGGGACGAGCTCATGAGGCTACAGGGACGACAAAATTGCCTGCTTCTGGTGCTGGCAAGTGGTATGGGCAAGCGACAAATTTTACCAGAAGGGGTCCTGACGAGATTCCGCTTAGTTACTCTATTGGTTGCTTTGCTGGTCATGTTGTTTTTATCGAATCTGTAAGTACAATTGTTTCTAGCAATACAACCTACGTCACATTTTCTGAAGCGAATTGGTACGCTGATGAACGTTTAAGTGATGGGAAATATTATCCTTATCCCAGTGGGACAGATGGTGAACAGAAAACCTTGGAACTTTCTGAATTTAAGGCACGTGGGACAGGTGCATATTTAGGATGTATCGTTTTGTAAGAAGCCTGCCAAATAGTTAAATCAAATAAAGAGGGATGGTGTAAAACCACTTTACATCATCCCTCTTCTTGTTATTAACAAGGCTGATAATGAAAGGAAAGAAAGCGAATCTCTTGGTTATTGAAGAAAAGCTGAAGGGTTCCGGTGGCCAGGAGCTTTTCCGGATCGGTTGGGTCTAACTGGTTCGCGGCAATAAAAATATTCTTTTCTTCCCCTCTTACCGTGTCTATTTTCCAGACAACACTATCGCCCCACCCAATAAAGCTGCGGGAGATGAACTGCTGTTTATCTCTGTCGTATTCTTCCGCCCAATTGGTATCTTCCAAACAGAAGGTGTATTCATCAAAGTACCGGTCCAGCTGGCTGGTGACAGCCTCCAAAGGGATGCAGTAGTAGCGCTGGCTCACCTTTCCTGCCTCGGTTTCCTCCCTGTAAAAAGCCTGCTCATCGGTTGTTCGGAAAAAGAAACTGAGAAGACCTTCCGAGCTGATATCCGCCGGGGAGGCAAAGCTGCGCTCCATTCCTGGCCCGCCCACAGCGGCCCAGGCGGCGTCAACAAATAGCAGCAGCTCCTCCTCCGTCCGGGAGGCAAGAAACAACTCCGGCGTGGTTTCTTCCCCGGTGGGGGAAGGCAACCGGGAGGGGGCGGGCTGAAAGGTCTCCTCAGAGTTGCCCTGGGAAATACCGGAGGAGGGAAGGGACTCCCCTTGTACTGCCGGTTGACAGGCGGTAAGCAAGGAAAGGATGCCACAAAGGCAAAGAAACAGCCGCATCATTTTCTGATTCATAATTTTTCCTTCACTTTCTCTGAAAGGGGATTGCTGCCAAAGACTTAGGAAGCTCCCTGGCCTTGTTTGGAAATAGAGAAATAGCTTTACAAGGCTTAATCATCCAGCTTGAGGACGGCCATAAAGGCCTCCTGGGGGACCTCCACGGTGCCCAGCTGGCGCATCCGCTTTTTGCCCTCCTTCTGTTTTTCCAGCAGCTTCTTTTTGCGGGTGATATCGCCGCCGTAGCATTTTGCAAGCACGTCCTTGCGCATGGCCTTCACCGTTTCGCGGGCGATGATTTTGCCCCCCACCGCCGCCTGGATGGGCACCTCGAAGAGCTGGCGGGGGATGTGCTCCTTCAGCTTTTCCGCCATTCTTCTTGCGCGGGGATAGGCGTTATCGGCAAAGACGATAAAGGAAAGGGCGTCCACCATCTCCCCGTTCAGGAGGATGTCCAGCTTCACAAGGCGGCTCTCCCGGTAGTCGGAAAGCTCGTAATCAAAGCTGGCGTAGCCCCTGGTGCGGGATTTCAAGGCGTCAAAGAAATCGTAGATAATCTCCGCCAGGGGGAGGTCGTAGTGGAGCTCCACCCGGTCGGTATCCAGGTATTTGGTGTCCTTATAAATCCCCCGGCGGCCCTGGCACAGCTCCATAATGGTGCCGATAAACTCGGTGGGGGTAAAGATGCTGGCCTTTACAAAGGGTTCCTCCGCCCCGGCGATGGCGGCGGGGTCCGGGTAGTTGGTGGGGTTATCAATATTCACCGTTTCCCCGCTGGTGAGGGTGAGGCGGTAAACCACGCTGGGGGCGGTGGTGATGAGGTCCAGGTTATACTCCCGCTCCAGCCGCTCCTGGATCACTTCCAGATGCAGCAGCCCCAAAAAGCCGCAGCGGAAACCGAATCCCAGCGCAATCGAAGTCTCCGGCTCATACTGCAGGGACGCGTCGTTGAGCTGCAGCTTCTCCAGGGCATCCCGCAGATCCGGATATTTCGCCCCGTCCGCGGGATAGAATCCGCAGTAGACCATGGACTGCACCTTCTTATAGCCGGGCAGCGGGGCGGCACAGGGGTTATTGGCGTCCGTGACCGTGTCGCCCACCGCCGTGTCCTTCACATTCTTGATGGAGGCCGTGATGTATCCCACCATCCCGGCGGAGAGCTCCTCACAGGGAATGAACTGCCCCGCGCCGAAGACGCCCACCTCCACCACTTCCTCTTTCGCCCCCGTGGCCATCATACGGATGACCGTTCCTTTTTTCACGGTTCCCTCCATGATGCGGCAGAAGATGATGACCCCTTTATAGGAATCATAGAGGGAGTCGAAAATCAGGGCCTGCAGCGGGGCCTCCGGGTCTCCTTTCGGGGCCGGAATCTTCTTCACGATCTGCTCCAGCACATCCTCGATGCCCATGCCGTTCTTGGCGGATATCAGCGGCGCGTCCTGGGCCTCCAGCCCTATCACGTCCTCAATCTCATCGATGACCCGCTGGGGTTCCGCGCTGGGGAGGTCGATTTTGTTGATGACCGGGATGACGTCAAGGTCATGGTCCAGCGCCAGGTAGACATTGGCCAGAGTCTGGGCCTCAATGCCCTGGGCGGCGTCCACCACCAGAATAGCCCCGTCGCAGGCCGCCAGTGAACGGCTGACCTCATAATTGAAATCCACATGTCCCGGAGTGTCGATCAGGTTAAAGACATACTCCTCCCCATCCCGGGCTTTATAGATGGTGCGTACAGTCTGGGCCTTGATGGTGATACCCCGCTCCCGCTCCAGTTCCATATTGTCCAGCACCTGGGCCTGCATCTCCCGGCTGGTCAAAAGCCCGGTGCTCTCAATGATCCGATCCGCCAACGTGGATTTGCCATGGTCAATATGGGCCACAATGCAAAAGTTGCGTATTCTGCTCTGCTCTATAGAACTCATCCGTATTTCCTCTCCGTCTGTGCCTTTTATTGTTCCATTTTATTACATATGCCTTATTTTAACAGAAACAGGCCGTCTATGCAAGTTGATAGTATTCCTTTCTATCCCTGCTTTCTATCCCTGCGCCTCCAAAGGAGCGGCCTCCTCCCCGGACAACACCAGATCCAGCAGATGGGCGATGGGATCGCAGGCATTCATGGCCTCCTCCAGGGTATTGTTCTGGGCCCCCAGTTCAATCAACAAAGTGCGGGGACGCAAATGCATATTGTAGCGGTAACCATTTATGTAATTCTTCCGGGTCAGTCCCGGGTAATACTCTTCCGCCTTCAGCTTCATCTGAAAGGAAAACGCCAGATTGTCCGGCAAGTTGTCGTTTTGCAGATAACTGATGCTGCCGGTCCTGCGGGTCCAGCTGATGCCGTTGAAAAACATGAACCGGGCAGTGGGTCTGCCGTCCAGGTCCATGACCAGGCGGGTATTCTCATCCGCCACCGCGTCCCGGTGCAGATCAATAACCACCTGGATCTGAGGATTCTCCTCCAGCAGCCGGGTAATCTCCGGCAGGGAACGGGAATAAGCATCGTCACGCCCCGGCACATCATAGGTTCCCTCGTGATGCAGCACCTGATACCCATATTGTTCCTCCAATATATCCGCCAGATGCTGCCCCACACCCATAATGGTGGTACTCTCGTCCCCGGGTACGGAATCCGCAAATCCCTCCTGAGAATGGGTGTGGTAAATCAGAATCTGGGGTCCCGCACTCTCCTTGTCGATGGTCATGTCCCGGCCGGTCAGCGCATCCACATCCAGCAGGTCCCGGCCAATGTTGGTGACGCTGTCCACAATATAAAATCCGTTGCGAAGCGTCTCATAATCCTGCAATGCCGTCAGATCCACGACCTGCTGCCGAATATGAGGAATAAATTCTGTGAAGGCCCCTCCGTCTGTCCGACTCTCCGGATCCACGGCCTCCGAGACCGCCGCTTCCTCCTCCGGGGAAGGTTCCCGGACATCCCAGCCATTTTCCGCCAGCAGACTCTCCAGATCCAATACCACCACGCCCTCCTCCTGTGTGCTCTCCTGGTTTTCCATCCGCATCAGTTCCTCCAGGGACAATTCCGTTTCCTCCTGCCCTGTAACGGCCTCCTGATGCTCCTGCCGCACTGCCACCTGTCCGGACTGGGTCTGGTAGAGGTAGCCCGGCATCCAATCCCCAAGACTCTCCTCCCGGAGGATCAGGCCTTCCCGTTCCTCCCGGCCTTCCGACTGCCCTGCCAACACCGGCATCAGTTCCCGGATCCCCTGGTCCCGCCCCGCCTCCAGCAGGCTGGAAAACAGACCGTCCTCTTCCGTTTTCCCCCGCCCGCCCACAAGGGCCTGCCAGATCAGCAGCAGGATGCCGCATATCACTATGACGGGAATTATTTTATTGCTTTTCCTGCGTTTGACAGGCCTCACCCGCTTTCCCGGTTCATCCCTACTACTATATGCGTACCCGGCCCGGGACATTCCAGTATGGGACTCCGGGCAGGAAGCCTTACTGACATTCCAAAGCTATGTTGATGCCCTCCGAAACGGTGTAGCTGACCCGTTTTACCACCGCGTCAATATCCTTGCCCGTCATATACATATTGTTCAGTTCCGCGAAGGCGGTGCGGTGGTTCCCCATATACTTTACCCGGTCAAAATCCTTCTCCGCCTCCATAATCCGTTCCAGCGCATCCCCCACAATGGTGGCAGCGTCCACCACCGTGGGCACGCCGATGGCGATCACAGGCACCCCCAGACTTTCCCTGGTCAGGGCATTGCGGTGATTCCCCACCCCTGAACCGGGCTGTATACCCGTGTTGGTAATCTGGATGGTGCGGTTCAGACGTCGGGTGCTGCGGGCCGCCAGCGCGTCGATCACGATCAGCAGGTCCGGCTGTGTCTCCGTCACCACCCCCTTGATGATCTCCGCTGTCTCCATGCCGGTTTTGGCCATCACCCCCGGCTCGATGCTGCTGATCAGGTTCATGCGTTTTTTGTTATAAGCTGCAGAGCCGTAAGCCTTCACAATATGCCTGGTAATAAACAGATTGTCCACCACCTGAGGCCCCAGGGCATCGGCCGTGACCTCCCGGTTGCCCAGTCCCACCACCAGAACGGACAATTCCTCTTTCTCCTGCTCCATCATCTGTACCAGTTCCCGGGACAGACACTCCGAGATTTCCCGGTGATAGTCCTCATCCGGCTCCAGCATGGTGGGAGCCTCTATGGTAATGTAAGTGCCCATGGGCTTTCCCATGGCCTTAGCCCCGTTTTTGGTGTCAATCACCACCTTGGTGACCTTGATATCCTCCTGTTCCTGACAGTATTCCTCCACCCGGACACCCCGCAATTCACTGTCGGCCTCCGAAATGCTCTCCCTGGCTTCCAAGGCCAGATCCGTCCTTACCTGAAACCCACTCATATGCATTCTCCTTATTCCTTAAATGATCGGTCACATAATGAGCCACATCGTCTGTGTACGGCGGCTCCCACATCCATTGCGCATTCCATCGAAATAGTAACAGTTTTTGCGTTTTTTTGGGTTTTATGTATTGACAAATTGCCATTCTTTTACTAAAATACAAGAGTATGTTTACCTTAGTCCTCCGTGTCTGGCTAAGATAAACCGGTCGATAATAACATATTTGGATCGTAATTGGAGGTGTAATTTTGGCAAATATTAAATCCGCGAAGAAGAGAATTCTGGTAAACCGCACCAAGGCTGAGAGAAACAAGTCTATCAAGTCCGGCACCAAGACTGCTATGAAGAAGGTGTACGCCGCTATCGAGGCAGGGGACAAGTCCGCTGCAGAAGCCGAGTTGAAGGCAGCGACCAAGACCATCGAGATGGCTGCTTCCAAGGGCATTTATCACAAGAACAATGCCGCCAGGAAGGTGTCCCATCTGAGCAAAGCCGTAAACCAGATGGCATAAATCAAACGAAAGAAGAAGCATCCATACCGTCATGTGGATGCTTCTTTTTTTGTGCTTTTGCAATTTAATCGGGAAAACCTTCTCTGTCGGGCAGCCCCTTATCTACGGTGGCTGCCGCCTCCATGAGTATGACCGCCGCTGCTCACATGAGCGCCGCCGCGCCCACCGCCTCCTCCGCTGCCGGAGCCGGAACTGGTCTCAATCCGCCTCCGGCTCACCTCTTTGCGGATGAAATCATCTCTCTGCAGATTCATCACCGGTTTACCGCCGGCAATATAGGTAGTAGCCGTAGTGGTCTTTTTTCCCTCCTTGCTGCGCAGATTCATGCCCACAAATACCCCCGCAACAACAGTGGGAAGCACCAGCGCCAGCTTCAGAAGCCCGGAAGCGATTTCTGTACCGCCGTTGCTGCTCATTCTGTCTGTGATATAATTGATACAGTCTCTGTACGCTCTGTAAGGATCGCTCTCGATATAATTATCCACACAAGTCAGGGCCTGATCAATCTCATAGTCACCGAATCTCTCAAAAATCCTGCCGCTGGTGGACAGATGGGTGCCCGACTGTCCCTCATACCAGTTGTCCAGTATCAGCGCGCCGTCCCCATAGGGGGCATCATAGCCGTACATATTGTTATCATAGAAATCATCCGCTATGTCCTGCATATTCAGTTCCCAGTCCTCATAGCGGTAATTATATGCCTCCTTGGCTTCACTTCCCTCCACCGGCTGACGCATGGTTACCAGGATCAAGTCACAGCCGATCTCTTCCTCACTCTTCTTGATCAGTTCCCGCAGTTGCTCCTCTTCCCCTTCCGTCAGTACATCCGCATAGTCAAAGACTCGCTCCTTCGGGGCCTGATGATTGCCACGCCCTTCCGACGGGCGCGGCATCAGCTTTACCGCAACTACCGGCACCGCCATCACCAGCAATACACCCACTATGATAAACCAGATACGAAAAAAATGAATATATTGCCTTTTGGCTTCCTTCTTTATATCATTCTCCATCTCAAACGCCCTCCTATGCTGATTAAGTGTTCAACAGGGTAAAAATTCCGGGCAGGGCATATGCGGACAAAACGCCCAGCAGGACTAAAATGGCAGTCAGACAGGCCCACAGTGTTGCTCCATAGGCCCAGACCTTGGCCTTGGATACGGGCGTGGTCCCGATAATCTTGCCGGTCTGCCCATTCACATAAAAAGGATATTCCTTATCCTTATAGGTATAGCGGTAAACCCATACCGGCAAAAGATCAAACTCCGTGCCGGGGGACGGGGCCGTAATGCTTCGGTTCACAGGTGTCACAAAAGAATATCCGCCGATGCTCTTTTGCAGCATGGCCGAAGCGCTGCTCTCCATCTTGACGTGGGCGCGGCTCTCTATCATTTCCGCCGCCATATTATACTTCTCTCCCATAAAACCGGACATATACTCCGGTCGGAAAGCAACCAGCTCCCCATAATTGTAAGGCTCCAAAAGGTCCATGATGCCATCCGGCATCTTCACAGAGGCATCCGCCGGAATCCCCTGAAACTCTATGCCCATGTCCCGCACCACATTATAGTAAGAACGCTCGGTATATTGCATGTCATCCGCAATCCAGCTGCGGCTCTTGATGCCTTCTCCCTGGAACTGACAGCGGGTATGATAGTCATACATCCAAAAGGGGACGTATTCCCCCGACATGGTGTTCAGCCGCACCTCCGACAAAAAATCCGTGGGCGCGAAAGTACACTTCTTGAATTTGTCCCGCAGCAGTCCCTTCACGCTCTCCTTACCCAGTTTGAACGGAATAATCCTGCCGGGGGTGTAGGCCCCCTCTATCCTCTCGTCCAGAATTATGTAATGGTCACAGTAGGGACATTGCATGGCCGAAGTATGTTCGGTATAAGCTGTCTCGCCGCCGCAGTTGGGGCACACTTGCATACGGGCATGCTCGTATTGCCGTTCTTCGCTTTTCTCACTGTCACAAAACGGACAGTACATCATCTTCTTCTCAGGACTGTAGACCGAATTGCCTCCACAGTTCTTGCACTTGAATATCATGATTTATTTTCCCTCCCGTTCAGTTTGCAGATTCACATTCTATTATATTGTACCAAAAAATTCTCTTTTCCGCAATGCACAAATCAGGCGCGCCTGATGGATGTATGGATTTGCAAGGACTGCAAAAAACGACTATCAGCGGCGCTAAATCTTCCGTAGAATATGCCGATATTTTTATCAGCGTAAGCATTTTGGCCACGGATGGCACAGAGCAGTTTCAGTGCCGTCCGTGGCTTATTTTCAGGAGGAAGACGATATGAGAATCCATACAGAGCAGACAGGTATGACAAAGAGCGCTCCCGCCGCAGGCTTTCGGACGGGACGATTTACCCAGGGCCTCCGGGCGGACAATTCAGGCTGGCTGGAATCCTGCGGCAGCCTGTTTCAGAAGCAGCCCCTGGACGAGGAACAGACGGATCATATCTCCGGCGGGACAGGCCATGAAAAAACAGGTGACAGAAGCGACGTCCACAAAATCTATGAAGCCGCCCTCCAGGGCAGCAAGACGCCCATTACCAGCCTCAAAACCGCTCCAAAAGTTCCCTATGGCTATCTGGCCAAGGACGGGGTAATCACCTACAATGGAGTGGCGTTTATCTGTGATGAAAAAACAAACAGCATTTGCCTGGGAGATGTGTCAGATCCTAAAAAGACCATCAACATCCCCCTTTCCGGCGGCGGGCACCTGAAAGTAAACAGGGGGGAGATCGGCCAGCTATCCAAGGCCATCGGCATGTTTTCCCCAGAGGATGTGAATCGGATCCTGCGGGCCATTCACCTGGATACCAAGCTGCAATCCGTCCAAAAAGAAATGGAGGACCTGGAAGACAGCGTGGGGGAAGAGATTACCTCCGGCAATGAAAATGCCGGGACGGACGAGAATACGGAGAAACAAAAAGAAGCTATATAGCCTCTTAAACTGGCAGGGCGCCCCACAACGCTGCGGAACGCCCTGCCTACTAATCACTATGTTCATTCATATATGTCTGCACGCGGTTTTGGATAATCTCCGCCGTCTTCCACACATCTCTGCCGCCGGAAAAACAGTATTCCGCCTCCTCCTTAATAATCTCCAATATCTCTCCCGTGTCCTCTGAGCAATAGCCGCAACCGTTCATCAGCGCCAGATACTCCTCTTCCCAGCTGCTGCCATCCTTCTTTGTTTCCAGAACGGAGAATACACCGTCTCCCATGTCATACTGCAATTTGGGGCCCTGTCCGGTATCGTTGTACACGGTATAACGGGAAATCAGATCGTTCCGAACGGGATGGTCACTGTCCCGCTGCTGCTCCGGATCAAAGAGCGACAGCAGATATTCCTGCACAATCTCCCGGTTCGGACTATCCTTGCTCATCACCAGATAGTAATCACCATTCCAGTAATTTCCGGCCCCTTCCTGTGTGGGAAAGCCCACAGGATGATACTGTTCCCCATACTGAGCCATTAATTGGGTGAAATAGGGATAAGAGACCAGCGTGACAAAAAAGCCCGCTGCTTTTCCCTCCTCCAAAGGGTTCTCCTCCCATCTGCCGGAACCGCGATAATCCTGCATATGCTCCAGAATCCGTATAAACAGCGGATCTGTAAAATTACATGTCCCCTTTTCCAAATCCAGAAAGGGAGAACGGGCCAGATCCCGCAGAAATGTTTGATACAAATATCCTGTCCCATAATTGTAACCCGGAGAGACCAGAAGATATTCCAGCCCCGGCTGGCTGTCCCATAAATCCAATGCCTCCTCATAGGTCCAACTGTCCCCTGTCCACAATTCATTGGATACCATGGCAACGGTGGCAGCGGCCTGGGGCGCCAGACCAATCTGCCTGCCCTCAATCACACCGCTTTCCAGTACGCCGGGGAAAATACAATTCTCAAGTTCCGAAGGCAGAACCCCTGTCAAATCCGCAAGAGCGCCTTTTTTATACAGCATCCTCATATCCGCTGCAGATACCAGATAGAGATCCGCCGACTCTCCGGAGGTGAGTTCCAGTAATGCGCGTTCCCGAAATTCGTTCTGTATGCGGGTAATTTCCTCCGCTGCCGTAATGCCCTCTATTTCCGGCTTATCCACAAGCAGAACAGAATTTTCCTGTTGCCTGGAAAATTGCGCAGCACAGTCCAAAACATAATCGCAATAAGACATTGTGCTTACCAGGCGTAGCATGACTTTAGAGGACGCCTGTTCGGTATCCAACAGATAAATACATGTATTACCTCCGGCATGACTGAGCAAAAGCGGCTTCCCGCCAGCGCCGACGGATATCCGCATCAGCGCTGGATTGGCGCTCAACCCCATGGCTTCACCGTCCATGCAGTACGCTACTTCTCCTGTGCCCAGTTTCCAGCGGTACAGTTTTGAATCCGTGTCCAGATAATACAAAAAGCCCTCTTCCGACAAGACCTTTGGCGTAAAAGGCGGAAGTTTCACACTGGCTAAGGTCTTGATCCCCGATGTGAGATCATAGCCCACCAGATGTAACAACTCCTCCCCTGGATCATACCACTCGAAAACAGGGGCGCCATTGGGATCTTTCATGGAAAACTGTACCTCGCTCCCCCTGGTCTCCACATGCGCCTGTACCGCTCCGTCCTCTCCAAGTACCAGAATCTCTCCCAGCCTGCCATCCGATATCAAATAATAATTCCCCTGGGCATCCGTATAAATCTTGTCAAAGACATATCCTTCCTGACCAAAAATTCCGTTCTCCGCCATGGCCGGATACAGATCCGTCATGCGCTGGACTTCTCCGTCTGCGGATATGTGGATAGCCACATACTTTTCAAGCTGCTCATCCTGTTTCACCTGAACAAAGAGAACACACGCCTCTTCATTTACGATATCAAATGCCACCACATTTTTGTAGAGGCCGACAGCGCCAGGGAGATCGGGAAGTTGAAATTCCTGATGCCTGATCTCCTCTGCTCCTTCTTCATAATGATTCAGGCAATAGGACAGCTGAACGCTTCCCCCATCCTGAAGTGTCATGCCCAAACAGTCCAAGGCATAGATATGCTTTCCCCATACACTGTAAAAAGTGTTTTGTTTCTCATAGAGACTATAGGCCGTATCTGTCTCCAGATCATCAATATATTGTCTCAAATACAATGTATAAGCCAAGCCTTCCTTTAGATCCGCATTCCATATTTCGCCTTGCCAGTCAAATGCCTCAGACTGGGGTTCCTGGACAAAAAAAGAATCCACGGAAGTTCTCTCTTCCGTCCCCGCCTGTCCGCAGGCTGTCAACAGCAGAATCATAACGAGCAGAGCAGCCCTTTTCAAATCCCATCTCTCCTTCCAATACAAGCTATGCGCCCCGTGTCACACTATTTATGATCCCGCTCACTATGTACCTCCGTCTCACCGATTTTAAAAGACTGCAGAACTGCATGGCAGGAATTACACTCCTCCCGGGTATAGACATAGTAAACCGTTACGTTACAGCCCTTAACTCCCTGAGATGTGTTATAACTATGGCTATACCCATGACTAAATCGGGTTCCGTCCGGCAGGAACGTGGTATGATCATGAGAGCATCCTGCTGCCGGCGTCATACCTGTCAACAATGTACCAATCAATCCAATCAACATGAAACCTTTCATAAGAAATACCTCCTGTTTTTAAAATCTTTTAATATTCCATATGCTTCCATGCATTCTCCGTTCAAAAGAAAGAATGCGGGTTTGTTAATATATTGTACCATATACACGGCTTTCTTTCAATATGTTATGTAACATTTATTTTACTTTATTTTAAATGTATTTATATGATTTATTTTATAATATTGTTTATGTATTCTATAATGCAGACTTTTATAATTAAATAATCTACACCACCCCAGAGCCATAAAAAAGGAACCGAATACAGGAGTATAAATCCTACATCCGATTCCTCATATTATAGACTTTACTACTTATTTATAATTCACGGTCTTCCCGAAGTCAGGCTTTCTGAACCATGCAAATACTTGATTTCATTGTGTTCCTTATTCTGTCAAAACGCTTCAATAAGATAGTTATGATGGCTTTTACGATAAATATTTCAACATTTCATGTCATATCATTAATTCCTGACCTCTATAGTCCTCTAAAATCTATCAAAATTCTCTGCCTTAATAAAGCAGCTTTTCCCAACTTTTATCGCAAACTGTATTTGGAAGAGATATTTCAGGAAATATATTACTTCGTTTTTTACCTATATAATCTCATCATTCAACCACAAATGCTTTCTTACTGAATATTATACTTTATCTTTTGCCTGCCCCAAACTAGAAGAAACTAGCAAAAATGGATATTCAGCTATTGACAATTATCCAAAATATGATATTTTATAGTGATACAATTTTTAAGGTTGTATGGGCGGCATGGGCGAAAAGGAGATATATCTATGTATGAGTATGTAAAAAAATCAGAGTATGCCCCTGTCAGAAAAGAACTGGAACAGATCATTAACCGTGTTCAGGTTTTTATGCGGAAAAACTATAGGCTGACATTCCAGTTCCGCCTCATCGGAAGTGGGAAGAGGCATCTTGTCACCAGAATCAAGGGCGGAAACCGTGGATACGATTTCGACTATAATGTAATCCTCACTCCTCCTGATGATGGATATCTCTATCGTTCCAAGGTTATAAAAGATATGTTTATGACCTCCTTTAGGGTAGCTTTGAAAGGAACGAAATACTCATTTCCACAGGATTCAACATCTTCCATAACCATAAAGGTCTATGACAAAGATAATACGAAAATAAAGTATAGCTGTGATTTTGCCATTGTTTATTACGGCAGAAATGACGGCATTGATGGCTATTATTTTCTCAGGCACCACAAGCCACAGCAATCCTATCAATTTGCTTTTCGCCCCTCAAACTTTGACATTGATGAAAAAGTGCAGGAAATCATTGCTGACGGTGAATGGCCTTACATCAAAGAAGAATATTTGCTTTTAAAGAATATCAATGAGGGCAAGGGAAAACATTCATTCTCTCTATATGCCGAGGCTGTCAATAATGTGTACAACCAGTTGTACTTACAATAAATCTTCCCAGCAGAAAGGGGTATCAAAGGTTTACAGTAAGCGCCAAATATTCCTGCGGATTTTCTAATCCGCTGGTTCCCTCTATAATTGTAGGCGAAAGATATTTAGACTATTTCACTACAATTACGGAGGATAGGTTATGGCAGCTACACGCAAAGTCCGT
>OFHB01000899.1_pt1 | contig 18182 bp, 16 predicted proteins | sample 1521881 | NCBI WGS metagenome assembly OFHB01 (sample SAMEA3504090, study PRJEB24116) | mouse gut metagenome | biome: mouse gut; feature: mouse-associated habitat; material: faeces | place: Denmark | collected 2011
GTTCCTTAAGCGATCTTTTGCTTCTTTTCGCTCGCGCGAAAAGAAGGCCCCGCCCCGGCAGGGGCAAAGGTAAAATAAGAAGAGAGCCCCCGCCGCCCCGCAGGGGCGGTACGAAACATCCTTCAACGAAGAAAGAAGAAAGAGCGGACGCGGCCCGCAGGGCCGCAAATTGCACGCGCCGCCCCGCAGGGGCGGCAAAAAGGAGACTGCCATGCCAGAACCAACCAGAGCCTTCGGTTATATCTGCCCCTCCTGCGGCAAACCCGTCTACGGAGAAAGAACCCACTTTGCCCTCTGCGCCTCCGCCATCGGCCTGGTCTGCGACTGCGGGCACAGCGAACTGACCGCAGAACCCATGCCCGACCACTACCGCGTCACTGTCCCCTGCGGCGTCTGCGGCGGAGAGCACCGGGCGGAAATTCCCGCCGAAAAGCTCCTCCACGGTGGCGGCGTGGGCCTCGCCTGCCCCGAAACCCGTCAGCTCTGCTGCTACATCGGCGACGTCCACCAGGTCCAGCGCGCCCTGCGGGATCTGGAAATTGCCGTCCAGAAGAAAAAGGACGCCGAGGACTCCTCCTTTATAGATGACTTCATCATGTACGAGGTCCTCTCCGAATTGAAGGACATCGCCGCCCGGGGCGGCGTCTCCTGCGCCTGCGGCGCAAAGGGCTGTTCGGTGGAGGTCCACGGCTCCGCCGTAGACCTGGTCTGTCCCGTCTGCGGTGGACGGCTGCGCCTGCCCGCCGCCACCGATGAGGACCTGGACCGCCTCTGCTGCCAGTACACGCTGACCATTCCGGGGAAAAAGTGATGCTGACGGCCTGTTTTCTTCTCTTTTTCGCTATGGTAGCCGGATGTCTTCTGGCGGGCTGGTCCGTGTCCTGGGCCCTGCTGGGAGGGCTGCTGCTGTTCTGGGCCCTGGGCCGGAAGCAGGGCTTTACCCGCCGCCAGCTCTGGGACATGGCCTGGGCCAAGTGCAAAAAATCCCTGATCGTGGTGCGGATCATCGCCCTCATCGGGGTCATTACCGGCCTGTGGCGGTGCGGCGGCGCCATCGCCTGCTCCATCGTCTGGGGTGTGGGCTTGGTAACGCCGAAGCTCTTCCTGCTGCTGGCCTTCCTGCTCTGCGCAGCCTTCAGCTACGTGCTGGGCACCTCCTACGGCGTCAGCAGCACCCTGGGCGTCATCCTCATGGCCCTGGCCCGCTCCGGCGGCGTGGACCCCACCATTACCGCAGGCGTAATTCTCTCCGGGGTATACTTCGGGGACCGCTGTTCCCCCGCCTCCTCCGCCGCCAGCCTGGTAGCCGCCGTGACGGACACGGACCTCTACCGCAACGTCCATCAGATGCTCCGCACCGCCGCCCTGCCCACCCTGCTAGCCCTGGGGGCCTATCTGCTCCTCTCCTTCCGCCATCCGCTGGAGACGGTGGACGGCGCGGTGCTGGGCGCCCTGGAGGAGCGGTTCGTCCTCTCCTGGTGGACCCTGCTGCCGGCGGCCATTATGTTCCTGCTGCCTTTGTTCAAAGTCCCCATCCAATGGACCATTACCGCCAGCGCGGCCGCCGCCGCCATTTTGGCCGTGGCCGTGCAGGGCTTCTCCATCGGCGAGGTCCTTTCCGCCGCCTGGGGCGGCTACCACCCGGAGGAAGAAGCCCTGTCCGCCGTGCTCTCCGGCGGCGGGATCACCAGCATGGCGGTGAGCTACGTCATCGTCGCCCTGACGGGGCTGTACTCCGGCATCCTGGAGGGCACCGGCTCTCTGCGTCCCCTCAGCCAGCGGGCCGAGGAGCTGGCCGGGAAGATCGGCCGCTTCCCGGCGATGATCGCCGTCTCCTTTCTGTGCGCCGCCGTGCTGTGCAACCAGGCGGTCACCAGCATGATGGGCGCACAGCTGCTGGAGAGCGCATATGATGATCGGGAAGAGCTGGCGATGGATATTGAGAATTCCGGCATCCTGATCGCGGGCCTGATCCCCTGGTCCATCGCGTGCAGCATCCCCCTGGCCATGCTGGGCGCGGGCAATGGAGCGATCTTGTATGCGTTCCTGCTGTGGCTGATTCCGATTTGCTATCTGGGCACGAAAAAGAAATTTTATCCGCAGAACGGCCACCCATCGTCCCCGCCGCCCAGCAGGGGCGGCAAGAAAAAACGAGGTGAACCATGATCCATTTTCTCGCCAAGCATTTCATAAAGGACTATCAGAATACCTCCGACCAGGCGGTCCGCCGCGCCTACGGCATCCTCTGCGGCTTTGTAGGCATCGCGCTGAACCTGCTTCTCTTCGCCGGGAAGCTCCTGGCGGGCATCCTCAGCGGCTCCATCGCCGTCACCGCCGACGCGGTGAACAACCTTTCGGACGCGGGGTCCTCCGTGGTCACCCTCCTGGGCTTCAAGCTGGCCGCCCAGGCCCCGGACAGGGACCACCCCTTCGGCCACGGCAGGTGGGAGTATGTCTCCGGGCTGGTAGTCTCTATGGTAATCCTGCTGATGGGCGTGGAATTGGGGAAAACCTCCGTGGAGAAGATCCTCGCCCCGGAGCCGGTGGATTTCAGTCCGCTGGTAGCCGTAATCCTGGGGATCTCCATCGCGGTAAAGCTGTACATGGCCTACTACAACCGGACGGCAGGAAAAAAGCTGTCCTCCGCCGCCATGTCCGCCACCGCCGTGGACAGCCTCAGCGACTGCCTGGCTACCTCCGCCGTGCTGCTGGGGACCCTGGCGGGACATTTCTGGAACGTACAGATCGACGGCTGGTGCGGCGCGGCGGTGGCGCTGTTCATCCTGTGGTCCGGTTTCGGCGCGGCCAGGGATACCGTCAACCCCCTGCTGGGCCAGCCCCCCTCCCCCGAGTTCGTGGAGCAGATCCAGGCGCTGGTACGCTCCCACCCGGAGATCATCGGCATCCACGACCTGATCGTCCACGACTACGGCCCTGGACGGCGCATCCTCTCCCTCCATGCCGAGGTACCCGCCAGCGGCGATATCCTGGAGCTCCACGATGTGGTGGACGGACTGGAACGGCAGCTCAACGAGGAGCTTGGCTGTCTGGCTACCATCCACATGGACCCGGTGGTCAATGACGGCGGCCTCACCGCCGAGGCCCGGGACCGGGTGGCGGCAGTGGTCCTGGTGATTGATCCGGGCATTTCCATCCACGACTTCCGGATGGTCCCCGGGCCGACCCACACCAATCTGATCTTTGACGCGGAGATCCCTTATCAGTGCGCCCTGTCCGACCAGGAGGTGCGCAGGCGCATCCAGGCCGCCGTCCAGGCGCTGGACAGCAGCTGGTTCGCCGTGGTGGGCGTGGAGAAGAGCTACGTATAGGAATCTGCGGGAGGCGCTTCGTAAAGAGGCGTCTATACGCACCAAAAAGAAGTTTTGCAGGGGGCTTTTTAACAGTCTGACCGGGCGTCTTCCAAAAAGGAAGACGCCCGGTTTCTGTCGCGGCTTGTCTTATGTATAGTCGACACACCAGAAAAACAGTAAAGTTCGGCGGTCAAAATGGCGCAGAGCGGCGTTGTCGTCTTATGCAGTGATTCTCCAAGACCGTTCAGCGTTTATTGGATCTACGCCAAATCTTTTGCTGCTCTGCAGCAGCAATCAGCCCTTCGCGGAAATCAGGATGTGCAATGGCGATGATTCGCTCCGTGCGCTCCCAGGTAGAGCGTCCGGAGAGCGCGGCAACACCATATTCCGTAACGATGCTTGGCGCCTGTGTTCTGGGCGTTGTAATCACGTCGCCCTCTGTAAATTTCGGAAGAATGCGGGAGCGCTGTCCGCCAGCTTTATCTGTAAAGGTCGATGCCATCGCCAAAAACGCCTGGCCATGCTCTGCCATATATGCGCCAGTTACAAAGTCGAGCTGCCCGCCCGTTCCGCTAATGTGGCGTGTGCCAGAGGTTTCAGAGCAGACCTGGCCATAAAGATCCATCGCTATGCAGCTGTTGATCGATACAAAGTCATCCAACTGACGGATCGTTTCGGGGTTGTTCACATAGCGCATCGGCGCAGAGAGAATATCCGGATTCTGGTCAAGAAATTCGTAGAGCGCACGCGAACCGGAGCAAATGGAAAATACGCTTTTTCCGCGGTTGAGCCGCTTTTTTTTGTTCGAGATCTTCCCCGCCTGATAGAGCTTGAGGTAACTGTCGCTCATCAGCTCTGTGTGAATTCCCAAATCCTTAAGGTCAGACTCTGCGATGAGGCCGCCCAGCGCGTTGGGCATTCCGCCAATACCAATCTGAAGGGTGATCCCATCATAAAGATATGGGAAAATGTTGGCGGCAATTTTTTTATCAATCTCACCCGCGCTGCCACCGGGTGAAAGGCAAATATCCTTATGCCCTTCCACAATGTAATCCACCTCGGAGATATGGATGTGGTCAGTTTCCATTCCGTAGATTACAGGCATATTTTCATTGACCTCAAGGATGATATGCTCCGCCGCATCCAGCATCTCCTGCTGGCAGCAGTTGGTCAGCCCATAATTGAAGTAGCCATGCTTATCCATTGGCGCGACAGAGATCATCGCCACGTTCACCGGCGCAAAGCCGCGAGTGTAGTAGGAACCGCAGTCCCGGAACAGCATCGGGGCATAGTAGGCCCACCCCTTGTCCACATATTTTCGATCAAGGCTGGAGCAGTGCCATGCGTTATAGGTGAACGATACATGCTCCGGATCCTGTTCGACGATTTGAATGGGTTTCATTGAGATGGCATTGCGGACCTTAACATCCTTGAGTTCGCCCTTGCGTTTGGCAAGCGCCGCGTCCAGTGCTTCAGGGAAGGAGCAGGTCTGGCTGTAATCCACCCAGTCGCCATCCTTGACGATCTTGACTGCGTCTTCGGCCGATACAAGCTTTTTGCGGTATTCTTCCTGGATATTCATTTTACTCTCCTCTCAGCGGCTGGGCAGGCACACGTATGAGCAGCGTTAACCCTGCGCCGGCAACGGCAAACACTGCAATGGCGATAAAAGTGCGCAGATAAGATCCTCCGCCGCATAACGGTCCGAGATAGGATGCTGCAATCAAATTCAGATTGACAATGCTGAAGTTGAGCGCATAGTACCTGCTTCCAAAGAAACAGGCGGCAAAGGCGGAATTGGTAGGCGTAACGCCGCCATAGGCAAGGCCGGTCACCACAAAAGCGGCAATCAAAATGGGCAGATTCCCCGTTTTGAGCGAGACAATCAGCGCCCCGCTGGAGAGTACATACAGAAGGCTCACGCGCAGCATGGTACTGCGATAGCCCTTAGTATCAAAGAGTTGGCCAAAAATGACCCGGCCAACGCCGTTTGCGATAGAGACGATCCCAGCAAACGCTGCGGCGCTGGGCAAATCCTCGCCGACAAAGGAGGCCGCGTAAGGCGTAGATTCATTGATAATTGCAAGGCCGGCGGCGGAGAGAATAACAGCCCATAGAAAATAGAGCCAGAAATTTCGCCGGCGCAGCATCTCGCGCCAAGGAACGTCCTCAATCGCAGCGGCAATCTCCCGGGTATCGGATTCCATCTCCTTAGAAAAGCCGCTTTCGGGCATACGCAGCAGCAGCGCGCCAAGGAGTGCGATCAGTGCAAAAGAAACAGCAAAAACCACAAAGGTCTTGCGCCAGCCGAGCGCGGTGATAAGCTTTGCGCCCAATGTTCCCAACAGCATGCCGCCGAATCCGAAACCCATTAGCATAATACCGGAGATCAGTCCCCGCTTATCAGGGAACCACTTGACTACGGCAGAAATTGTACTGTTGTACCCCAATCCTACACCAAAGCCGCAAATGCCTCCGTAGGTAATATAAATGCCATAAAGCGTGCTGACCCGGGAGGCGGCAAGAAAGCCCGCCAGCAGGAAAAGCGCGCAGAGTACAAGAGGACAGCGAGGCCCTTTTTTCCCGGTTATCATGCCGCTGGCCAGTCCGCCAAGGCAAAACATCATCATCGAGATGGAAAAGGTGATGGATGTCTCCGCTTTGCTCCAACCGAACTCTGCCTCAAGCGGCGTTCGGAATACGCTCCATGCGTAAATCAGCCCAAGGCATAACAGCAGTCCGACACCGAGGACAACAAAGCTCCATCGCTGTTTTTTCGCTCTTTCCAGGTCCATGACAGTATCCTTTCTCAGAAAACAACAGCCGGGGACGGCGGCAAGCCCCTGCCCCCAGTCGGGAGAAACTGCAAAGCTTAAAACACCGCGCTGCCGTTCCAGATGGTGTCATGATTGGGAATTTCACTCTCCGGATACATATAGGCAATGCGGGAGATATTGATCAGCTGCTCATAGCCAAGGTTTTCTGACACGGAGCAGCCTGACCATGAGCCGCAGCCAAGCGTTGCCGTGGGGCAAAGGCCATTGGCGAGCGCCGGGTTTGCGGAGAATACGCCGGGGCTGTTGATCAGCAGGCGGGAAACGGGCAGCGCAGCGGCGGCCGCTTCGATTAACGCCTTATTATTGGAATGGATCACAGACGAGTGGCCCACGCCTTCCATCAGCAGATTTGCTTTAGCGATCCTGATGGCCTCCTGCACATCTCCGCACTCGATGTGGACAGCAAGGGGAACCATCTTCTCACGGCACAGCGGCTCATCCGTCCCATATTTGTCAACCTTGATCACAATGATGGACGTATCTGCGGGAATCTCCAGCTCCAGCATGCGAGCGATTTTCTGCACGCTCTGTCCAACCGGCTCTCCGTTGATGGCGCCAAGGCCATTGGGGAACAGCAGTGCGCGCGCCCGGTCCCGAACGGCAGGATTGTCCGTATAGTAGACCTTTTCCGCCTTCATCAGCTCCACCGCTTTTTCGGAGATGCTTTTGGGCGTGATAAAGGAGCGGTTGCAGGCGCAGATAATACCGTTATCAAATTTGCAGCCGAATACGGTCTGACTGACGGCCTTTGCAAGATCGTCATATTCCGGATCGAAAATGGTCTGCGAGTTACCGGGGCCTACACCGTAAGCGGGCTTGCCGCTGGAATAGGCCGCCTTGACCATGCTGGGGCCTCCTGTACCGAGAACGGTATCCGAAGCTGCCATCATCATCTGCGTCAGCTCAATGTTCGGCTCTTCCACACATTGGAAAATGTTGTCAGGCGCGCCGGCCCTTCTGAGCGCATCATTGAATATCCTGCAGGTGTGCGCCGTGGATTTCTTTGCGCGGGGATGGGGAGCGCAAAGAATAACGTTGCGGCCTTTGAGGGCATAAACGCCGTTAAAAAGAATGGTAATGTTGGGATTGGTGGTAGGGATCACACAGGAAATGATCCCTTTGGGGTGCGCGACGAAGGTCAGATGACGGCGCTCGTCATGGCCGATGATGCCGACGGACTTTTTGTCCTTGATGGCGTACCAAACGCCGTCCGGAGAACCGATGTTCTTAGCGATTTTATCGGCGACATTGCCGAGGCCCGTCTCGGCGACAGCTTCCTCTGCCAATTCCTCCGCATGTTCGCGAAACGCTTCGCAGCAGATCCGGCACAGTGCGTCGATCTGCTCCTGCGTATAGGATTCCAGTTCAGCGAGCGCCCTCCGGCCTTTGGCAACCATATCATCTACCATGACTCTATTGGCGTTGATCCCTGTCGATTCATTTGTAAACATGAATATTACTTCCTTTCATATAAGCCTTTTACTGCATCGCTGCAGCGATCTGTGCCGTGTCGGTGAACTGCTCAAAGGAGACGACCTTACCGTCCCGGAGCTTCCAGCAATGGACGACGCGGGCCTCGAACGCTCTTCCCGTCCGGAGATTCGTCCCAAAATAACGCCCGACCATGAGGACGGCATCTCCGTCCTCGTAAAACTTTTCGGGGGCGCAGGCGAAGGGGGCCCACTCCTTGTTCATGGGCGTAAAGACGTTCCGGACGATCTCTTCCGCGCCGGTATATGTACCGGCGTAGGGCCCGCCCTGCATTTCCGTCCAGCGGACATCCGGTGCAAAGTCCTTGACAAAGCCGGCAAAATCGCCAGCTTTGCCACAGGCGTATGTAGCCGCTACGATCTCAATATTGGTTGGCAAGGAATACGCACCGCCTTTCAAAATTTTTCGCCAGTCACGCCAGCATACCTGCCCAGGTAATCGGGCAGTCGTACTTTTTCATCAGGCCTTCCAGATATTCTCTGTTGTTAACCAGAGAGGGATCGTTTGCGCTGTTAAGCGCGTATTCCTCCATCATCATCAACAGGTGCATCTGGCAGTTGCAGTCGTGCAGCACGGTCCCCTCCTCGAGCGCGGTGATACTGTGCTGCGTATAGTTGGGAATATGGATCACATCCCCCGTGCGGGCGATCTGGGGTGCAATATTCTGCACCTCGACCCTCACGCTGCCGTTTTTGACAATAAACTCATCCGGCGAATAGACAAAATCGGTCCTCATGGTAAAGCCCTTTTCCATTTCAAACTCCCACAGCTCCTTGAGGCCGCCGAGGTCCCATCTGCCGAACTTGAGGCGCATCTGAATGCCGGGCAGTTTATAGCTTTTGTAGCAGTCGGCTTTTCTCACAAGAAAGGGCATGGCGGCGGCGGAAATCTCCTCCGCTTCCATCGCCGGAATATCATAATAGTCAGTGCGGCCATTATGGGCCTGGTACGCGGCCATAAAATCGCGGTCCGCAATTTTCTCAGGACAGTTCTGCACCAAGCGGCCAAAAGAACGCTCATTCTCATAGAGGCTCAGCGCGACGACGATTTCCTGCCAGACAGTATGATCTTCGCGGTATATGAAAGCGTGCGGGACGAAGGGTCGCACAAGGATCATATCGCCGGGGTAAGCCATGCAGCGCTTGCCGCCCAGCGCACACTCGACGCTGCCGCTAAGGATGGTGAACAGCTCATAGCCATAGCGGTGGATATGATAGTTGACCTGGTCGCCGCCTTTGACGCGGTAGTCGCTGACCTCATTGTTGGAGTGGATGCCATAAGGCTCCACGTAAAGATTGGATTCGCCGATCGCATCCTTAACGGTATCAATCATCTCATCGCGGCGAATAACGATTTTCGGAATATTCATATTGATTTCCTCTCTTTTTACATCAGCCCCATCATGCGAGGGATGAACAGCGCCAGATCCTCAAAAACAGTGGTGAGGATCAAGGTGGGCATCCACGCAAAAAAGATAAACATCAGGTTGGGCTTGAGCATATCCTGCAGCTTGCAGTTACACACGCGGCAGGCGGTATACAGATTGGGCGCAGCCGGGGGCGTGACGGCCGCCATACCAAGGTTGACCCCGAAAATCGCCGAAAAGTGATATGGATTGATCCCAAGATCGGTAGCAAGCGGGAGAAACAGCGGCGCACACAGCAGTACAGCGCTCGTGTCGTCCATCAGCATACCAAGGATGATGAGGACGATATTGATAAGGACAAGAACCACCCAGCGGCTCGCGGTAAAAGAGCGCACGGCGGCTGAGATCAGCTCGGGAAGTCCCGCATAGGTAAGAACCTTGCTGATGACGCCGACCATAAAGATGGAGATCAGGATGACTCCTGCGGTAGTGCTTGCATTGATCAGCGCACCGCCGATTTCCCTGAGAGTGACAGACCGGTAGATGCACAAACCGGCAAGGATGGCATAGGCCGCGCCGACGGCGGCAGATTCCGTCGGCGTCATATAGCCGCCGTAGATACCGCCAAGAATAATCACCGGGAAGAGCAGGATCGGCAGCGCAATCCATGTTTTTTTGCCCAGATCGACCGTCCATTCCTTTGCGCTGGCCGCTTTAGGAGGCTTCTGGATGTTCTTGTCATTTCGCAGCATCACGGCGCTGACCACGCAGAACAGAACGCAGAGAATGATGCCCGGGACCAGGGTGGACATGAAGCAGGAGAGGACGGAAAGCCCTGTACTCCATGCAACGATGATCATCAGCGAGCTCGGGGGAATGAGCAGGCCGAGCATGGACGAGTTTGCAAACAGCGCGCCGATGAACCCGCTGTTATACCCCGACTCCTTCATGCGCGGGGTCAGAATAGATCCGATGCAGCACATCGTGGCCGCGGCGGAGCCGGTCAGTGCGCCGAACACCGCACAGGTGATAGAACTGACATAGGCGAGCGAGCACTTGAATCCGCCGACAAACTTTTGGATAAAATCGACGAGATAGCCGCCCATGCGGCCTTTTTCAATAATACCGCCCGCCCCTACGAACAGCGGAATGCAGAGCAGCGTGAATGATGTGACCCGGAAGTAAGCCGTAGTCATAATGAAGGACATGTCGTAGCCCATGCCGATAACCATATAGATCGCGGTCAGGCCGAAGGCATATACGACCGGCATACCGATCACGAGCCCCGCCACAAGCATAATAAAGCCGGAAAGAATGATCATGCCTCTACCTCCTTGCCGCCGTCCCCCTCTTTCCTCCGTTTCATCTGACGAAGCACGGCAAAATCGTTGATCAGATGCAAAATGTCATAAAACATCATCAGACACATGCCAAGGAAGAGCGAGGAATGGTAGCACCACATCGGAATGCCATGGGTCATACTTTTTGCGCCCATCTGAATATTAAAATACATAAAATCAAAGGCAAGATAGGCCATAATTCCAACCACGGCCACGCCAATGGCATGGCGGATAATGAGGAAGATCTGATACACGTATGGATTTTTCACAAAAAGGCCGAGCATGTCCGCCGCGATATGGGATTGCTCCCGGCTGGCATTTGCCGAGCCAATGAAATACATCCATACAACAATGAGTGTGCATAGCTCTTCGAAGCCGCGGAAATTCATCGCAAAGAGATAGCGTGTGATAACATACACTGTGACCAGAGCGACAATCAAAGCGCCGGTGATGAGCAGAATAAGTTTCATCAGCTTCTCGATCACGCGCAGGGGCCTGGTTTGGAAAATCGCAGGTTCGTTCATACTTTTCACCTCAATTTCTGCGTTCCGGGCAAAAGGGACACCGTATCAGGATCCTGCCATAATGAAATAGTATGGCTGCCAGCGGGGATACCACCGGCAGCCACAATTCAATTCAGGCTGGCTGCAGCAAACCATAAGGGGACGCTGTTTTTTAATAATTCTTCATAGCGGCCTAAAGATTTTCGCCTTTTTGTCAGGAACTCACGTTAATTCAGGCCGATATCCTTCTTAATTCCTTCGATGAAATCAGCGCCGAAATTTTTCTCAATGATGGGCCACACCTCAGCCATGACCGCCTCGTTCATTGCGGCGAACTCTTCGCTGCTCAAGTGAACGATATTGATATTGTGCTCATTTAAAAGCTTCTCCTCGACCTCGGCATCCTGCGAACCGAGAAAGTCCACGTTTCGGATAAAGAAATCGGCGGCGCAGTCCTCGATGACCTTTTGGTACTCGACGGGCATGCTCTCAAAGCAGTCCTTATTGATGAAGATGGGATCAAGGGAGCAATACAGCCTCGTCTCGACGATGTTCTGAACAACATCGGAGTACGCGCTCAGAACCAAAGAGTTGGACTGCCCGATGGTTCCCTGGATAACGCCGGTCTGCAGAGAGGAATACACCTCGGAGCCATTAAGCGCGGCCGTGTTGTACCCCATGGCCTCTACGATACTGCCGGCAATGGCGACTCCGGAAGGTACTCGAATCAGGGTGTCTTTTTTAACAGATGGATCGGCGTAATTTTCGGGCAGGCCACAGTTGAGGACAAGATTGTTGTAACCGCCAAACATAAAGCCCAGCATCTTAACGCCCAGAGCATCCATACCGGCTTCGAAGCTGTTGTAGACCGTGGAGCCAGCGCCGGCAAATTTCTTGAGCATGTCATAGTCCTGATATGCTCCGGGGACATAAACGCACTCCAGACGCTTATCATAGGTGGAGGGAACTGCGTTGAAGCCCATCTCAATGGTACCGCGCATGGTTTCCTCAAAGGTCTGGTCATAAGGGCCGAGCTGCTCAGACGGGTAGAGGGTAATCTTTACATTGCCGTTTGTCTTCTCCGCGACATCCGAGCAGAACTGTTCAAGCAGAGGATAAAGGATATCGCTGTTGGACAGGTAAGTAGAGCACTTCAAGGTGTAGGTTTGCGCATTCCCGCCCTCCTTGCTGCCGCAGGCGGCAAGAGCGAAGACCATGGCAAACGCCAGAAACAAGCTAATAAACTTTTTCATATCCTTCCTCCTATTTTGTGGTTGAGTAATCGGAGAACGCAGGCTTCCCGCCGCATTCAGACCGATCCGTTTTTCTGGACAGAGGTAACAAAGCACTCGTATCTGCGCATGAATTTCTTCATATGTTCTGCATCCTCCAATTTTTCCGGCGAATACGCCTTGAGCGATTCGATATCCTCCAAGAGATCCAGCAGACGCGCGGAACAGCCGCAGTCATATACCTTAGCGTCTTCCAGTACCTCAAGAAAATGCTTGGCGTAAGGCGGAATATGGACCAGGCAGTCATCCGTCGCCTCAAACTCCTCGCCGAGGACATTGAACTTGATTCTGCCGCTGCGGATATAGAACAGATTTGGCTCGGGAAATGGATAGTCCCAATGGATCTCAAGGCCCTTCTCCATATTCGCTTCCCAGACCTCTTTCACGCCGTTGCACTCCCAGCGGCCAATGATCAGGCGCATCTCCAAGCCGTCAAAGCTGTAGGTGGAATACGCAAAGCCGGGCGTGCGCACCTCATGCATACTCTCTTTGGGAACGTCGACAGGCGCTGGAGTCTGGCGGACGATGCGGCCGCGGTAAGCACCCTGGTAGAAGTCTTGAAACTCCGGGTCCTCGAAATACTCGGGATAGTGCCGGTTGATAAGGTTCTTGTTGGCAATCTGCTGCGCAAGATTGATCTCTTGGAACAATTCGCGCCAGACAGTTCCCTCCTCCAGATGGACAAAGCCGTGGGCGACATACGGCGGCAAATGGATAATATCGCCCTCATTGATCACGAAACGCTTGCCGCGAACCGTGCATTGTACTCTGCCCTTTCGGACAAAGAAAGTTTCAAAGCCGCTGCGGTGCTCGTGATATCCGACCTGACCGCCCTTGTGATAAACCGTGTCGCTCATCTCGTTTTTCTCGTGCGGACCGCTGGGCAGGATGAAGTCGTTGACATTTTGTGTCCCCTCATCATAGGTACGCAGCCAATCCGAAGGTTCAAACATGCGAATCAGATACTTGCTCAAACGTCCGGGCAATGTAAGATCCCTCCTCTCAGTTTAACTTAAGCAAAAATGAACATGTCCAATCATGTGATGATTATAGCATTGAACGCGTTCAGCTGTCAATCCATTTTTTCGCAATCGGCAGAGTTTTGTATACATGCTCAAATTCTCAATTCACTTTTTAGTATTGTAAACAAAGTTAAAAAAATGCGGAATTCTGATCCTTCTTTACAAAAACCGGCTGCAGGATCATCCTGCAGCCGGTTTGGATACTGGTATTTTCTTTTTTGTTCAAAGCTTTTCCTGTGTGATAAACATGAGGATATCATCGTCCGTAATGTCACGATACAAATCCTCTATATGCTCGTCTGTAATGATTCGCGCCTGCTTGTCTGCCAGCACGATCTCCTCCTTGGCAATAATTTTCTCAAATGCTGTGAGGCAAATATAAAATGGAATATCATCGTATGCGATATTTTGAAACAAACCGCGCTCTTTCTTCAGGATCAGGGTCTTTTCCACCTCATACGGGAGAATACGCCCATATAGCAGCACCAAGTCCGGGTCCGGAACAGAAAAGCGCTCCTTTCTAAACGAGACGACCGCATCGTTTGTGGACCGCGTAAGGGAGTCAAAAAAGATATCCTCATGTAAAGATTCTATATAAAAGGCGCGGTATTCCCATTCCATCATTTGCCGGTTCATTCCGCGGGTAGAGACAGCGTCATACAAAACCGGGGCTTTTTGCGGATTGACATACTTTGTCGCCCACATATCCGCACGGCGCCAAAAAAATGAGACAAGCTGTATTGCCAAATTCTTTTTACTGCCGAAATGGTGGTTGACAAGTCCTACGCTGACCTTTGCGTCAAAGGCGATATCGCGGATTCCAGTCCGGCAATAACCGTTTTGAGCAAACAGGCGGAACGCCGCCCGCATAATAGCACATTTGTTATCAATATTATTGTTCAAAGACTTCTTCTCCTACAATTCCACACCTTCACGGCATAGTAAATACGGGCGTAGATTTACAAAAGCTTCTTAATCGGATTTATTATCCTTGCATGATATGATAACACAAAATTGCAAGCAGTGCAACCGGTATTGGATCAAATTGCAGACCCGTCTCATAATTTGAACCCTCTTGCACAGGAGTGTGTTCCTGGGCGAGGGGGTTTTGCGCCTTTAATATGAGAGACGGCGATTCGAAAAGGTGTACCTTTTTGAATCGCCGTCTCTTTGCCTTTACAACCATATAATCGGCCTGCTTGCGGCGGAAATTAAGGGGTTGTTGAAAATTTTTTGAACCACGATGCGGAATCCGAAAAGGTACACTTTTTTGTAAATGCCGCGGAACCGCAGGGAGTGTGATTATGCCATACGTTTCTGTCAACCCGGAAAAGGAACTGCTCCAGGCAAAGCTGAAAGAACTGGCGGAGGAAATATCCGAAGACCTTTCCGCACTGGAGGCGGAGCAGGGCAAGGAACTGCTGAGCGACTTCGTCTCCGACCTGTTCCTCGCCGCCGCGAAGCGGAGGCAGCAGCAGGAACGGCGGCAGCGGCAGGCGGAGGGCATTGCCGCCGCTAAGGCCCGGGGCGTCCGGTTCGGACGGACCGGAATGCCGGCCCCGGAAAACTTCGACCGCCTCCACCAGGCGTGGCGGAACGGGGAAATGTCTTTACAGCAGGCGGCCAACGCCTGCGGCATCTCCAAAGGGACCTTTCACGGCATGGCCGTGCGGAAGGAGAAGGCGGAGAGTTGCGCGGGCTGAGAAAATCCCGGTCCGATGGATGGGGCCGGGGACGGTTTAAGGAGAAGATTTATGCTGAAGTTGACCCTACTGCCGGATGAATATCTGATGGTCGGCGAAAACATCGTGGTCCAGCTCCTCCGGGTGTCCGGAGGGCGGGCGGACGTTGCGATTGAGGCTCCGCGCACGGTTCCGGTGGTGCGGGGGGCGGTACTGGAGCGGCAGGGCGGGAAGCGGCCCGCATGCCTGGAGCCGCCGCCGAAGAAGAAGGCACGGTATTACCGCGACCAGGTGTTCCGGTGGAACGACGACCGGGAGAGAGCCGTGAGGAGCATGAAGCAGGTTTTCGAACGGTTGGAACAGAGCGGAGCTGGTGAGGAAGCAAAAATTCTGCGGACCCAGCTGGACCGCATCATCCCGGCTTTTTGGGAGGACGACTTAGCGTCCCAATAACTTATTTCGGTTTCGTCCGGTCCCGCGGGCCGGATGAGATATAGTCCCTGCGCCGGTCCCGGCAGTCTGGCCAGATACCGGGGGAAGGCGCGCCAGCCCTGTGTCGGAAAGGGAATTCTGACACATCGAATTTCGCAAATTCCCAAACATTTTATTGAAAGGAAGCACTAAAATGCGTATTCAGCACAACATTATGGCGATGAACGCCTACCGTAACTACAACACCAACACCTCCGCGCTGTCCAAGAACCTGGAGAAGCTGTCCTCCGGTTATAAGATCAACCGCGCCGGCGACGACGCCGCCGGTCTGGCAATTTCCGAAAAGATGCGCGCGCAGATCACCGGTCTGAACGCGGCCCAGAAGAACGTCAAGGACGGCGTTTCCCTGGTGAAGACCGCCGAGGGCGCGATGCAGGAAATCCAGGACATGCTTAACCGCATGGACTACCTGGCTACCCAGTCCGCTAACGGCACCTATCAGGACGAGGTGGACCGCGAGAACCTGAACAAGGAGATGGAGGCCCTCAAGACCGAAATCAACCGTATCGCTGATTCCGCCAACTTCAACGGCATCAAGCTGCTGGACGGTTCCCTGGATACCAATGCCGAGCTGGGTGGTACTGCCGCTGTGGAAGCTGTTGAAAGCGGTCTGGAGACTGCCGCGGTCGGCGATGTCCTGGGCACCAACACCATCAAGCACACCGAGGCCGCCGGTAACAATGAGCCGACCACGTTTAAGGTGGATCTGGCCGACTTCCAGTTCTCCGGCAAGAACGGCGAGAGCATGACCATCAAGGTTGGCGACAATGAGTTTAAGCTCACTGCTACGGCTGATTTGGTTGCTCCTATGACAGGTGCAGATATTGCTACTGCTATCAAGGATGCGGCAACTGGTACTTTGACCGCTAATGTTGATATTGAAGTCAATGGTACAAAGGTCACTAATGGTAATGCTCCTACTGTTGAATTTAATGGTCAGGCTTTCAATGTCACCGCCGATGGCAACAAGCTGGTCTTCACCCAAGCTGCCGCGCCCACCAGCACTGCGGAGAACGTCGATGGTAAGATGGACGTCACCATCAGCGGAAGCGGCACTGCCGCCGTCAAGGCCGGCTGGACGAGTGGTGCTTACACGGCTGGTGTGACGGCTGGTACTGGTAGCGGTATGCAGGATGACGCCACAGTTGAAGTGACGGTTGAGGTTCCTGATTCCACCGGCGCTGGCGGTGCTGATGAGACTTTGACCTTCACAACCGCAGATCTGGAGAACGCCGCAACGCTCGATGAGGTCGTTGCTGCGCTGAATGCTACGAAGGCCACTAACGCCAAGGGTGATGACGTAAATCTGTCCGACCTCTACGACATCACAAAGACTGCGGACGGCAAGATCAATCTGGCCCTAAAGGACGGGCAGACGGGGACAGTTACAGGCTTTACCTACACAGCGGATAGCGGCACTGCCGCTGCTGGCGATACGAAAGCTAGTATGGCTGCCGGTGCTGCGGTCACTGGCGCTGCCGCCGGTACCGCCGGTTCCAGCGGCGACTACAACGTCCAGACCATCGAGGTCGAGAACGGCGTTTACAAGGATCGCGACCGGCTGGCCAGCACCGTGGTCAAGCTGAAGGATGAGCAGATCGTGAACGGCGCACAGCTCAAGATCGGCACCCAGACCATTACCCTCTCCGACGCCGATGCCGACAAGGGGACCGTCAGCGCCGACAAGATCTATATCGGCGATCTGAAGAAGGCCGATGGCACCATCGATATGGACGTCTTTACCGAGCGGCTGTCCCAGGCCACTGCCGGCAATACCATCTGGACCGTCAGCGCCAAGGCCGGCAAGGACGGCATCACCCTGATGGAGGCTACGGATGCGACTGGCGCAGGCACTGGCAACGATGCTGCGAAGGCTCTTCTGAAGGATAAGGACCTGACTACTGAAGAAGGCATCAAGGCCACTCTGGGCTATGTCTCCGCTGCCAAGGACGCTGTCGCCGGTACTGCCGGAAAGGCTTTGAACCTCCAGATTGGCGACACCTCCGACGAGTTCAACCAGATGAAGATCGAGATCGGCGACATGCACGTCGAGGCCATGAGCTACACCGACGACGAGGGCAACACCGCCAGCATCCGTGATATCGACATTCTGACCTCCGAGAATGCGCAGGCGGCTGTCGACGTCATCAAGAACGCCATCAACTACGTCTCCGGCGTCCGCGGCGACCTGGGCGCTGTCCAGAACCGTCTGGAGCACACCCAGAACAACCTGTCCGTGATGGCCGAGAACATCCAGGACGCCGAGTCCACCATCCGCGACACCGACGTGGCCGAGGAAATGATGAGCTACGTCAAGAACAACATCCTGGTCCAGTCCGCCCAGGCCATGCTGGCTCAGGCCAACCAGGTGCCCCAGGGCGTCCTGCAGCTGCTGGGCTAATTCCCCGCAGGCGGAAACGCCATCGCATACGCATAAGTCAAGGGGGCCGGGCAAATGCCCGGCCCCCGTCAGTCTGTCAAAAGAGCCCTCCCCAGACGTTTTCCGCCCGCCCAAACGAAAGCGCGGACGGGACTGAAAAAACTGCGGCGCGCCCCTGGTATATTTTTTTCTTTCCGGGAAACAATGGAAGCAGTCCCATAAAAAAGGAAAAGAGAGGAGTGCCGCCCCATGGTGAAAGGGACCTCCCGCCGCGTAATCGTAGTCGACTCCCCGGACCCGAAGCTCTTTGAACAGGCCATCTTTATTGTAAAAAACGACGCCTTCTCCCAGGAGGGCGTCACCTCCCAGCAGGTCCTGGGCGAGGCATGCCGCATCGCCCGCAGCTGCGCCGCCCCCCAGACCGTCAAGCCGCCCTTCTGGCGGCGCGTTCCCCTCTGGGGCTGGG
>OFHB01000905.1_pt1 | contig 18075 bp, 30 predicted proteins | sample 1521881 | NCBI WGS metagenome assembly OFHB01 (sample SAMEA3504090, study PRJEB24116) | mouse gut metagenome | biome: mouse gut; feature: mouse-associated habitat; material: faeces | place: Denmark | collected 2011
TAAGTAATGGTGAACTAAAATTAAGGTATTAGAATTATTTAGCGGAACAGAGTGTATATCAAATGCATTCCGAACAAGAGGGCATGAATGTTTTACGGTTGATTGGGATGACAAATTTCCAAGTAGCTTACATATTGATATTGAAGAGTTAACAGCAGATATGATATTGGAGAAGTTTGGGCATCCAGATGTCATTTGGATTGCTCCGGATTGTAGGACATATTCCATAGCGGCTATTTCACATCATAGGAGAAAAAATCCAGATACAGGGTACTTAGAGCCAATAAGTGAATATGCAAAAAAATGCGATAGAGTAAATTGGCATATAATGAATTTAATAAAGGAGTTAAACCCTAAAGTATTCTATATTGAAAATCCAAGAAGTGCTTACAGAAAAATGCCATGGATTCAAAATATACCAAGATATACTATTACACATTGCCAATATTCTTTAGATTTACCTCCTGATAAAAGAAGAGCAAAACCAACAGATATTTTTACAAATCATCCCAATCCAAAATTTAGACGACCTTGTAAAAATGGATCGCCGTGTCATGTTGCCGCCCCAAGAGGTAGTAAAACAGGAACTCAGGGACTAAAAAATGCAACGGAAAGGGCAATGTACCCTAAAGCGTTTTGTGAACATATAGTTACTATCTCAGAAGAGGTAGTTAATGACTGAAAAAAGATATGCAGGGAGAATTAAAGTTGGTAACAAAATCGGTGATTATATTATAGACGATATCAATAAAAATAAAATTAAGTGTCATTGTGTATGGTGTGGTAATATACATTTAACTTCTAAATCAATCTTAGAATACGGACAATATGTAAAATGTCATAAATGTCCTGATTTGCAATCACAGCCTTTATATTCAATTTGGAGAGAAATGAATAGAAGGTGTTATAGTGAAAATTGCGATAATTATAAAAAATATGGTGGAATTGGAATTAAAGTATGTAAAGAGTGGTTAAGGGATTGCGATGGTGGTAAGGATGGATATTTAAATTTCAAAATTTGGGCAGATAATAATGGATATAAAAAAGGATTAACATTGGATAGAAAAAATCCATATGAAGATTATTCGCCGGGAAACTGTAGATGGACAAGTTATAATATTCAAAATACACACTTAACAATTAGCAGATTAAACACGTCAGGATATGTTGGAATTTGTTGGATTGATCATAAGGGACAACGTGGATGGAGGGCAAGAATAAAAGTTAATAAAAAGGAAATTCATTTGGGTGTGTTTTCTACTAAGAAGGAAGCTCTTGAAGTAAGGAATAATTATATTATTAATCATGATTTACCGCAATTAGTTCAAAAGTATATTGGCGAAAATGGATATAACAAAGAAAGATATAAAGAAGTATTCGATTAATCTTTCATCGAGTGTTATGAAGCCACAGAAGATTGACAAAAACAACAAAAAAAGAAAGGAGTAAGAGGTTTGCTGGCCAGCATCAAAGACTGTCTTTACTCCAAAACATAATTGAGAGAAAAGGTAAAATTAACAGCAAATATTTTATTTTCTGGAATTGGATGCCAGGAGCAAGGATTTAGAGATTCTGATTTATTTAATATTGAGGTATTGAATACGTCCGATATAAGCAAAGAGTCAGTTTTGTCATATGCAGCTATCCATTGTGGGATGACCAATGAAATGGTTGATACATATGTGGATTATCCATCAAGGGAGGAAATGGCACAATATTTAACAGATATTAATTTGGGATATGAGCCAGAAAAGAATAAATATTTTGATTGGTTTAAGTTAATGAATAGAAAGAAAAATGATTTAGAAAAGTATTGGCTGGCTTGTAAGTTAACACATAACCTTGGAGATATCAGCAGGATTAAAGAATTGCCATATGCTGATTTTTGGACTTGTTCATTCCCTTGCACAGATGTCAGCATTTCAGGACGAATGAAAGGATTAAATCCTGATAGTAAAACAAGAAGTAGCTTATTATGGGAGAATATTAGGCTCTTAAAAACAGCTAAAGATAATGGAACTACACCTAAATATATAATGTTTGAAAATGTTAAGAACCTTATTAGCAAGAAATTCATTGGTGATTTTAATAGCTTATTGGAAGTGCTGGATGAATTAGGATTTAATTCATATTGGTCAGTCATTAATGGTAAGGATTGTGGAGTCCCACAATCAAGAGAACGTGTATTTGTGGTCTCAATCCGAAAAGATATTGACAATAGCAAGTATACATTTCCTGAACCATTTGATGCGGGCATTCGATTAAAAGATATTTTAGAGAAAGAAGTAGAAGATAAATATTATCTTAGTTCAAAAACGGTTAGTAGACTATGTAATAGTGGACAAGGATATCATAGTAAAATCTCTATAAAAGATGATGCTCAATATTCTGCTACATTACTTGCAAGTATGTATAAAAATGCAAGAGGAATAGACTTGATAAGCGATGATGAAAATGCGTTAAATCAAATAGGATATCTTAATAACTATAACGGCGATGCAAATAGGGTATATTCTACTACTATTGCTAGAACATTGAAGTCTGAAGCAGGAGGAGGCGGAGCGAAAACTGGATGGTATAAAACAGAGTTAGGTATTCGCAAACTTACTCCAAGAGAATGCTGGAAGCTTATGGGACTGACATTCGAAGATTGTGATAAAGCAAGAGAAATAGGCGTTGCAGATACTCATTTATATAAACAAGCTGGAAATGGGATAATCACAAATTGCTGTGCGTTACTAGCGGAACACTTATATAAGGCCCAATATGATAATACATACATTTGTACTGATGAGAGGTAGCAAGGAAATTTTACCAAACCACAAGCGGAGTGAATTCTGCTTATGGTGAACATAAACCAGTTATGTTAGGCGGCATTGGAGAAATAAATTTTGGTAAGCAATATCGACAAGGAAATCGTGTATATGATTTAATTGCAATCGCAATGTGTTTAACGGCACAACCTCTTGGGAATGCCGGAGGATATAGTTATTTATATGTTGAAAATAAACAATAAATCCCACGTTTCAAGTAGTCATAAAATGATAAAATGCTGAAGGAGATGATGCAATATTATAACAGATTATGGATATAAACCAGTTATTATTTTAAATGGTGCATTTAAAGGAGTTATCGGTATATTAACATCAGTAGAAATGAGTTATTACAGAGAATCGACTTGCGAAATTAATGTTGACTATAGAAACACAATTACAGTAAATTGTAATCAAATTGCGTCATTAGAAGATATATCTATATTTGCAGAATATGGAATTAATATATTTAATGACGATGGTTCTATTAAAAATGGATTTGAAATTGTAAAAAAGATGGAGGAAAAAGATATTATGATACCAAAAAGAGTAGAATATTATTTAGGAAGTTTTAGTGGGGTTTCACTAGTTCAAAAATTACCAGTATTTGACCATAAACAAATTAAGAATGTTATTTTTAATGATCCTGCAACTATAGTGTTATGGAAAGATGGTACTAAAACCGTTGTGAAATGCCAGAAGAATGATACATATAATCCTGAAATGGGACTTGCTATGTGTATTATTAAGAAAATGTGCGGTAACAAAGGTAATTATAATGATGTATTTAATAAGTGGATTGCACAAGAGTAGCACATAAAATCTGCGTTTGATTGGTAGATACAACTATTTGCAGGAAGAGGTGATAAATTGCCAAAAATATTAATTGATAATACAAAAAATATTCAACCTGAACGGACATATGCAATAAAAACGTGCCCTGTTTGTCGTTCTGTTATAGAAATATTTGAGTCTGAAGTAAGGGATGCTCCAGTAGATAAAAATGGTTTTGTTCAATTTAAATGTTTCTGTGGTAAAGAGATTGCTCTTTATAAATATTTCAGTGGGAAACGATATGATGACGATGATTGCTTAAGAACCATAGATTATTTTCAGAATCAAGTGAAAAATATATTATGGGATGATTTGCGTTATATACCAGTAGGATACTATACTGAATATTTTACTTTGAATCATACAGAAATGATAATAAATCCCTTGAAAATTTTACTAAAGGTATACATAGACCGCTATGAAAATGGAAATTGGGAAAAATGTATTTCTGAAAATGAATTTTATAAGGAATTTAAGTTCAATCTATGTTTATTATCTTCTGATATTAGTAAATGTGCCAGGTATTCTCAAGCATTACAGGATTATGTTATATATTCATTAAAAAATGCATGTTTGCAAGTAAAAGGAGATACAGATTTAAAATTGCAAATTATCAATGATGAAGAATTGATTGCATATTTTAGGAATGCAGATTTAAGTATTGATCAAAATGAAATATATTTAGCTATGTATGAAAGATTGGGGTTTAAATAGATTATTGAATTTGCATTTTCTGTGGTGGAGGTGAATGATGAATTTAACGGATGAACAAAAAAGAGATTATAAAGAGTAATATAGATAATTTTGATACGAAATTTTCTGAAACGCAGAAAGGATTTCTACATATGGGGTATAAAGAAAATGATGCCGAAGATTTAGCATGGGCTTCTTTTGTTATGATAAGTGCAAATGTAACTCCAGAAGAATATGATATTTATTACAAAGAGATATGTAAAAAATGAAAGACATAGATATTATTATCAAAGACGCTTTTGGAAGAGAAATCAAAACTAACACAGATCGGATTGAGGAAGATGTTCTGCGAATGAGAATAGGATTGGAACCACAGGAACAGGATGGTGTGTGATGAAAGAGTTAAGAGTAATTGTTGCTGGCAGTAGAGACTTTAATAATTATCAACTATTGTCTGATAAAATTATGGATTATTTGGAAAATATAGATGATAAAAATCTGATTGAAAATCCAAAGCAAATAAAATTCATATCTGGGACTGCAAGAGGAGCTGATGTTTTAGGTGAACAATTTGCATACACATGGGGATATGATGTTGTAAGATTCCCTGCTGATTGGGATGGTTTAGGAAAAAGAGCTGGTTATGTAAGAAATGCTGAAATGGCTAAGTATGCTATCGCTGATGGAAATTATGGTGTACTGATTGTATTTTGGGATGGTAAGAGTAAAGGTACAAAACATATGATTGATTTGGCAGAGAAGAATGGTTTGGAAGTACATATTGTGAGGTTTGATAATGCAGAAATTGGAGAATAATACATTACAAGTTTTTTTGAACAGGCTTATCGAAGTGATTAAAATGGAGAAAGAATTGGGCGAATTCAAAAATGATCAACTTGATATCCCGTTTATAATTTCATCCTTATATCAAAGTTTTGAAAAACATATAGATATTTTTAAAGAATTTATTCAGGATTTATGTTTATATCCTGATTACAATGTTTCTATCTTAGATAGCCAAAATGATTATAATGGATTGATTGATGTAGACATACATCTTGTTAAATATTCAGATACATATACAGAAGATAATCAATGGACAGAAAGTGATAAGCCAAATTATGATTACAAACTTTGCTTTACATATGACACAAGACATTATGGATATTGTGAATGCACACCTGATATGCCAGATTACAGACAGGATAAGCAATGCTGCGGCCATGGATGCGATGCAGTATTTTGCGAATTCTCATTACATAAAATTGTGCATATTGCAGATGGTTCTTGGGCCGGTGACGAACATGATTATTGGGATTTTGAGGATGAGTTCTATATGAATGATAAAGAACTTGCTGAGAGAAAAGAAAAAGAAGAGAGAGAAAGAGAGATTAAAGAACTGAAGAATAGGATTGAAGCAGATCAGAAACGATTAGCAGAGTTGGAGGGTGTAAATGAGATTAATTGATGCGGATAGTTTCAAAAGTTTTTTGCAAGCACTTGTTAAAGCTGGCGCGCCATATGATGATGTAATCACTTTGCTAGATAAAGAAAAAACGGCATATTACCCAGAAAAAACTATTGCTGAAATAAAAAAGAAATCAAGAAAAATGTCTACAATAAAGATCCCACATAAGTATTATAGAGCAATAGGGACGCGAGTATGCGAAAGTATTATTAGAAGAGGTGGAAGCGATTAAACTTGCATTTCATTGGGAGAAGAATATATAAAAAGGGCTATTTCGCATAGCCCAATAGTTAAGAAACTTTCTTTTTGCCTTTTACAGTTGTAAATTTTGCTTTTTTCATTTCTTTAAAAACATGTTCAACTGCTACTTTTGCAGCATCAGATGTAATTTTTGAAATGAAAGCGTCCCAACCACCGTTGTCAGAAACATATTTAAGCTGGGCGGCAGTACCATATAACGTTGATTTTCCATCTTTAGATGGAACTTGAAGAGAACATTTCTTTTTACCCATGCAAAATCACCTCCATTGCTTTTGGAATTAAAATGTTCAAGCGATAATAATTATAATTCAAAAAGAGAATAAAGTAAAGGAGACAATCGTAGTTTATAAAAAATTATTGTTTAGTTGAAAGGTAGGATAAATAATGACAGATAGAGCATTAGCACATATTGAGAAAATTGAGTGGGTAAGACCGATTGAAGGAGCAGATAATATTGAACTTATTGGAGTGCTTGGATGGGTTTGTATTGCAAAGAAGGGAGAATTTAAGCCAGGGGATTTGGCTGTATACATTGAGATTGATAGTAAGTGTCCTGAGTCGGATGAGAGATTTGCTTTTCTAGCAGCAAAGCACTATAAAGTAAAAACCATGAAATTGGGGAAATTTAAGGTTATCAGTCAGGGACTTGCACTTCCGATTTCATTATTTCCTGAGTTGAGTGATAAGGTTATTGGATCAGATGTAACAGAAAATCTTAACATTACTTATTCTTGTGAAGAAGATATTAAGCGAAAATCAAACAGTGTAGATCCTGATGCAAAATATAAGTCTATGATTCAGAGGCGTAAGAAATTCTTTAGCAAGCCATTTGTGCAAAAGATTATGAGATATAAGTTTGGCAGAAAAATTATGTTTCTGCTCTTTGGGAGGAAGAAGGATAATCCTAAAGAGTTTCCTAAGTGGATTATTAAGACAGATGAAAGCCGCATAGAGAACTGTCCATTTTATCTTGAAAGCACTGATAAATGGATTAAAACAGAGAAGTTGGATGGAACAAGTTGTACTTTTGCTGTGGATAGGATTAAGAAAAATAAGTTTGAGTTTATCGTTTGCAGTAGAAATGTGAGACAGGCAGATAGAAATCAGGAAACATATCATGAGTCAAATATCTATTGGGAGCTTGCAGACAAGTATGGTATTGAAACTATTTTGACTAAGTTTGCTATGGAGAATGGATATAATAGAGTAGTTCTTCAGGGAGAGGGCATTGGATCAGTTCAGGGCAATCCATATAAGATGAAAGAAAATGAGTTGTTTGTATTCAATTTGATTGTTGATGGTGTACGTCTTGGAACTGTAGATATGGCTAAATTCTGTATTCAGAATGGGCTGAAGCATGTACCAATTATTGATACGGATTACATATTGCCTAAGACAATGGAAGAAATGAAACTGGAGGCTGATGGATACAGTGAGATTAATCCAAAGGTAAAAAGAGAAGGTTTCGTGTATCGGAGCATTAATGGACAGCAGAGTTTTAAGAATGTATCAAGAGAATATCTGCTGAAACATAATGGATAAAAGAAAGGAATTAATATAAGAATGAGAAGACAGATTAGAAGAAATGTATTTGAAACAAACTCAAGTAGTATGCACAGTTTAACGATTAAAAAGGGAAAGACAAACAGTAGTAATTTATACATTGGTAATGATAACAAAGTAGAAATTGATTTTGGTGAATTTGGATGGGAAATATGTAATTATTCAAATCAATATAGTAAATTACAATACATTTTAACAATGTGTGCATGTACAGAAGGGCATAGCTGCATCACACCAGAAGAATTTTATGAAACGGATGGGTTTAAATCAATATCAAATGCCATTGCAAGTCATTGTAATTGCGATGGTATTAGGATTAAGGATGGTTGTTTAAGAACAAAGCATGAAAATTATTATAGTAACGAGGATTATCTTGATTTTGACGGATATATTGATCATCAGTCATGTGAAGACTATTCATCTGTTGCAGATTTCTTGGAACAAAATAATATTTCATCAGTCGAAGAATTTGTATTTAATGATGGAATTATTGTACACACAGATAATGACAATCACTAATAAGGAGGAGGAAATTTATTTTATGAAGAGACAAGTAAGACGTGGAGTATTTGAGACAAATAGTAGCAGCACACATTCTATTACAATGTGTAGTGAAAGTGAATTTAATGAGTTTGAAAACGGGAATATGTACATTGAGAAATGGGGATCGGAGTTATACACGAAAAAAGAGCTGATTGAAAAACTCAAACAGGCAATAGATTGGAGAACAAAAAATTTTAAATATTGTGGCGTAGATTGGGATAATGAAGAAGAATTTAATAGAGTTTTAGAAGAATCAGATTATTGTACATATGATGAATATTGGAATACAGTTTCAAGAGAGTACGAAACTTTTGAAAAATCCTATGAAAGTAAAAGTGGAGAAAAAATAATTGCATTTGGATATTATGGCTATGACAATTAGGAGAATAATGTTATGGATTTATTAGGAATTTATAAGAATGGAAATTTTATCACTAAGATATTTGCGAACGGAAGCAAGATTAGAGAAACAGAAGGTGATGAATTTATTCCTGATTTTGCAGAGAATATGGACATCAAGATAAGTAACTATTGTGATATGGGATGTAAGTTCTGTCATGAAGGTAGTACAAAAAACGGTAAGCATGGTGATATCTTGAATCAGAAGTTTATTGAAACTTTGCATCCATATCAGGAGGTTGCGCTTGGTGGTGGTGATGCGACAAGTCATCCTGATTTAATTCCGTTTTTACATAGGTTGAAAGATAGAAAAGTCATTGTAAACATGACAGTAAATCAAAAACACTTCGAGCAGAAACAGGAATTGATTAAGAAACTGGTTGATGAAAAACTGATATATGGTCTTGGTGTATCGCTTGTAAATCCAACAGATGAATTTATATCACTGATTAACAATATCCCAATGCAGTTATTCATGTGATTAATGGTATTCTCAAACCTTCAGATGTAGAAGTATTATCTGAAAAGAATCTAAAAATGTTGATTCTTGGATATAAAGAATTAAGGCGTGGAGGTGATTATCTCTATAAAGAATTTGAAAGTATAACTATTAAGCAAATATGGCTGAAAGAAAATCTTGGGAATATTATTGAGCATTTCAAAGTGGTGAGTTTTGATAATCTGGCTATTGAACAACTGGAAGTTCATCGATTAATGAGTCAGGAAGAGTGGGACGAGTTCTACATGGGCGATGATGGTAGCACGACATATTATATTGATATGGTTGAACAGAAATTTGCTAGAAGTTCTACTGCTGATTTTGATAAGAGATATGATTTATTGGATTCTGTAGATGAAATGTTCAAAAAGATAGTTTCTGAACAATAAAGATATGCCATATATAGTGCTAGAGCAGATAAGTGATTGCTATATATGATATAACATAAAATCGAGATTTCAAAGCTAAATAATACACAAGCTAAGTGTAGAATTAGCAAGTAAGAAAGGGTGAATGAAAATTAAGAAAATTGCAAAAAGATTACTATTATTACTAAGCGTAATCTTAGTGTGGAGTCTCTGTTCTAAAAATGTCAATCCACTATTCATTCCCAATCCCAAATTAGTATTTATGAATCTGATTGGAATGATGAAAAGTGGTCAGCTATTCATGGCAATAAAGTATTCATTTTTAAGAATTACAATAGCGACATTCTTATCAGGGATGATAGCATTTCCAATAGCATTGCTGGTGTATAACTCAAAAATAACAAACGATATTATAAGTCCAGTAATAAGTATTATGAGATACATACCCATTACGGCATTTTATCCATTATTGATTATGTGGTTTGGAATTGATGAGTTTATGAAGATTGTATTTCTGTTTATTGCAACATTTGTGTATATGATGCCATCAGTAATTCTGTGCTTAGATGAAATTAATTCAGATCTTATTGATACAGGACTTACAATAGGAATGAATAAGCTTCAGATAATCGCTAAAGTACAAATACCAGCAATTCTTCCGAGTTTAATGAATAGTTTTATTATGATGTATGGAATTGGATGGACATATATAGCAGCAACCGAAACAATAAATGCGAAATATGGACTAGGATATATTATCCAACAGTCGTCTTCAAGAGGAAGGACAGATTTGGTATTTATGGCCATTATTATGATTATGGTCATCAGTGTGTTATTTGACAGTCTAATGAAGAAATTGGTAAAGAAGGTATTTGCGTGGAGGTATTTAGATGATTGTCTTGAATGATTTGTATACTGGTTACTCTAGGGACTCACCCTTATTAAAAGGATTTAGCTATGACTTTGATGCAAAAATATATGGAATCTTGGGTGAATCTGGATGTGGGAAGACAACATTATTAAGAACTATAGCAGGATTGGTTAAACCACTGCAAGGAGAAGTTATAGTAAATGGAATAAAAGAAAATAGACCAAGTAAAAATGGGATTTATATGATGCATCAAAACTATACTTCATTTGATTGGATGACATGTTTAGATAATGTGCTCATCGCAAAGAAAATAAAAAATAGAATCACAAAGATAGATAAAGAAAATGCTATGAGAATGCTTAGGCTAGTTAAACTTGATGCACATGCACAAAAATATCCAAGGCAATTGTCTGGGGGTATGAGACAGAGGTTGGCATTAGCAAGAACATTATTTACACAGCCTCAGATTATATTGATGGACGAGCCGTTATCGGCATTAGACGCTACTACAAGAGAAGAAATGCAGAAGATAATTATTAAAATGCACAAGGATAGCAGTAATACAATTATTATGGTTACACATAGCACAGAAGAGGCAAAACGAATGTGTGATGAAATAATAAATCTTTAATAAACAAGGAGGAAGAAGATGGGATTTTTGAAATCGATTGGCAAAGCATTTGTAGAGGAAGTGCCAACAGAAAACAATGGAGCAGAAGAGGATTTTGGTTCATGTGGAGAAGAAAATGTAGAGGTGGAACTTGATAGTGTAAATACAAATACATTAATTGATGATATTTACACACAGAATGACTTATATGATAAGTCTCAATCAATTTTTAAAGTTGAAGAACTAATCAATTCTTTACCAAAAGAGATGATGACAGAAACTAAGAGAGTGTCTGTTCTTTCAATCCTCGGCAGTTTTGGACTGACTGCAACAGAAGTTGTTGACGATGGAGAAAAGAGAATAGAAGTGTTAGTTGGGGTAAAAGAGAAGATTAATACTGAATCTAATGATTCGATTTCAGAAAAGGAGGAGAAGATTGAAGAGTTCAAGAAAGCTATTGCGGATTTAGAAACTGAAATCTCAAATGAGATGAATGATGTAAAAATTTCTAATGAAAAAGTTTCTGCCGAAATTGGTAGAATCAAAGAACTAGTAAAATTTGTGGGAGGTGTAAATTAGTGGGTTTGAATCAAATGATTATCGGTATTGTAGTTATTGTTTTTGCATTGATGCTGATTCTGTTTCCAGAGTTTAGAGCATTGCTTAAAGGGGTTACAAGACTTTTTATTAAAGACATGGCTACAACACCAGAAGGTGCTGAAGCAATCTATAGTGAGAAGATTGATTAGGCCCAGGAGGCTTATAATAAAGCAGATAATGCTTTAAAAGTAGCGGCTGGTAAATTAAGTACAGCAAAAAGAGATATGGAAAACCTTAAATCAAGGTTATCTAAAGTGGAGTCTGAATGTGAATCGCTTGTTAAGAATGGTAAAATTGAATTAGCACAGTTAAAGGCTGATGAGAGAGAAGAGATAATGGCTGATATTAAGCGGCATTCAGAATTGGTTAAGGCATATGAAGTTGCTGCAAATACAGCAAGAGAAGCACAGGAAATGTGTGAAAAAAATCTCCGAAAACTGAAGAGAGAAAGCAAAGAAGTAGTGGAGAACATGAAAGTAAAGAAACAACTTAAAGAAGTTTACGATGATATGGATGAACTGAAAAATGTCACTGCTACAGATAAACTTCTTGAGTCGGTGAGAGATAAGAATAAAGACTTGGACGCTGTTGTAGAAGGCTCAAAAGCTGTACATGATAATAAGATGTCTACTAGATTACAGAAAGCAGATGCGGAAGCTAAAAAAATGCAAAGCAATGATTATCTTGAATCATTAAAGAAAAAGTATAACAAATAAGGAGAGAGATTGAATGAGTACAAAGAGATTTAGATTAACGAAGACGGCAAAGATTATGATTTTTTTGTTTGATTCTTACACTGTTAGGTAGTGGCGTATTCGTAGGAATAAAGACAGGGCTAATCAAAACAAAAGACAAAACAAATGAAGAAATGGCCACTGTGGTTAACAAGGATAGTGATAAAATTGAATCTAAAAATGATACAGTAAATAATGTTTCATCTGAAACAAATGATACCAATGTAATGGATGATACAATCAATATCTCGTTAGATGAATGGATTGGATGGAAATCTATTATTGATGCAAATAAAGGTTTAACAACTCAGCCAGATTCTATTTATGGGAAACTTGGTATTAATGTAAACATTAATATTATTAACGATGCTACGCAATCTAGCAATGCTTTGATTAAAGGCGACTTAAATGCGGCTGGATATACAATCAATAGGACGGCGTTCTTATCTAATAAATTTGCAAACGCCAATAAAGAAGTAATCATGCCTTATATCACAAACTATTCTAATGGCGGCGATGGAATTATTGCAAAGTCGAGTATTATGACTGTTAAAGATTTAGTTGGTGCAAAGATTGGTGTTCCTGAATTTTCGGAAGCGCAGACGTTGGTTGTATGGTTTGTAAATAACTCTGATTTGGCACAAACTGAGAAAGACGCTATTATTGATAATCTTATTCTATTTGCTACACCAGATGATGCGGCAAAAGCATTCTTTGCAGGACAAATTGATGAGGCAGCTACATGGGAACCTTATTTGACACAGGCCCAGAATATGACAGATGCGCATATTTTGTTTAGTACAGCAAGTTCTACAAACCTCGTAATGGATGGTGTCTTATTTGATAAGGATTTTGCAGAAGCACATCCTGACACAGTAGAAAAATTTATTCAAGGTTCTCTTGAGGCAAGTAAGTTGTATGATACAGAATTTGATGCAATCAGAGAAGTTATGCCAATGTTTAATACTGCATCTGACGAAGATATTATTGATAATTGTGTATCGGCCAAACTGACTACGTGGAAAGATAATGAAGATTTGCTTAATGGCACTGCAAGAACAATTTATACTGACATGTGTGAAGTGTGGACTTCTATTGGAGAAGAAGTAAACGCAGGTCTTCTGGAAACATTATTTGATGATACATATATCCAAAGTGTTTCTGACAATTTTAGTTCGACAGAAATTTCTAATACTGAAACAGTAAAGGTAACAGAAGAGAATAAGCAGATTATTGCTGAAACAGAAGCACTACTTGAAGGTTCTGCGTCTGTGACATTTGTAAAGAATACTGCCAAGTTTTCTGATTCTGTCAGTGCCTCTACGGAATTAGATAGGTTTATTGGAATCGCAAAGGTTCTTGATGGTGCAATTATTGAGATTGCTGGTAATACAGATCCGAATCTTGATAGTGACCCGCTTGATGAATATAATACTAAGTTGTCACTACAAAGAGCAGAAGCAGTTAAAAATTATTTTATTATGAATGGTGTATCTGCTGACAGAATCGTTGTCGTAGGTAATGGTTCCAGCGCCCCGATTGTCGAAAACGATACAGAGGAGCATCGTTCAATGAATAGAAGAACAGATGTATCGTTTAAGTGTATCGAGTAGGAGAATTAAATGATTGTGTTAAATATTGGTGTGTTTATTATTTGCCTGTCAATAACTTTCTTGGCTGGGTGTATAGTAGGGAAACGAAAAAAGAAATCAGAATGGGATAAATTGCTTTGTGTGGCTTGACACCACACAAAGTATTAGATAAATGAAAAGTGGTATAGTGATGATGGTGATTATTTTACTGCATCACAAACGAGATTATAAATATTATCAAATTTTAAGGGTTCAGTTTGTTGAGCAGCTACTATTAAGCCTTGAAGTCTCTTTCGAGAATGTTTATCCTGTGGATTTTCTTTATAATTATGAAGTTCGCTTATTACTTTGTGCCTTAATGAATTAGGAATTACAAGTTTGCCATTAGGTAGTATAACAGTTCCGGTGACAGATTTTGGATAATTTGTTGTGTAGTATTTTACTTTTGATTTTGAAAGTCTGTATAGATGTTTAGAAATTATACTATAAATTATTTCCTTGTGCTTGTGTGAAATTTTGTGTTGTGAAGAAAATGTAATATCGTCTACATATATTGACATAGCAATATCATTTTTAGCACAAACAGTTTGCAGTTCGTCAAACATATCATGATTTGATAAATAGGACAAAATTTGACTTGCAGGTGAACCAGAAATTAAATGATTTGTGGTTTTAATCCCTTTAGATAACAAAAACTGTTCAATAGATTTTGGTTCCTGAATATTACATAAGGCCAAATCGATTGTAACAAAATTAGTAAGAATATTGGCTATGTCAGATGCTGCTTCTAAATCATTCTTAAAAAATTTATAAACTGTTTCGCGGGTAATACAAGGGAAAAATGCTGTTAAATCTATCTTAAAAAGAAATTTACAATCTTTATGTATAGCAGCATTATCAACATATGATTTTCCTTTTATACCAGAGAAGACGTTAAAAGGAACTTCTATTTTATTTAGTTCACACTTAATGCCTGTTTGAATCTTTTTAAGAGAATCTGAAGGAACTTCAATTAAACGAGGTTTAGGATTTGTTTGTATGTATGGATTAATCTGTTTTGCAATAAAATTTTGATTCAAATATTCTTTTGTTGGAACTTTTAAAATCTTCATTAAATATTTCTTTGAAGATAATTTAAATAAATTAGTTTTTGATGGATTTATCATAAATAACCTCAATATTCAAATAAATGCTGGTGTTAGTTAGAAACGGAGCTGATTAGCAAACGGACAATATCAGCTAATGTTTCAGAACTACAGTTAGACATAATCAGTGCAAGTAGAACAATTGCAAAAATAATCACCATTTTTTTAGTAATACGGATTTTTTTGTGGATATGAATGGTGATTTCACATTTATCCGCTTTTTTCATTGGCTTCACCTCCTTGTTATTATATTGGCTCCATAGTGGAGTCTCCCTAATCCTCAAATAACAAAGAGATATGATTATAGCGTATATCTAGCTTACACCAGCAAAATTCTTCTCCCCCTAAAAAATGCTTTATATGCTTCTTGAAAAGAAGTATATAAAGAGCTTTTTCAGAAATCTGTGCTGTATATCGAAAGGGGTAGAGAGAGCCGTATCGAGCCTGTCTCTCCTTAAAAAAATGCTCACAGGTTATGGAGCATCCATTCGTTAAATAACGAACCAAACGGGAGTAAATCTGCTATATAACACTGATGTCTATAACTATATACCATTTTATGGCAGGTGTCAATATAAACAAGAACATTAGTTCTAAAATATTTATAAAAATGAAAAATCTGTTTTAAGATGATTTAGAAGGAGAGATATGAATAGTGAGAAAGAAGTTATATATTTTGAGTTAAACAATTGGTTTTCAGGAGAGCACTATCCTGCGGAGGAACCATTTACCACATGGATTGGTAATGATTTGAATATTTATTTTGATAATGAAGATTGGGTAAAGGAAAATAAACTTTGTGTAGTTCGTAGTATTATTGACATATCTGTGAATTTCTGTATTACCTCTACAAAGGGGTGGATAGAAAAGAATTGCCCTAAATTACTGACAGAGCATGCAAAATTTCTTAGATATCCAGATGAAGATGGTAATGTGTATGGACAGTTTGACAATCAATTTTTAGAATATTCGGAAGAAAATTTTGGAATCGAAGAAGTATATGATGAAGAATAAATAAAAAATAATACAGAAAGGACAAAGGTGATGCAGCCGTGAGATGATCGTGCCTTTTTGGTGAAGAAAAATATTCGAGAATAGTAATTATGAATTATGGAAAGGCGATTGCCTTGAATTGATGAAGGATATTCCTGATAAGTCAGTGGATATGATTTTGACAGATTTACCTTATGGAACGACTCAGGCGAAGTGGGATGCGATAATTCCATTTGAACCAATGTGGAGTCAAATAAACAGAGTTATTAAGGAAAATGGTGCAATACTTTTATTTAGCAGTCAACCATTTACTTCAGCTTTAATCATGAGCAATCAAAAGATGTTTAAATATGAATGGATATGGCATAAAACACACCCAAAAGGACATTTGAATGCTAAGAAAATGCCAATGAGGGCACATGAAAATATAGAAGTATTCTATAAGAAACCGCCTACATATAATCCACAAATGACTCATGGACATAAAAGGAAAGTAGCAAAAACAAATTATATCAGAGAAGCAGATGGAGATAGTTGTTATGGCAGAGAAGTAAGAAATACTTCCTATGATAGCACAGATAGATATCCTCTTGATGTTCAAATCTTTAGTAATGCAGATCAATCCAATAAAATCCACAATACCCAAAAACCAGTAGAGCTATATAGATATTTTATGAGAACATATACGAATGAGTGGGAGACAGTGCTTGATTTCTCTACTGGAAGTATGACATGTGCGATTGCTGGTATTGATGAAAATAGAAAAGTTATTTGTATTGAGAAAGATGAAAAATGTTTAGACTGGGGAAGAATAGAGTGATAAAGCATCAAAAAGAGAAAGGAATGGATTTATGTATAAAGTAGATTACTATACATTCGCAAGATGTGGTGATGATTCTATAGGGAATATCCTGCAATATTCTGATACATGGTATACAGAGAATTTTATAGAAGATATACCGAAAGCACTAGCGCATGTTGTTGATGCAAGAAAAGGAGCTGGAAAGTATATCCCAGTAATCAAAAATATAGAAAATATTAAAGGTCATTTGTAATTTAGTAAATATAGGGGAAATGGCTTATGTTTGAACCTTTTAGATGTGAAGATTGTATTTATGGTGAATATCTTCCACAAGATTGCGAATGGGATTGCTCATTAGGATGTTGGTCGAGTAAAGAGTGTGAAGATAATTATGAAGATGATGAAAGAATTTGATTTTTAGAAACAGAATGAAAAGCCAATTTATTCGGAGGTGAAAAGAAATTAAGATTGTTGATTTATTAAAAGATTGTCTATATGACGATTCTGATATGGAAGAATTTAAACAGATTCATCCAAAACAACTTATAAGTGATCTTATTCCCATTCCAGTGTGGAAGATTCACTATTCTTACTATACAGCGAGAGGAAATCCCAAAGAAGCTGATAAATATATTTTAGATAATGAATATGCCTGGGATAGGATAGAAGACATATTTTTTAATTATATAGAAGAACAAAATGAAAAGTATCCAGAGAGAAGATTATCAAACGTCATAATTCTTGATAGCTTTCTAATGGGGAAGGTATATTTAAAGCTTGAATAATAGATTTACATATATCAATCATAGTCAAACCCTGTAATCAGGGTTGTATAGCGAAAGATATCTATATCACCTAGAATCCTAGTGACATAAGGCTAAAACGTAAAATCTTACGCCATGGGCTAAAATAGTTGCTCCTAAGAATAAGATAGATTCCTTTAACAATTTGGTGAAATACCAGGTTAAAGGAAGATTATGATTGAATCCAATATTTAAGGAGTACTGTAAGTTTTTAAAAGATACTGTAAATTTAGAATTAGAAGAAGGATATTATTGGTTAGATAACCAGATTATAAAAGCTTTTGATAAACAAGGCAATATTCATAAGCTATATCGCATTGTAGTAAAAAATGATTTATCAATATCGTACAAAATTCCAAACAGTTATGATACGATTATAAAATTTGACCTAGCGAGTTGGGATGACGTTATAGAATTGCACAAGAATCATCTGGAAGAGTTAGAAGCTGAATCAAAGAAATTGATTGTAGAAAAGATGGATAAA
>OFHB01000908.1_pt1 | contig 18050 bp, 19 predicted proteins | sample 1521881 | NCBI WGS metagenome assembly OFHB01 (sample SAMEA3504090, study PRJEB24116) | mouse gut metagenome | biome: mouse gut; feature: mouse-associated habitat; material: faeces | place: Denmark | collected 2011
CTTTTGGGTACAAGATTTCCGCCTATTTTTCACTATGCCAAAAAGTATACTTTTTGGCATAGTAGAAAATTTCGGATTAACAGCATGATTTTTCCTCACCTGTAGTCAAAAGACAACATACATGGCGTAATTTGTGCATTTATCTTAATTATCTTTAAGCATTTTATACATAAACCGTCAAGAATCTATGAAACGAATTTTCTTTAGCCTTAATAGAGTTTCCATAGGATGTGGTCGCTTTATGCCGTTCATCCAAAATTGGCTAGTAAATAAGTGAAGCTTTCTAAGATGTATAGTATATGTAATTCTTATATGTATAGCAAAGTGGAAACATACTTTCAACCTAAAATCCTAAAAGAACTTACTCTTCTGGAATTACAAATTTATATCCAACACCCTTTACCGTTTGAATATATTTTGAATTTGCTTCTAATTTTTTGCGCAGACTATATACGAGACAATAAATAGTATTATCAACATATATTGGTAATATATCACCATACACTTCTTCATAAATTGTAGAACGACACATTGTCGTATCCATAAACAACAAATTAAAATCTCCATGTCCAAGTAGGTAAACTGCATGTTCTTATCGCTAATGGAGTGTGCCATAAAGCTGCAAAAGTTGCAAGGATAAACAAGCTGCTACGCAGTCCTTGCAACTCCAGCATCTTTATGTATGAGTATAGACAAGCGATTAAGAACTATTATGCTATCGCCTTTACGTATCTGATGTTTTGTGCTTTAATAATCTGCATTTAAAGAAAATAATTTGTTGCGATCGTGTTTTTTTGGCTACCGTAAAAAGTTGCTCTACAATAAATTTGCTCTTTTGTAAACACCCACCCAGGATAATTAGCTAATAGACAAAGCATTGCAAATTCTTTAGGACATAATGTAACTAAATGACCGGAAACCATTACCAATCTACAACGTAAATTTATGATTAAATTTTTATATTCTATAATATAGTCTTTACAAATCTCTTTTGGAATCATCTAATTGTCCCCTAATGTAACTCATCGTTTCTTTTTTCATATATTTTTGAAAACCTTATTTTAGATAATCGAATTTATACATACCAGCAATGGAAGTCCGATATTAAATCTTGATACAGGAAGTTTATATTCTTTCCTTTTTGAGTTCTTCATATGCAATACGTTCTCTGGTAAATCCCTGACCATTCACCTCGTTAATCTGATTAATGGTAAGAAACGCAAACGGATCTGTTTCACAGACCATCTCTTTCAAAGCAAATAGTTTGTGTCTTGGAATCACACACATAACTCCTTTCTGTTCTTCACCGCTATATCCCGTCTGTATGTGAAAAAGCGTCACTCCGGCTTCTATGTCCTGCAATATTTTTTCCTGAATATTTTTATACTCTCTTGAAATAATCATCACCTGCATAGAGACCTTTCCATTCGGAACAACTTTATCAATCACAACCGTTGCCAAAAGAGTCAGTATAATCCCATAAAGTATTTGCTCCATATCAGAGAAAGAAGCCTGTATGCCTAAAACCACAAAATCTACCATATACACCGTGACGCCGACTGAAAGGGAAGTTTTTTTGTTTGCTATCAGGGCAATAATATCCGTTCCCCCCGTCGATCCTCCGACCCTTACCACAATCCCCATGCTAACGCCTACAAGAAGTCCTCCAAAAATGGCAGACAACAGTATATTGTCTGTCATAGTTGTGATTCCTGGAATTTTCTGTAACAGTTCAAGAAATAAGGGATAGATAAATGTACTCAATAGAGTTTTCTTTACGAATCCTTTTCCCAGAATAAACCATGCTATGATAAGCAATATACTGTTCAAGCTAAAGACGATGATTGAAGTCCGAATTCCCCAAAAATGATTCCCGGCAATTCCCAAGCCGGTAGCTCCTCCCATCGGAATCCCTGCCGGAACAATAAAAGCAACCACGGCAAGCGCCAATATTGCATTCCCGGCTGCAACGCCCAATAAATTCATTAATTTTTCGCTGGTGCTCTTTTTCATTTTATCATCATCTCTATTTACTCCATCAGTACCGTTACATTGTCGAATTGGCCGGCCGCATCTTCGATCTTCGCTCTGTTTCCAAGAACGCAGACGGTTCCCTCTCCTGCAAAGCTCTCCATCGCCTGACGCCTGTTTTTCAAGTCTTCTTCCGACGCCTTTAACAACCCTTCTCTGACCTTTGCCCTGACCTGCGGTCCTTCCTGCCTCAGATACCAGGAATCCATTCGTTTTGCCTGTACATATGTTTTGGGAGTCCGGTCATATCCGGCAACTGCGCCAATCTTATAATTCAGAAGCTCCTGCTCTCCTAATTCAAGATCTTTCAGCCAACTTGAAGCGCTGCGGAAGGCTTCTATCGTCCTTTTTACGTTCGGATCTCGATAGGAGCTCATGGTCCAGCTTTGATTTGGGAGTACAGACATCTGGCAGCCGTAAGCCCCTCCTTCAGCGCGGATCTTTGCCCACAGATAATCGAAGCTCACCATTCTGCCAAGAAGATAATCCTCACCGGTATATTCCCCGATTCCTCCAAGCGCAACATAGGATACCTCCGACGGAATGATAAATGCCTCTGATTTCCCGGGAAGCAATTTATCCTGATACCATCCGGGTTCCCTTTCCCTTGCACTGCCGCAGAACCCGGAAGCTGCGATCAACTGGCGGAAATCGCCGTAAGCTTTCTCTGTGCCTGTAAAACTCATCACCAGATTAGATTTACGGCAAAGCTTCTCCTGAATTTCCTTAAGTTCCCGGATCATCTGCCCCTGGTCCGCGTCAAAGTTCTTCAGAAGCTTTCCTAAGAACTGATAATAGTGAATTCCGTTATAGCGTTCCCTTGCCGCTCCTTCCGGCATATAGTGTGCGGCCGCACGTCCGGACGCATAGCTGTTCCCACTGGTAACAAATCCCCTTTCCAGTTCCATCCGACTCTGCCTGATCCTTTTCAGAATAATCTCCGGATGCTCCAGAATGGTATCATACAGCAGCTCTTCCCCCAGTTTTACCGCTCTTGGAAGATTCTGTTCCAGACAGCTGATATCCATCACAAATTTAAGCCTGACATGCCGGATATCATCTGTATTGGTGTACGCTTCCAGATAAGCCCTTATATTTCCAAGCCACATATTCTTCTCAATCACTAATTCTTCCAGGCTGTGCGTTCTCGTAGGAAGACTTCCCAGAAGTTCGGAAAACAGCTTCGCATAAGGAACTTTCTCCGGCTCCAGATCACTGATATCAAAATAGCAGCTTTGATATGCCACTCCTTTTGAAGGGATCTCTTGTTTCAAATATGTAATACCGGATTCTTCCTCTGCCCTTGTGAGCGGCTCCTCCTTCTTATGAAGCAGATCATCCGCAGACAGACCCGGCAGGTCTTCTGTCTCTTCTTCTGTCTGCCTCTTCTCTTCAGCCTTTTCAAGAGGTTCCAGGGAAACCTCTGCCTCATGATCATTTTCCAGGAGGATTTCCCTCAGAAGTGATTCAAAGTATCCTTCCTTTACAAGGGTTCTCATTTTCCTATATGTTTCTTCAAATTCTATCATCTCGCAAGGTCCGGTCCCTTGCGCCCATCCGCCGGCAATATCCAGTACATATTCAATTCCCTCCGGCTGGCCCCCGCCTTTTTCCCTCATCCAAAATTCCAGACGGTTGATCGCCGAAACCAATAGATCTTCTCCTATTCCTTCTCTGCAAAGTCTGTCCGCCTGTTCTGTGATAACCGTTTTCAACCGGCCGGCAGTTTCTTTGTCTGTATTCTTTATTTTAACGGCAAGATAGGGCTGTCTGATACCATCCATGATAAAATACTGAATCTCCGGGATCCCAAGGCTCTGAATAAGCCCTTTCTTCATCGGCGCCTCGTCTTCCCCCATAATCGCCTGCATAAGGATATAGACTGCATTCATACGTTCCCGGTTGTCAAAATCACCCAGACTATAGGTGCATGACGCAAACACACCCTGATCGCCGAACTTCTCCTTATCATACAGCTTATTTCGGATTCCCTTTACGGGTTTCTGCAGCATAACCGGCTTCGCAGGTTCTGAGCGTTTCATTTTTCCCAGATAAACTTTGTCAATATACTCAAACAGTTGTTCCGTATTCATTTTCCCATATAGAACAATACAGCAGTTGGAAGCATTATAAAATGTCCTGTAATATTCCAGAAATTCCTCATAAGATAGCGCGGGAATCGTATCCGGAAATCCTCCTGAAACAAAACGATAAGCCGTTTCCGGAAACATTGCCTTAGACATTTCATCCTCTAATATACTGTCCAGGGACGAGAAAACTCCCTTCATCTCATTATAGACAACGCCGTTAATCTCCGGAGCTTTTCCGTCTTCACACTGAAAATGCCAGCCCTCCTGTTCGAAGATCTCTTTATCCGTAAGAACATTCGGACAAAATACCGCGTTTAGGTAAACGTCCGTCAGATTCATAAAATCCTTCTCATTCTCTGTACAAAAGGGATATACCGTATGATCCGGATATGTAATTGCATTGACAAATTCTGCCATGGAATGTTTCATCAGATTGACGAACATCGTTTTATCCGGATATCTGCGGGAACCGTTCAGCACAGAATGCTCCAGAATATGGAAAACTCCCGTGCTGTCCTTTGGTATGGTCCGAAATCCAACCAGAAAGCTCTTTTTAACGTCCTGATTGTCTATGACGACGACCTGCGCTCCGGTTAACAGGTGCTCCATCTGAATAATATCTCCTTCGACCTCCCGCACATACTTCTTTTCTTTAACTTCAAATCCATAGATTTTTTCCCCGATTTCCATATCCGTTCCCTCTTAATACATGAATTCTGTAATCTTCTCTTTTATTTCCTCAACTTCCATCACGCCTACGTTCTCAAACTTCTTTTCACCGTCTTTGTAGAATTGAACGGTTGGAACCGCAAAAATACGATTCTCTTTGCCAAGCTTCGGATAATCTGTGGTGTTCACTTTCACGATATTGATAAACGGAAGCTCCGCGTCTAGCTCTTCCAAAATACGGGAAAAGGCTTTACACGGTACGCATGTTGCGGAAAAGAAATCCACGATCACGAACCCTTCCTTAATCTGCTCCTTAAAACTCTCATCATCCGCATATTGAATTGCCATCTACTTTTCCTCCTTAAAAAAATTCTCTGTCACGTATTCTTTTACCTTATTGTAATAATAATTTACATAAAACATAATTTCCGAATATTCATAAGTATTGATCTTTTCTGCATTTTCTTTCGTTTCATGCCAGAATTTCACGTACTCTTCCATATCGTCCCGGTATTGCTCCATCGTATATCCGACGCCGTCTTTTTCTGCGTATTCCCGCCCCAGAAGATAGCCGCAGAGCCTGTCCCATGAATCGTTCTGCACGCTTGCGAATAATTCATGATAGCTTGAGAACGGCATCTTCCCTTCAAATTCCTCTGGCGTCATGGTTTCCAGATTCAACCCCTGTTCTCTGGAGATTTCCTTCAATCTCTTAATTTCATGATCTGTCATTTCTTTCCAGTCAGCCTTCTTAAGATCGAACGTACTGGCCTCAAATACTTTGTCCATCACATACTGAACGGCTTCGTATCCCTCGTTTTCCGCAATCTTTTTTTTCTGTTCCCGGATCAGACGAGCCTCATATTGTTCTACATTGCTCACTCCTTCAATTCCAAGAGCTTCTATCATCCCGTCCGTGATCACAGGAATCTTTTTTTGCTGAATGGAACGAACCGTTACGGTCACTTTCTCCCCGTCGACGTCCAGCACACCGGCCGTCCCTTTTTTCAGCCCGACGCACATCGCTTCCAGCTTCTTGTGAAAGAACCCCTGTCCTACCATGATTTTCAGGTCCTCTCTGCTAAAAAACGGATTTGCCGATTCCATGTCGCATACAATAAGCGCTCCGTCCGTAACTTCCCCCGCTTCTTCCCATGTGCTGTTCTTGTTCTTTATAAAATCTATTTCTTTCTTGTACGCCTTCTCGTCAAGCTTGAATACTTTCTTGTACATACTGATATCCACCTGATCATACTCGGCAAACGATAAAACTTTTGACTTCATCTTTCTCCTCCTAAAGCGTAAGCTTCGCATATTTACTTTTTAAAAGCTGGAGCACTTCCGTATATTTCTCGCGGCTCACCATGACTTCCCCCGCATATCCGTCGAAAATCAGAGCAAAATTTTTCGCTTCGTTATCCGCCCGGACATAAGATACTTTGGAAAGATTCACGATAAAAGACTGGTAGCACCGGTAAAAATTATAACCTTCCAGAATCTGTTCCAATTCGTTCATAGAATATCCGGAAAGGAGCATTTCCTTTCCGTCCACCATCACCATCTTGTTCTTTCGGTCCGTCCGTTCGATAAAGAGAACCTTATCAATATCCACAAGCTGATATCCGTTTCTCGTCTTGATCATCATAGAACGGTTCACGGATAACCGTTTGTATTGGAGCAGCTCAAACAAATACTGCAGCCGCTTAACCACCCGCTGAAGCACACGGTTATCAAACGGAAGCCGAAAGTATTCATCGCAGCAGCAGTCAAATACCAGCCCCGCCTCTAACTTTTCTTCCGAATACAGCGCCACCAGGACGTCCGGCTTTATCTGGGACAGATTGTATGCCAGAAAAGAGCCGTCCCCGCTGTATCTTGGATTCCCTGTTTTGATATTGATAAATACCGCGTCCACCTCGTTCAGGCAGATATATTTATTGGCTTCATTGATTCCGTCAAAGGTATGCACAATGTCAAATACATTATAAAACGCCAGTAATTCTTTCAGCTCTGTACACAATGTTTCATCATTTTCTACCAGAACAAGCTTCATTTTCATCAATCAATTCTCCTGACCAAATTCTCCAAACGCTTTTTCTAACGCCTGCACATCGCCTTCATAATAGGTTAAAAAAAGTGCAAAAGGACCGTTTTTCTTCGGCATGATAATCATACCGGAGCCATATAAATCGATCTCGCCTTTTGTCCTGAGACTCTCATATGCCTGATACTCGTCAGATTCCGGAGCCAGATTCTCCAGATCCCACCAGTATATTTCGGCTCCGTCATACTTTAGAGCAAGTGTACACAGACCTTCCGCACTGAGCGTCACTTTACTGTCTGCATGGATCAGCCCCTTCTCCTCCAGAAATGAGACGAGTTCATCCACCGTCTTATTCCAGACAGGCGCTTCCCTGTCTTCTTCTTCAGGCACGGCCGCTTCTTCCTCCTCCTTTGGAGGCGTAAAGTCTTCGGACGACGCCACATATCCCACCATCCCACAAAACAGTAACACGAAAAGCAGGGAAGACACAATCGTAAATTTCTTCATAATCATTCCTTCTTTCTTTTAAGATGCCTCAGTGGACTGCAGATATTCCTGATAAGTCCTGCTTACGGCAAATACTTCTTCATGGGTTCCGCAGGCTTCAAGACGTCCGTGATGCATAACGACCAGATAGTCTGCTTCTGCAATCTCGCGCATATCATGGGCGATGAAAACAATAGTATTGCCTTCCATCTTCTTCCTGATACCATGATAGATCTTCATATATGTGTCATGGTCCAGACTCGCCCCCGCCTCGTCGAGTATCAGATAATCCGGCTTCGCAATCAATGCCCTGGCAATGGCTATCCTCTGTTTCTGACCGCTTGACAAACGATTCCCCGCCTCTCCAAGAGTCGTATCATATCCGTTGGGAAGCGCATCTATAAAAGAATCCGCCCTGGCTTCTCCTGCCGCTTTTTTCATCTCTTCCTCCGGCGTTTCTCCTTCTGTGCCATACAGAATATTATCCCGGATCGTACCTGACATCAGCGGATTGTTCTGAAGTACATAGCCAAATTTTTTATGACATTCCCGGGGACTCGTTTCGCTTATCTTGTTTCCTCCAACCCATATTTCTCCCGAATCAGGCTGGTAGAATCCCTGTATCAGTTTCATGACCGTAGATTTTCCGGAACCGTTATCACCGATCACCGCCGTCGTCTTTCCTCCCGGAATGCAAACGGAAAAGTCATGAAGGATTTCTTTTTCGCTCCCATATCCAAAGTTCACGTTTTTGAACACAATATCTCTGTTCTCGGATTCTGTCCAGGAATTGCCTTTTTCCGTATGCTCCTCTTCCATATCAAGAATATCCCCGACATGGACAAGCGCGCCTTTCGAGCCCATCACGTTCTGCCACACCGTCAAAAGCTCCGCCATATAGAGATTTACCTGCGTCATATAGGTGCTGAACATATTAATCCCTGTCGCTTCCATTTTCCCGGCGTTAATCAATCTGGAACCGCCCACTGCCATTACGACAGTCGTAAGAAGGGAGTAGAGGGAATTGGTCAGAACCTGAATCTGCTCCATGAAAGCATAGTATATATCTGCCTTATACCGTGAATCGATTGCCGCATATCCGCTTTCCAGCTCTTTCTCTTCCATTACCTGCGCTTTTACGTATTTTCCGGCCGACAGGTGTTCGGAGAAAAAGGTGGTCATTTCATTCAACGCCGCATAGCGCTTTTTCATTATGGTAAACTGCAGCTTGCCGACGATGATAAACATCGCCACCGCAACCGGTATGCAGAGCAAAAGGTATGCTGCGAGAGGCGAATTGTATTGATACAAGATCATACAGGCGCGTACAAATCCGAACAGCGACGCAGCTCCTGAGAATATTCCGCTGATCACCAGAGTCGCCTGAGTTACGTCGTTCGTAACGGCCGACACCAGCGAAGACGGCTGTTCCTTTCCGAACTGATCCATCGGAAGATGCAGGATCTTCCTCCACATTGAAAACCTTACCCGCAGGATCACTTTTTGATTGGCATACTCTTCCACAAGCGGCCGCAAAAATCCCAGCAATGCATTAAAAATCGTAAAAAAGACATAACCTAAAATAACAGAATTATATAGTTCCCCCTTGTTCACACGGACCAGATACTCCGATACTCTCATTCCGACCTCGGCATAAACCACGCCGCTTCCGAATGCGATCAGGTAGAGCCACCAGGGAATTGAAAGCCTTCTGTAAAAGCTCAGAAAAAACGATATTACATGTTTGTTGTTTTTCATCTGCCCTGTCCCTCACTTCCTATTAATTCTCGGTAATATGTATTCTCGGCATATACTTCCGCCGGTTCTCCCTGACAGATAATCTTTCCGTTATGCATTACTATGATATAATCTGCTTTCTGTACGGTCTGTCTGTCGTGGGCAACCATAAGCACGGTTTTACCTTCCATATGCCGTTTCACACTCTTCCATACCTGATCTTTTCCCCGGATGTCCATAGCCGCGGTCGCCTCATCCATAAACAGATAATCCGATTGTTTTAGAAGCGCCCTCGCAAAAGCAATCCGCTGTTTCTGTCCGCCGGAAAGCTTCTCTCCCTGCTCGCCTACATCCGCCTGGAATCCCTCCGGCTGTTCCCTGATAAAATCCATAATTTCCGCGTCCGTACATGCTTTTTCCAGTTCTTCATCCGTGACTTCTCTCTTAATTCCGAACAGGATATTGTCACGGATCGTTCCTGCAAACAATGTACTTTCCTGCGTTACGTATGAGATCTCGCTTCGGAAGCTCTTGAGCGAATACCGCGCGGTATCTTCGCCCCCAAATAAAATCTTACCTCCCGAAACCGGATACATACACTCCACCAGATTCAGAAGCGTCGTCTTTCCGCTCCCTGACGGTCCGATAAGCGCCGTCACGCGTCCTGCCGGAATCTTCAGATTGAGTTTGTCGAACAGAAGTTTATCCTCATAAGAGAAATCAACCTCTCTTAATTCAATATCGCCGCAAAGATGCTCCACATGCTCGCCGTTCTCTATATCTTCTTCCATTTCTTCCATAATCTGGGCTACTCTTCTGGTTGCTCCCTGGGAGCCCTTGAAGGTTGTCCAATATACACAGTACGCGCTGAGCTGATTAACGATGTTCACCGCGAATCCATAATAGGCGATCCATTGGGTAAGAGTCAATGCGCCGGATGAATAAAAGCTTCGGCCTACCATCACGATCACAATAAACTGCATAGCGCCCACCAATGCATACATCGGAGTTGCGAATCCCAGCCACGCATTCAGAATCGAACTCTTATAGAACCCTTTCATCTTCTCCTGCCCTGTCTGAAGCTCCTTTTCTTCTTTTCCGTAAGATTTGATGAGAAGAAGATTATTGGTTTTTTCTGCAATCGTCTGTGTCAGCTCTGCATTTTTTTGATTTACCAGATCAAGCACTCCGAACTTCATCTTTCCCATAACAAATGCAATGACTAAATTCAGCGGAAGTACCGCGATCAGAGCAATCATCAGCTTCTGGTCGTAGGAGCCGATTTTTCCAAGCGTAATGACCAGCGTGTACGCGGAAGTGAGAATAGCAACAAATACTTGCATGATAAGCTGACTGATCGCCGTGATATCCGTTGTAATACGGGAAATCATTTCTTTGGGCTTATTTTTTTCGTAATATCGAAGCGGCAGCCTGACGGTCTTACTCCAGATCATTTTCCTGATATTACGGTCAATTCGCGCAACACACAAGTTACTCATAATCTTACTGACCGAACTGATCAGCTGGGATAGTAATGTAAAAGCCAAAAACGGAAGAACCACAGTGCCAAAATTCACATTTCCGGCAAACAGTTCGGCCGTGTATTCCGTTACGCTGATTCCTACGTTGGTAAGAAGAGCTGTAATGGCAATATATGCAAGAATCCACAGATAAGGAAGTCTTGCCTTCTGCAGCATGCGAAAAAAGCTTCCCATGCTGCCCCTGTCTTTTCCAAAAACCCGTTCCATATTGTTTCCCTGCCTTTTCTTAATTTCAGAGCATCTGCTTTTGTACTTTCACAGTTATATTGGAGCTGCTATTCGTTTTCCAGCGTTTCGAACGCTTTGGCCGCGTCCTGTTTCTTTTCATAGTCCTCTGAAAATGCAATCGCATAAGCTCCGTTTGCCGCTTCCGTCTCAAGAACCGCGGCGCCTCCGGCAAGGACTATCGTTCCCTTGTTAGCAGCCATAGACTCATAGTTGCCATATAAATCCGTCTTGTTTTCCTGATCCCACCAGAACAGCCAGAGTCCATCATAATCATATGCTTTATCCGCCACTTTCGTCTCAGTAAACTCTCCGTTTGTATTGTCTGTGAGATATCCTGTTGTTTCATTGATATCAACCGGTTCGCAGTCCTCCAAAATGAATCCTTCCTGCTCAAAATAATCCACCATATCTTCGTATGGAGAAGTGGAGGCATTCACTTCAATTTTTTCTTCTTTCGGCGTACATCCCGCCGTCATTCCACATACGGTTGCTGTTGCAATGATAACTGCCGCAGTCTTCTTCATCTTTTTTGTTCCCATCTCATCAATCTCCTTTTATAAAAATTTTACAATTAGTTTACTTTATTTTTACAACAAAATCAGCAGTTTAACAAGAAGGTTATCCTATTCTGTCCCCGATTTCGTTCATAGTGTCTTTTATCTCTCATCCCACTACTCCAATTGTTTAAAGCGCTGTATACATTTTAATGTTTCTATCGCAAGCTCTTGATATAGATCTTCATCAAATACTCCCCGTATTAAAGAATTTCTGATTAACATTGGCCGAAACATCTCCAATATCTGTTCTATAGCCTTCTCATCTCCTTGCTTGGCTCTAAATAAAACCCTTTCAAATTCCATCATCAGTCACCTCCCATCCATTTACGGATTTTATGAATAGCATAATAGTAAATACTTTTTACTTTATCTTCTTTGACTCCGTTTAGGCAGCTTATCTCTTTAAAAGTTCTTTCCTCAAAAACATGTTGATAAATGAAACACCTTTCATCCTCCCGAAGCATCAGTAGGGCTTCTGTAAGCCTTTGATCTGATAATTCATTCCATCCTGGATATCGTCCTTCTTGTTCTCTTGAAAGAATGGCTTCTTTATAACGCAATTCCAGCATTTCGTCTATTGAAGAACTAAAATCCTCTAAAGATTCTTCTAAAGGTCTTTCCATTCTGCCAATCTTTTCTTTTTTCTTCAGATAATTCCATCTTTTCCACCGGATACATTTCTGCAGATATGCAGTAAAGTAATTCTTTGTTTTATCTCCTATATAATCATATTCATTCATATTTTTCCCTCCAAAATCTTCAAAATCAATCTGTTCCTAAGATTTCTAAGGGGGGAGAACGGCAATGACGCTTCATGGCAAGCTCTATTTCTACATAAAAAATACTGCCAAACCGGCATATTACCAGTCTGACAGCATTAAAAAACAACCGAATTTCATGTGCTATATGAAATATTGGCACAGCATATACTGCATGTGTACGAGTCTCATGCATCCACCATGCGGTTACGATTTTTTTAACAAACTACTTACTGCACATTTTCCTTTCCTGCCATATATAAAATTGAATTCCTTGTTTTCCTGCCTGTTATACATCGAACACGCAATATAATACGCGAAAACAGGTATCTTAACGCATTTCATATAGTGCATATCTCATGTAAAATATAAGAACTAAGTGAGGTGATACAAATGATGGCTAAGAAATTATTAGGAGATGCGGTAAAAGAAGAACGATTAAGAAGAAATCTGTCCCAGAATGCTCTTGCTGAAATGGTGCATGTATCTCTCCGCACCATCTCTGATATTGAAAATTACAATGGTAATCCCCGGTTTGAAAATCTGTACTTATTGGCATCTTATTTGAATTTATCCATAGATGCAGTCTTTAATGGTGAAAACGAGCCCATGGATTCTACCATGAAACAGATTATCGCAGAACTTAATCAGTGTTCCAATGAAACAAAGCGCCTGGCACTGGGGACATTGCGCGGTCTTTTATCCGCAGTATCCCAGAACCAATAGTCTTTATTTTTGCATCCCATATTGACTTAACCATTGTTTCTGAGTATAAAAAACGAATCTGTGAGTAATCTGTGGTAAATCTGTGAGTTTAGATGGAAGATAGAAAAATATCCAAATATGATAAAAGCAGCCCCGCTTATGATGGGACTGCTTTTTCTTTGTTACGTTTTATAACAGCTATGTTTAATAGTTATAAACCTGATTAGTTCTTGCGGAAGGTGTCCATTGCCTCCATGATGTTCTGGGTTATGCTTTCATCCATTTCCTTTTCTTCAGGTGAAAGATCCAAAACTGAATCTGAAGACTGATCTTCCTTACCAGCAGAGATTGCCAGGCACCCGCCCATGGCTTTTTCCAGTTCCTTCTGTATCAGTTTTTCCAATAGAGGCTGAAATGATTCCACATGAAAATCAGGGATTCTTTCTGAATCAACACCATCTACATAGCTTAAAATAGCAGCAGCAATCAACTGGGCCTTCTTCTTCGTTCCGTTCAGAATCTCGGCAGCCCGTACATGGCCTGGATCTGTTTCATCAAATCCAATGGTAAATACATACGGATTTTTCTTCGCCATATCCATCACTTCCCATTCTCATATGCACGGTATAACAGGTCATATCCCCTGGCATTCGCCTTCATATCATCAATAAACAGATATTTTCCCAGACGATCCGATCTTTCAAGGAATTGCTTCAGCAGGACAGCACCGCCGCCAATAAATGCTGTATAAGATGTCTTGGTATCAATTCCGCGCTCCCTGATACTGTTCAGCAGATCTGTCACAAAATCCTGCACCATGCTCTCTGTCATACGTACCACGCTGTCATCATAATACTGTGTATTCCCGGCAAGGATACTGTCAATATCCGTATCCTCCAGCAGCATGTCATATTCACTGTTAATGCTGGAGATAATCTGGTTATACATAGTAATCACGCCCTTTTCCAGAGAATCACAGTATCCCATATCCGGCCGCCCTTTCCGCATTAGCAGATAATCGGTCGTAAATCCTCCAATATCAATCCCGACTGCTTTGGGAACAACCGTGATTTCCTGTCCCATAGTCATCATTGCAGCAAAGTCCTGCACAAAAGCCCTTACCTCCTGAATACAGACATGATAGATCCTTCCATTGAAATTCAAGTCCAATACCTTACCTTCTGCTTTGAAAAATTCCTCATACTTTTCATAAAGCTCTGCAAAATGCTTTGGCGGCAGTCCGATGGGAAGCTGAATCTGCACGATATCTTCTGGCTGGATCTGTTCTTTTCCCTCCAGTTCCATGGAGATTGCAAATAACGTCAGAATAAAGAACCGAAAATCCTGAGTCTTGTCTCTTTGGTAAGGAATTCTCTGCTCACTGAGGGTATAATACTTTCCTTCATACTGAAGATACCTCTCACCCCTGGCAGGCTTTTTATCCAACACATTAATCCCACTTGTGAAAATAAAATGGCAGGTTTTCATATTCCGGTTGCCATGATCTACCGCAACTCTTAGTTTCTTAATCATAAATTATCCACTCCTTTGTCATTGATACATATTCTGTACGTGTAAGCTATGTAAAGTGCAACAAACTTTTAAATAACAAAGTCATTCATATGCATATATCATACGTACAGCGTTTAACCCATGTATTCTTGCAATGAAAAAGGCACCAGCTTTATGCCAATGCCTTTGCTTATCCTTCACTTATCTACGCTGCAGCATCTTTAGCTTTATTGCCAACATATTTTTCAAATAATTCCTGATACCGCTTATATCCCCGCGGAATCAACAGCGCTTTCATAGAAGTCTTTGACCACAAAATCAGTTCCTCCTCCTCTACATGATACGGACTGCCGGGATAAAAAATCCCACCGGAATATCTCGGAATGCTTGGCTTTACGATTGCTTCCAGTTCAGCCTTTGTCTTGGCTTTCATAATGAAATCTGCCTTTTTGCAGAATACCGTCTCAACCAGTTCCGGTAAGAATCCCTCTTCTCCGTATCTGGCAGCAATCCCTCTCATTCTTCTTATTGTATCAAACCTTCTGGAACGCAGTTCTTCCGTTAATGTATCATCCACTAATAATTCCGTAATATAACGGCTGTATTCTAAATCTATCATTTTTTAATCTCCATCTGTCTTAATTCTGAATCTTTTGCATCAGTTTCCCATGTACCAGATATCGGTAATTCCGGTCTGTATTCACACAGGTTGAAAGCGTCACGATATGGTCTGTATCCGTCACCGTTACTCCAGTATCATATCCGGAATAGGAGAGTACCGTATCCACAAACTTCTGAAAATTCTCTAGCTCTGGAAAAGAATAGGTATATCCAGCGCTTCCGTTCCGGCCGGCATAGCAGGATATGATCTGATATTCCAGCACAGATCCCGGAACATAGATATAAAAGCATGGATACTGCTGGTACAGGCTTTGCTCCTGGTAACGGTCAAGCGTGCCGAACATACTGCCGTTTTTCATATTATGGCCATAGACAATGGTATTGCTGTCTGAAAAATCCGGCTGATTATGATAATCCACAAAGATACTCCCGTTTTTATTTTCCTGACCGTCAAACATATGGTGCAAGTAATAGTAATTATCCTTCCCTTGTACCACCGGATAACTGATATCCAAAGCCGGAATCTGAATCCATGCGATAACATCCGGGTTCACTTTCTTAAGCCCTGCAAAATCAACCTGCAGATAAATATTTTCGGTATCCTCCGGTGATTCCTTTGAAGTTCCATCCTCTGATGATGGCTCGTCCTTTTCTTTCGGCTCCTGCACATAATCCTGCAGTTCCTCATAGGTTTCCGTTCCCTTGTGATATTCTGAATAAATACCAAACAGCTTCCACGCTGCAAATGCAAAAACTGCAAGAGAAGCAAGCAGTAAAATCAAATATGCATAATCTCTCTTTTTTCTCATGTATCGTTTCCTCCTGATAAATAAATGTATCTTCTGAAAGCGCGCTTTCATATGCCTTCTACAGAAAAGCCAGAGTGCTGTATCCTCTGGCTTATGTAATTTATGTTTCAAATACTCCCGTTTGATTGTTTCACTGTATCTCTTCTGGTGGCATAGTAAAAATCATCTATCCCTTTTATCCTGCCACACCATTCACCCCTTTCATCCATGTCCCAGATCATCCTCTGGACCGGCAGTGAAAGATTCCGGCAGCCTTCATAAAGCTTCTTGCAGCCGTTCTGTATGATCTCCCTCTTTTTCATTTTAAAAGGGCAGTAGTCATGCATCCCGGCTTCCAGACATTCCCCACATTTTTTATGATGTCCGTCGCAGTTTACCCGCATCTTCTTGTCCATATCGTAAGCCTCATAAACCAACTTTAGGTTTCTTTTTGAAAGGTTTTCCAGCAAAGGATGAAGGCTCCGGTATTGATTGACTCCCGGCGCACATAGGAACGTGTCCCTTGACAGATAATGGGCAATCGTTCCTTTTAACGCCCCTTCCGTCACATATACCGTTTCCGCGTCTAAATTGCCGATCACATGCACGGGGCTGCCGGAAGAGACGCCCATCTGATAGTTGGAACTGGACAGCCAGATGTATTTTCTGGAGTCTGTCACAAAATCAAGCCGGATCTGAAATCCCTGTATCAATCCTTCCATGGATAGAATTGGGATCAAGATGCCGGAATTCTTTGCAGTAAAATGAATATTCCACAATCCATCCTCCGCCTGATAGAATCCGGGAACACCTTTTATAGTACATCCCTTGTCTGCCAGCCTTTCCACCAGCTTTCTAATTCCAAACAAAGGAACACTCCGATATCTCTGTGCAGCAATCTGCTCCGGTGATAATCCGCGCTTTTGCAGATCTTCCTGATGCTTCCGCGATAATGTAAGCATGGAAAGCATCCTTGAATAAGTCTGGTCGATTTCCTCATCCGAAGCACGTTCACTGTTTTCCGGCGCTGGCGGTTCTAAGTCTCTTTCCTGTCTTATCGGTCTTTGGTAATCATCCCGGTACTGTCCGAGATTTAGTGCCTCCCGGATCTGCTGATTTGCCTCTGCCTTCGTCACATTATACAGCTTGGAATACAGATCCAGCATCCCTCCGTGTGCATCGCAATAATTACAGCGGAATACATTTTTCTCCACATTGATGTTGAGTTTCCCCGTCTTGTGGTTGCAAAATGGACAGTCCACATCATAAGACCGGGCATTTTTTCGTCGGATAGTAAGATTCAGCACCCGTACCACATCCCGGATGTCATAGCCAAACCCTGATATATCATACATCCATATACACGCCTCCTCTCATCGGCAAAGCATTCCAGAAGTTCTAAATCTTACTTCAATGGATAAAGTTCTCCGCATAGAATAAACGGCTTTAAGTAGAACTTCCGGAATTGCTCTGATAACTGGTTTGTAAACTTAGAAAGGTATCTTGTCTCCGTCTAACCAGCCATTGGCATGGCCGCGTTCAAAAGGACTCTGGCTGCAGCCGGTATCAGATGGTTCTTCCCAGAATAACTCTGTGCGAACCAGTTCAGGTTCTTCGGACTTTCCACCGCAACCTGTCCCATAGTCTTACCGCCGAACTTCCCGTTCCCGGTAATCACTATCTGCGTTGCCTGCTCATAAGTCATGCGCTGCACCAGCTCTTCAACCGGAAGCGATTCATCCAGAGAAGCAGCGGGAGAGTATTGGCCGGAAGACTGAGGGCTGCCCTGCATCTGCGGCATCTGGTCTGCCTGCTGGTTTCCAAAGCCATTTTGCATCTGCGGTGCCCCTGCAGGATTCTGGCCGATTGTCGCTCCCTTTTCCTGTGCCTGTTGATAAAACTGGTTCATCATATTTGATTGCCCCGGCATAGAAGACTGTGGATTGGCATTTCCTTGTATTATAGCCTGCGGCTGTACACCCTGATTCTGCCCGATTGGCTGTGTGCCTTGATTTCTCTGGGTAACAGGTTGAAATCCCTGATTTCGCGGTGACTGTGAACCTTGTTCTCCTTGTGTTACAGGCTGTGTGTCCGCATGTTCCGTCATGGCAGACTGATGGTTCCAATTTCCCTGTGTCTGAGATTGTGCCGCCATACCCGGAATCTGGATTCCCGCATCGACCTGCATAGGATCATTGGCTTCCCCTACATCGGCAAACTGGAGCCCGAATCCGGCATCAGAGAGCGCACGCCCTACGGCTGCCGTCTCCGCCATCTCCAGGA
>OFHB01000921.1_pt1 | contig 17824 bp, 19 predicted proteins | sample 1521881 | NCBI WGS metagenome assembly OFHB01 (sample SAMEA3504090, study PRJEB24116) | mouse gut metagenome | biome: mouse gut; feature: mouse-associated habitat; material: faeces | place: Denmark | collected 2011
CCGGCCGTTTACCTTGGCCCCGATCATTTTATTCCCCACCGCCGAATGGATGGCGTAGGCAAAATCAATCGGCGTCGATCCGTTCGGAAGATTCTTTACGTCCCCGGTCGGCGTAAAACAGAATACCATATCCGAAAACAGGTCCAGATCTCCTTTCAGCAGATTCATAAACTCCCTGTTGTCGGACATGTCCTGCTGCCATTCCAGGATCTGACGCAGCCAGCTCAGCTTCTCTTCCTCCGTCACGGTCATGGGGACCGCAATACTGCCGCTGTTGCCGGCTTCTTTATACTTCCAGTGGGCCGCGATACCGTACTCTGCGGTCCGGTGCATCTCATAAGTGCGGATCTGAATCTCAAACGGCTGTCCGGTCGGCCCGATCAGCGTCGTGTGAAGCGACTGGTACATATTGGGTTTGGGCATCGCGATATAATCCTTAAACCGTCCCGGAATCGGCTTATACATCTCATGTATCACGCCCAGGGCCGCATAGCAGTCCTTGACGGAATCCACGATAATACGGATGGCAAACAGATCATAGATCTGGTCCAGCGTCTTCTCCTGATTCACCATTTTCTTATAAATACTGAAAAAGTGCTTTGCGCGGCCCTCTATCTGCGCCGTAATCCCTGCCTCCTGTATATGGGCCCGCACCTCCTCCACAAGGCCCTGGATATAATCTTCCCGCACGCTCTTGCGCTGGTTGATCTGCCTCACAAGATCATAGTATGCGTCCGGTTCCAGATATTTGAGTGACAAATCATCAAGTTCGATCTTAATCCTGGAGATTCCGAGACGCTGCGCAATCGGCGCGTAAATATCCATTGTCTCCCTTGCTTTTTCTTTCTGCTTCTCCGGCTTCATGTGACGCAGCGTGCGCATGTTGTGCAGCCGGTCCGCCAGCTTGATCAGAATCACACGGATGTCCTTTGCCATGGCCAGAAACATTTTGCGCAGGTTCTCCGCCTGCACTTCGACTTTATCCGCGTCGTAGGAGAGCTGCTCCAGTTTCGTGACGCCATCGACCAGCAGCGCGACTTCTTTTCCGAACTCCGCGGCAATCTCCTCATCCGTCATAACCGTGTCCTCCACGACGTCATGCAGAAGACCGGCCACAATCGTCTCTTTGTCCAGCTCCAGCTCCGCCAGGATAATGCCGACACACAGTGGGTGAATAATGTACGGCTCGCCGGATTTGCGCACCTGGCCCTCATGGGCGTCCCGGGCTATGTGATACGCCTTTTCTATCATCGAGATGTCCGTGGACGGATGGTATTTGTGCACACTGTTAATCAGCTCCTCGTACAGCTTCTCCGGGCGCTCAAATTCTTTTGTCGGCTTTATCACATTCTCTTCTTCTCTTAATATGTTCTCCATGCCTGACAATACTTTTTCTTCTGAGGAAATGTCTGCCATGTATATCACCCACTTTATCCATGCTATTTTTAGTATTCCAATATTATATTTTATTTCCTGCTAAATTGCAATGACTAAATCAGGAGCTGCGCGAGGGGACCCGGGCCGGAATACTTCGTCAGGGCGTTGTCCTGTGAAGTATATGATTCGGTATCCCTGTACACTCAGTATTCCACAAAATGGAAACGGCATTCACCGCCGTCATAAGTCAATCACATACCTCTCCATTTTCTTCCCTCCCAGCTCCATGCCGCCCTCCGCCCTGAATCCGAGTTTCACGGCAAGCCTCCCCGACGCTGCATTTCCTTCTTCCACAAGACAGTTCAGCCGCGTCATGCCCAGCTCTTCTTTTGCATAATCAAGGATGGCGCCGCACACCTCCGCGGCATACCCCTGCCTCTGATAAGGGACGCCGATGGCATACCCCAGCTCCGCTTCCCCGCCGAGTTCCTCTCTGTGTTCAATGCCCGCCCGGCCGATCAGCCTCCCGGTCTCCTTATCACACACAATCCACATCCCGTAACCGTAAAAACCGTACATATGTTTAATATAAGCTTTCTGATACGCCCTCTCCTCCTCGTATTCATAGAGCGGTTCCAGATAGTCCGTCATCCCCTCCCCCGCATACAGCTCAAAAAGCGCATCCAGATACTCCATGGAAAATTCCCTGACAATGCATCGCTCTGTCGCAAGTATCGTCCACGGAATACCATGGCGCCGTTCGTGCACATGCCGTAGAAACCGGAGCCCGGCTTCCTCCAGCCCCTCCGCATACATGTCTGCCTGCGCCTGCATCTGCGGGCTTTCGTTCCCGCAGTAACAGACCGCCGCCATTCCGCACGCCTGCGCGGCAGCCAGCTCCCGTGCGTTTCCCGACACAATCAGGCTTTCTTCCGGCGGAAAATGCGCCAGCGTCTCCCATGTCCACAGACAGCCTCCGTCCCCGCTGTTCTCCGCGGCAGAAGACGGCGCTGCCGGAAACACCTCCTGCACGCACACTCTGCCGGGAGATCTCTCATCCCCCGGCAGCGCCACACGGACCTTTCCTTTCTCCTGTTCCCTTTCAAGATTATTCAGCAGATACTTCCTCTCCTCTTCCGGCAGGTATCCGATAATTATATAATTTAAGCTTAACATATTTACTATTCCCAGAATAATTCATCAAGCGTTTTATCCAGTACTTTGCAGATTGCAATACACAGACGGATGGTCGGATTGTAATCTCCTTTTTCGATGGCACTGATCGTCTGCCTGGATACACCGACGAGTTCCGCCAGCGCCTGCTGGGACATATCCTTTGCGGCCCGCGCTGATTTCAGTTTCAGATTTTTCATGTCCCATTCCTGCCCTCTTCACTCTTCTCCTTTCGCCCGGATGTGATTTTTCAGCCAGAACACAGCCGCGCTGATCAGAAAGACAAATCCCATAATTATATTTGAACAGCGAAAAGTGAGCTTCCCTTCTTCCACAATCGTACCGTGCATCAGGTTCATAATCCCGGGAAACAGATTGAACGCTGCGATTCCCAGAATAAACAGATATACCATCCGGGGACTTTCATTGAAAGACATATACGCATCGTTCCAGATGCAGTAAACTGCAAAAATCAGGGCGGATACTGCAATACCGATTATATTGACCGCGAAAAGATCACACCAGTCCGGCATCGAATCAAGGTACATTCCTCCCATAAGCGCGTTGTAAATTATCATCGTCAAAAACCCGTATTTATAGCCTCTTCCGCGCACCCTCTCCTGTCTTTCATCATACCTGCACGGACCGTTGCACGTCTGCTTCCGTATGCAGACTGCGGCAGCCGCCACGACAAACAGAATCCCCGCAATTATACCCAGCCTGTATGCATCCATACCGTCTTCCTCCTTTTCTGCCTTCCGTTCCGGAGCCCGGATGTATATTGTTTTCTTTAATATAACTCCGGAATAGCTTTTTGTCAAGTATATTTTACAAAACGCTATTTTTCAGTATGACAGCTGCATGCAGGAGCGCCCGCGCACCCGCAGCCACAGGATGTTTTTCCTTTTCTCTTATTTCGCACCATACTGACGATAACGGCCCCAGCCACGATCAGAAGAACTGCACCATTTTCAGTTTCCTGTCCGCGGTCAGTTTTTCCGCCTTTTTATCCGGTCTTAACAGCATAAAAATCATACCGGCAGAAATGACAATGGCAGCGCACAGGCCGGCGGCATTCAGATCTCCCGCAAATGCCGAACCTGTCTGGTAAACCACCAGCGCCACCGCATAAGCTAACCCGCACTGGTAACCGATCGCAAACCACGTCCATTTCGCACTATTCATTTCCCTCCTGATTGCGCCGATTGCCGCAAAGCAGGGCGCGCACAGCAGATTGAACACAAGGAAGGAATATCCCGCCGCCATGCTGAAACCTGCGCCAATTTCAGGCCAGCCGCCGGGATAGAGTATCCCCATTGTGCCGACGATATTTTCCTTCGCCAGAAGGCCCGTAATGGATGCCATCGCCGCCTGCCAGTTTCCCCACCCGAGCGGCGTGAAAATCCATGCGATTGTGCGGCCGGCTGCTGCGAGAAGCGACGAATCCGTCTCCTCTTCAGCAAGCATGCGAAACCCTTCCGCGGTAAATCCAAAGTAAGTTGCAAACCAGATAACAATTGTGGAAAGCAGAATAACCGTACCTGCCTTTTTGATAAATGACCAGCCGCGTTCCCACGCAGAGCGCAGCACATTCCCCGCCGACGGCATATGATAAGCCGGTAGCTCCATAACAAAAGGAGCCGGTTCACCGGAAAACATCCTGCTCTTCTTCAGCATGATGCCGGAGGTAAGGATTGCTGTCATGCCAACAAAATATGCGCTCGTTGCAACCCATGGGGAACCGCCGAAAACCGCGCCCGCAACCATGGAAATAAACGGCACCTTGGCGCCGCAGGGAATAAATGTAGTTGTCATAATGGTCATCCTGCGGTCCTGTTCATTTTCGATTGTTCTGGACGCCATAATGCCCGGAATGCCGCATCCGGTTCCGATGAGCATGGGAATAAAAGACTTACCGGACAGCCCAAACTTACGGAAAACACGATCCAGCACAAAGGCAATACGCGCCATGTAACCGCAGGCCTCAAGGAAAGCAAGAAAGAGGAACAAAACCAGCATCTGGGGCACAAATCCCAAAACCGCCCCCACACCGGCCACAATGCCGTCAACCATAAGACCTTCAAGCCAGCCTGCAGCCCCCACAGCCTCCATCCCCGCCCCCACAAGTACCGGGACGCCGGGAACCCAGACGCCGTAAGCCGCGGGGTCAGGCTCTTCTTTGTGCTGTTCCAGAAGCCTAACTGCCTCCTGATAATCCACAAGGGACGCTGTCTTTGTCACTTCTTCCAGTGTTTCCTCGTCCATGGCTTTATACGGAAAATCTCCCGTAGGCTCCCCGCCCGCTTCTTCCACATATGCGTCATAGCCCTGCACAATCAGCGATGCATCACTGTATTCCTCAACCGCTTCTCCATAGGCGGAAGCACCTATGCCAAACAGGTGCCAGCCCTCACCAAACAGCCCATCATTGGCCCAGTCTGTGGCGGCGGTTCCTACCGTCACCATGGATACATAATATACCAGAAACATAATGGCGGCAAAAATCGGCAGTCCCAGAAAACGGTTGGTGACAACCCTGTCTATTTTGTCGGAGTTTGAGCGTTTTCCTGTAGATTTTTTCAGCAGACATCCTTTTATGATACTTCCGATGTAAATATATCTCTCACTGGTGATAATGGATTCCGCATCCTCATCCATCTCCTCCTCAACTGCCTGAATGTCTGTTTCAATATGGGAGAGAACGGACTCAGCCAGGTTCAACTGCTCTAAAACCTTCTGATCTCTCTCAAACAATTTTATGGCATACCATCGCTGCTGTTCCTCCGGCATCCCATGCACCGCAGCCTCCTCAATGTGGGCAAGAGCGTGTTCCACGGTTCCCGAAAAGCTATGCCTGGGCACCGTCTTTCCCTTCTCTGCTGCCTCCACTGCGGCTTCCGCAGCCTCCATAAGTCCGACTCCTTTCAGAGCTGAAATCTCCACCACCTTACAGCCCAGGGCTCTTGACAGCTCTGCCGTATTGATTTTGTCGCCGTTTTTTTCCACCACATCCATCATATTGACGGCAACCACCACAGGAATTCCAAGCTCGGCAAGCTGGGTGGTCAGGTACAGATTTCTCTCCAGATTCGTGCCGTCCACCAGGTTCAAGATCCCATCGGGGCGCTGGCTCACAAGGTAGTTTCTTGCCACCACCTCCTCCAGTGTGTAAGGGGAAAGAGAATAAATGCCAGGTAGGTCGGTGATGGTCACTCCCTCATGTCTTTTCAGCTTTCCTTCCTTTTTTTCCACCGTCACCCCCGGCCAGTTTCCCACAAACTGATTGGACCCGGTAAGGGCATTGAACAGTGTTGTCTTCCCGCAGTTTGGATTCCCTGCAAGGGCAATTCTCAGACTCATCCTTCTCCTCGCTTTCTTTGATTAGTTATAGCTAACCAATAAGGCTGAAAATACAGGGGATATCCCTCCCCTGACAATTTTTTACAGAGGGCCTGCTACAGGCTCTCAACTTCAATCAGCTCTGCATCCGCTTTCCTGATAGAAAGCTCATACCCCCGAACCGTCACTTCGATAGGGTCCCCAAGGGGTGCAACCTTGCGGGTCTGCACTTCTACCCCCTTTGTCAGTCCCATGTCCATGATTCTGCGCTTGACCGCTCCCTGGCCGTGAAGCTTCACCACCCGGACGGTATCGCCAACCTTTGCTTCTTTCAGCGTTTTCACTCCCATGTACCTCCTGTCAAAATGTTTTTGAGGGGCATACCCCGCACCTCAAACCATGATTTTCTGCGCCATCTCTCTGCTGACGGCTATGCGGGAATCCTTTACTTTTACAATGACATTGCCCCCTGCGGCGCTGACCACCGTCACCGTCCCTCCCACAACAAAACCAAGCTTCTCAAGATGCGCCTTAATCTCCTGCTTCCCTCCGATTTTTCTGATTATGTTTTCCTCTTCCACTTCTGCCAGTGTAAGCGGCATCATATCCCCACCTTCCTCCATGTATTAGTCAAAGCTAACTCTCTGTGTCAAATAATAGTTAGCTACCGCTAACCATCCTTAGGATACCATGACAGGAAATAATTGTCAATACATTTTTTTCATTCCGGAAAAGGTTGCTGAAAGGACGGCTGATGAAGTATAATGAAACTTAACAGCTATGCTGAAATGAAATCAAAGGTGGGAACCAGGATGGGCGCAATAGAATTGACACCAACAGACCGTCAGCTTTTGCTGTATGATATTTTTAAGGGAAGCCAGCAGGTGGAACTTGCCGATATCACTTCTCGCCTTCCCATGGGCAGAAAAATGATACAGAGAGACATGAAAACCCTGGTGGACGCAGGGCTTATGGAAGTCTGTTATTGCGCAAAGCAAAAGGCATATATTGTAAAAAACCACATGCCTTGTGCATTGGCGGAAAACACCCTGGGACAGAAGAGCAGAAAATATCTTCACTTGTCAAAATTAAACCGAATCGGGAGACTGATGAATGAACTTTACACTGAAACAGGTTCCTATTATTGGGAATGCGGAGACGATTATTATTCCTGTAAAGACTGCTATTATGAGCTTTTTCCCAATGCTAATGAAAGAATGCGGCAACGGGATTTTGCACAGCTAAACCGTATTGGTTATACGGTGTTTTATGACAACACTTTCAGGCGTTACAAAATGTGGGAGTGCTCTAATTTGCGGGAAGATTTCGGCGTTTATCAGGAAAATGGGAAGTTAATGAGACGCATGGATCTGGAATATGATCTTTATTGAACAGGGCACAGGAAAGGAAAGCCAAGCCAGAGCAATTCACCTCTTACTTGCTGTGGGATAATCAGAAGCACATGAAGGACAAATTTTTCATCATCACAGATTGCAATATGGATCAATGTGCCACCTCCTGCCCATGATATTTTATTATAACCTGCCTGAGAAACCAAAACAACTGAATTGCTGTGAAATGTTTTCCAGATGCCGCGAAATGCTTCCAGGACACTTTACTCCTGTTTTACTGTCTGCTATAATTTAATAAACAAAATACCCAGGAATTCCTGAGGAAATAACGGCAAAGGAAGGTAGCGCCCATGAAAGAAGAATGTCTGATCTGCAATGCTGCTCTGGAGTATTCAGCAGCAGATGAACCTATGGAGTGTGCAATATGCCATAAAAAAGAAAACAGCAAGACCAGATGCATCAACGGTCATTTTGTCTGTAATGACTGTCATACCCGCGGTGTGGACAGTATCATCCGGTTATGCCTGGACGAAACCTCCAAAAACCCTGTGGAAATCATCACGAAACTTATGTCCCAGCCCTTTTGCCACATGCATGGGCCAGAGCATCATGTTATGGTAGGCTCTGCTCTTCTGACAGCATATAAAAATGCAGGCGGAGAGGTTGATCTCCCCGCCGCATTGATTGAGATGATAAACCGGGGGAAAAGTGTTCCCGGCGGCGCCTGTGGGTTTTGGGGCGCCTGCGGGGCAGGTATCAGCTCCGGCATGTTTATCTCCATCCTGTCGAAGTCAACGCCTCTCACAAATGAACCCTTCGCCTTGTCTCATCAGATGACCTCCAAAGCACTTGGCAGGATTGGAGAAGTGGGAGGACCCCGGTGCTGTAAAAGAGATTCTTTTCTGTCCATCCTGGCTGCGATTGATTTTGTGGCTGACAATTTCCATGTAGTTATGGAGAAGTCTGAAATCGTATGCCGCTATTCACAGAAAAACAATCAGTGTATTGGCAGACGCTGTCCCTTTTCACCCTCAAACTGATACAGAAGCATTCTGCCGCCTGTAGGTATCATTGTCTTTCCGGCTTAACTCATTCTCCACCTGGGCCAGTTTTTTCTCCAGCTTCCGGCGAATCTCTTCGTCTCCGGAAGCGGATTGAATCTGCTGTTCCAGCTGCTGTTTTTCCTCTTTCAATCGCTTGATTTCTCCGTCAACCTTATGGGTATCGGCGACACATTTCTCTGCCGGCTGTCCCTGGCTCTTCCCGCCCGCTTTCGGATCCTCAAAAAAGATTTTCCGATTTCCCTTGGCGTCATGGCCTGCCCGGTACAGCCCGGAGGGCTTTTGCTCCGATTTTTCGCTGCTGATATATTCATCCTGGGGTTGAGAGGATTTTCCGGCCCTCTGGGCCTCTGTCCCCTTTGCCTCCTCCGCCCTCTCTGCAGCCTGTTTCTCCTTCACCCTCTCTGAATAATCGGTTCTGAAATGGTCATAGTTTGTGTCAATCTGCATTGCCATAAGCATGTTCCTCCTGCCATTTGATATTGACAGAAAACCGCCTTTACCGGCAGCTTCTTTTATCATTTTCGACGCTGGGAATGGAAGGATTCATACCTTTGCTGTGGGATGCGTTCTGGATGCTGTGGAATGTGGCCCTAATCATTTCCCCTCAGCCGCTCAATTATACTGTGGCTGCTTTCTGTCCTGTAAACGAATACAGGAACCAGGTTGCAGATTGCAGTCACCACAGCCAGGGATATGACTGTCTGACTGACAGGGTAAGCGAACACTGCATAGGACGCCTGAGTTTTTACTATCTGAAAGCTTTCATACAATACGGCGCTGCCCAATGTAAAAATCAACATGGCTGTGAGTATGGCATATGTGTTCCCCTCTATGAACAGCATTCTATAGATTTGTTTCCGAGTCATGCCGATACTCTCCAGAACAGCCAGTTCTTTGCCCCTGCTGCTGACACTCACATACATCATATTGATAAAATTCATTAAGCCTATTCCCAGTAAAATAACACTGAGCGCATTTCCCAGAAAAGTAATCCCCCCAAAACTGGCTTTAAGCTCTTTGATTTTTTCCACTTTTGATGTGATCCCAACCCCGCTGTAGGCTTCAAACATAGCTTTCACAGTCTTTAAAGCCTGTTCTGAATTACCGATTTGTACCGCAATCCTGTTGATCTGTCCGGGCACACCGATCTGCTCCAGCCATTCCTGGCTCACATAGATGTTAGGAGCAAGAAGCGTCTTGCCATCCTCTCTGAATGTGGCGGACAAATAACAGGGGGCAAGTTCAATAGAGTATATCTTTCTATTCAATAGTATCTCTATCTCTCCACTGACGTCAGTTCCCTCATATGGCACAATGGTTGCAGAAGCCAGAAACGCTATTTTCCCCTGACAAAAATCTTCATACTCCAGGGAACTGTTCATACTTGAAGCAGCTTTGTGAAAGTCCTGCTCCCCAATTCCAAATAGATACGTCTGGTCCTGATTCCCATTGGCATACTGCAGAATAGCTTCCTGCGGTACCGTTCCAGTGCCGCAGAAATCGGCAATATATCTCTCAAGCACATTGTCCCTGTCAATAAACCACTGATCATTAAGCTTTGTGGTATAGGAGACCTCCTGCACATGGGGAACTGCCTGTAATTGGTCCAGAATATTCTCCTCAAGCTTTGTCTTTGGGCTTATTTCAATCACAATATCATCATCCATATACTCGTCTGCCAGATAGGAAACATCCGGTCCCGCCAGTATTCCATTCACAATGACAAACAGGCTGATTCCTAAAAATAATGAGCCAAGCACCAGTGCAGTTCCTTTTTTGTTCCGAAAAACATTGCTGACCGCCATTTTGAAAACTTTGTCGCCGTGAGAGGTTCTACTGCTGTTTTTCTTTAAGACATCAAAATTCCTCTGCAATATACCCAATGGCGTTATCATACATCTTATTGCCGCTGTAATCGTCGTACCAGCCGCACAATGTAAAGGAAAAATCTTCTGCCTCTGACAAGGGTTTCCAGTGAATATCCGTATAACCATAGCGGAATGAGAACAGGATTGTCTGACCAAGATGCGGGTGGCTGATGCCCATTCGTTCCAGCACCCATGTGGGCAGCATGATTTCGCTTCGGGATGCAGGATAGTGCCCGTTTATCTTTCCCATGGCAGGAGAGATATGCTGCTCCCATTCAACTCTGTCGCACCAGCGAAGAAGAATGCTGTTGATGCGGGGATGGGCTGTGGTGTCAATAAAGACGATCTGACGGCTGATTCCCATAGCTGTTATGTCCTCGTCCTGCTGTAACGCCTGTATCTGTTGTTCTGTGGGGTTTGTCAGGATCAAGTCCGCTGCCGTACCATTTAACATTTCCTGTTGTCTCGCCGCACTTTTCAAATATCCGCCGCCAATGCATAGAATGGCTGAGATCAAAAATGTGGTCATTCCGATGGCAATTACGACAAAGACATTGCGGCGGCGGTTTCCCAGCATAATTCTGCCTGCAAGGCTCTTTATTTGTCTGTGTGTGTCATTATAAAACATGAACCTGCCTCCTGCTGCGTCATCTGCAAAGTTAATTCTTAACAGTTCCTTACTTGTCATACTCAATGGTCCAAGCGTTGTCAGTATACCGTATTGCAATCAGAATCTGCCCATCCTGGGTGAAATTATCGGTAAACTCCCGGGAATGTTCCTCCCCAATGTGATCCACAAAAGAAACTGTATAACTGTAATCATTGGCAGGTTCAATGGTAAAATAACATATTTGAGTATCCTTGACGGCTTTGGCAAAGACACCGATTTCCCTTCAATATAATATCTGCTGTTTATAGCCCACACCGACTTTTTAAGACATTCATTAAGCCTGCAACCAAGCAGTATCTCAAGCAGCATCCTCTCTTCAGGAACACAGGCCGGATATCGGCAGACATGTATTTCATTTTCCTACCACACCTTGGACAGATTCCTTTGTCCGCCTGAGATATCTCCTGCAAAACGGGCACTTGGCAATTGCAGCACCAGTCTATCTCAACCGGCACATCCTCGACTGTATCTCTTCCGCAAATCAGGCACTTTTTATCTTTTAGCTCAATATTACAATTTCTGCACCACATTTCCCGGCTTCCTCTGCATTGTTATTCAAAATATAGCACTTACTCTGTCCCATAATCGGGACTTGGTTGTGTTTGGGCAGTATTTTATAGGTTGTCATCCACCTTAGTAAATTCTATTTCAACAGTTTCCATAATCTATCATAATTCATTGCCATAGGAAACACCTTTTCTTAACTAACTTGCGAAGATGCAATCAACCTATTTTGTCTTAGCTTATAACAGTCGAAAAATCAAAAAAATTGAAAAAATCAAATTCCCAGCTGCCTGCTTTGTAAATCATGGTATCAGCCTAAAATTGAATTGGCGGCTATAATCCACAATTTGGACATCCATTATTTATGCAGCTGGGTAATATTGAGCATTAGTTCATTTCGAGCTGATGCCTGAATTATTTGTACATTAATGCCTATCGCCTCTGACGCGTCTGATATCTTGTTTCCAGATTATTCGTTATATATCCACGCTCTCTCAGGCCTGTGGCAATTTCAGAATAAATGTCGTTGCCATTCGGATCCTTAATTGTAATTATCAAAACAAATTCCTGGGAAGGAACATACATACCATTTCTGGATGTCAGGTCAATTCTCAGTTTCCAGCCATCACCAATCTGTACGCCCCGACTGAATTTCTTATAATAAGATTTAACAGGGCTCCACTTAAAACCATGCTCAACTCTGGCCGCTTCATACCTTTCATCCCATCTGGTCTCAAGGGGAACCTGTCCCTTGTAATCTATTCTCCCGTCCGGAAGATAGGAATATGTACCGAAACTTACATCAATGTTGGTCCGGCAATATTCCCGTCCATAACGTGCATCAAGGGGCGGCAGATATACCAATGTCATTCCAATTTCTCCAATGTACTTATTATTCCTGACAAGCGATTTAGGATAAGGAAAATCATACATTTCAAGATGGGAGCCTTGGGATATTTTCTGTTTAAACACAAGTGTTACCTCATCTTCGCTGCATTGAAGTATCCCCTGGACATTTGGTGAGGGAATCCCGAATCCATAATATTTTATATTATCGGGGCTCTCATCTAATAATTCCCGGGAATTCATCCTTGCGCAGTGGATGAGCATTGCCTTCGCAAGAAGAATATCCGGCTCCATCATTTCTTCATAAATAGACGCAAACTTCTGCAGTGCCCTGGGTGTTGAATAGCTGGTGCCATTCCCTTCAATTATTTCCCCCTTGGGTCCCAGCCCCCTTACCCCTAATCCATCAATAGTATATGTTTTAGAAAGATTTCCCCCATAATCCACGATATCTGGTTTCACCACATAATTAGCTCCCGGACCCCTCCGGCTGAATGGGGATGGCTCGTTCACTTTGACAATGGAATCATCTGATTCAAATAAAGCAACGGAACCAACTGTCACAGCCCTCACGGAATCTGCCGGGGATATTAAACGGTCATGTTCACCAAGCCCCTTTTGGGGCGGCCAGTTCCTCAATGGCAGTTTGTTAATGTTTCCACTGGATACAAATATCTGGACATGGTATTTATCCTGAATATAATCTAAAAATATGCCCAGATCAGACATAGACCCACTGCATGGTTTATCCTCTATGCCTAATGACAGATTCCATATTTTTGTTGAATCTGAATACTTTTCCATCACTTCCTCAATGATATCCATTAAATCATATTCAGATATCGTGTCTGTAGGTCCAAAATCCTCATCGCTGTTCGGTATTGCAATAATATCCACAAATTTAAACCGATAGCAGACAGGACTGCCGATGCCGTTCAGCATATTTCCGTATTGAATTGTCGATGCGATAAAAGTTGCATGATACGGGTTGCGGTATGCATCATCAACATATTTTTCTTTCGCAATAATATATGGCTTTAAATAAGGATTGTCCTCACTGATTCCGCCATCAATTATCCCAATCGTAACTTCACTGTCAGCATACTCACGATCCAAAAGTGCCTGTAACTCAGTTGATGAAAAGTCATCTTTTGGAAGGGAGTATTCTTGAAAAAAATCGACAGCCTTAACACCATTGATGGATGCAATGTTTACAACATCCTCATAAGAACGTACCTCTGCCTTAAGGAACTTTATGTGTTCGCCATATGAAATAACTTCACATTTCTCATATATACCCAGCGCTTTCAGTTTTCTATATACATAATCCCATATCTGTGCGTTGTCAAAGTCATCATTAAAATCAAAAATTCTGATTTTTATCTTATCCTTAATTGCAGAAAAGTCGTCTTTTGCCGCCGCAATCAGTGACAGGGAAATTTTTTCATCAGTTTTAACAGGCTGAATATCTGAAACAGCAGTCATATTAGCCCTGAATTTTACTGATGGCGGATTCTTGATCAATTTTATAGTTTCCTGTATGGATTTTCTCTTTACCTTTATATATATTTCATTTAAATCTTCTGTTCCAATAATGGGGCAGTTCCTGCATAGGGCATCCGGCTTGTGTGATTTAGCAATTGCCTCGGGTTTTACCGTTATCTTACCTACAGCAGGTATATTTTCATTTTCTTCAAAAACACCACCATAAAACTCTAATAAAGACTCAAATTTATCGGACATTTCCCTTTGCACTTGCGGGGTTACTTCCCCAAAAAATTTGGATTCTCCGCCGCCATGATTAGGGAAAATATCTTCCGCCTTTTGAAGGACTATTTTTATTGGCAGGTTATTCTTGCCCATCTGCCTCTTCCTCCTTTACGATTTTCTGTATTGTTGTTTTAGAGCTTCCCAGGACATCGGCAATCACCTGCAGGCTGAATACCTTTTCACTGCAATTCCGTAAATGCTTCGCTTTAAGCTGAAGCAGCCTGCGGTTATCGCTGCAATTCTGGGGCAATATATTCCTGGAAGCAAAATATTCCTCATATATATTTTTCTTATCGAATGGACAGTTATGGATAATGGAATTCCTTATTGATTTCGTAATCAGCTCTTCAATTTCTGCACCACTCAATCCACAGAACAATGTCGAAAGCTCCATCACATCTTTTTCGTTAAGATTTCCCATGTTATTAATAAATAAATAAATCAGCCTGCTGATTGCTTCTTTATCAGGCAGCTCAATTTCCAACTTATAATCAAATCTCCGCCATACTGCAGAATCCAATAACTGCTGGTGGTTGGTCGCTGCTAAAAGCAGGCTGTCCTTACTCATGGAATCCACATTTTGCAATAAACTATTGACCACACGCTTTAACTCACCAAGCTCATTATTGTCATCCCTTGCTTTTGCAATGGCATCAAATTCATCCAAGAATAAAACACAAGGGATTTTCTGGACAAATTCAAATAAGCTGCGGATATTCTTGGCGGTTGTACCTAAATAAGAAGAAATCAAGCTGTCAAGCCGCGCAATGACAAGGGGAAGGTTCAGACTTTTTGCAATTAAATAAGCACACTTTGTTTTCCCACAGCCAGGCGGTCCATACAATAATAATGTATTGGAAACCCCTATTCCCAGATTATTAAGTTTATCCGCATTTTCATAACTCAGAATAAAAGAGTCCAGCTTTTCAGCATTTCTTTTGGATAAGACCACATCTATATTGTTGTTATCCGGATAAACAATATCTGCAAGCGTGGTTCTGGACTCCGTGTCAACTGGAACCGATAAATTTTTTGTGTTGCCCATAGCCGTCAGTGTAGTTTCTGTCTGAATTGATAATAGTCTGCTAAATTTAGCCGCCGCCCTTGTTTCCCCATCTTCTTCCAATTTAGAAACCAACTGCCTTGTATAATTAAATACTTTAACTTGATCATGTTTTAATGCACCTTCTATAATCTTTCCAATTTCAATTGAGTATCTCATTCTGCACCTCCCTACTTTCCTATTATAACGGAACAATTCAGAATTGTAAAGAACATTATGTGTATTTTCAAGAACGAATAGGCAATTTAAAGAAACATATTTATTATATTTGAGAACAAATGAAGAAAACCATACAATGTGCCGCATAGCGGACATGACTTTTACTTTAAGGTAAGGGTTGGGCTCGAAAGCGGGTTAGTAGATATACTCTGGGCATTCCAAATTTATGCGGCCTGAAAACAGATTATTTTAAATACCAACACAATTACGGACTAACACAAAAATAATGGATGCCTCCGATCAATCATATTATCAACAATAGGCTATATCCTGACATCAACCGATAATACAGCCGAAAGCAATTCGTATTGTTCACCACGACCCCACTACTCCCGGAGCAATGCATCCACAGTGCTTTCCCGTTCCCGTCCAGCCCCAGGAAGATTCCGATGTGGTTCGAGACCGCCCCCGGCACAGTCTGCAGGCCGATATCCCCCGGCTGCAGTTCCCCAAACCCGATCTGCTCCAATCCCAGGCTGCCGGTAAAGATTCCCGTACTCATGCCCGGCTTCACCCCGAAAGCCGTCCAGTATGCCCAGCCCACAAAGCCGAAACAGTCCAGACCGGCCACCGCCCTGCCTTTCCCGTCCACCGTGCAGGACGCCCCCAGTGCCGCCTCCCCCGCGCCGTTCAGGGAAAGCGTAAGGGGCATCCCGGCATTCACCGGTTTCCCGCGCCAGTAATACCGCACCGCCCCCACCTGTCCAAGGGCTGTGACAATCAGTGCCTGCCTTGCGGAAGAAATATCGCCATACCGTAAGACGATCGCTTCCTGGATTACCGCCTGTTCTTCGGCGCTCAATGTACCACCCACAGCAATCCCGCTGTCCATATCAAAACTGTCTACTGACACAGCATAAAGTTCATACCAGTCCGTATCATAAATCCGGTTCACCCACTTAATGCTGCCAACACATTTATCCGCAGGATCACCCTCACTGTTCTCCAGTGTATAAGGCACCGCCTAAATGATTCAACGCACACTCCACACGTCCATTTTCCAGATTATACACCGCATGGAGCAGATGTTCCCCATAATCCCAGAACCCGTTATTGACAAACTCCTTCATCCGCTTTCTGTATCCATCAGAGTGCGTCTTAAACTGTACCACCGCTGTACATTCCTCAAACTCAGGCCCTGGGGATACGTGGAAGGCATCCTGTCCAGCCGCAGAAGAATCTCTATTCCCAAAGGAACCATCCGCTGCCCCATAACCCACCGGCTTTTTATATGCCATCACCGCCCTGCTGCTGTCAATGTCAGCCTTAAAAAGGTTCTTTCCACTGTTTGTTGATTTAACCAGAGTTCCCGGGGCAAAATATTCCAGAATACTGTATCTGTCTGATCAAAAATACGGCCATTTCACCTAACAGTGGAAAGAACCTATCTACCGTTTACGTATAATCTTCACCAGTACGAACAGGAAGGTATGGTTATGAAAAAGAGAAGGATTTTACTGCCGGCACTCCTGGCACTGCTTCTTACAGTAAGCTGCGGAAAGGCGGAGGAGGATTCCATGCCCTTTGTGACGGCTGTGAAAATAGAAGAAAGTGAAATGGAGGAAGGACAATCCAGAAAAGATTTTTCCGAAAATTCAGCTGAAAGAAATGCATCCGGAGAGGCCGCCTCCCAGCAGAGCCTTTCTGAAAAAATCGCCATGGAGATTTCCAATGCCGAAGAGCGGGAAAAAGAAGTGGAGAAAAAGCAGGAGGAAGCCGCCACACAGCCGGAGAGATGTCCCAGCTGTGGGACGATACCCTGAACACTGTGTGGCGCCTGCTGGAAGAGAACCTCAGCAAAGCAGACATGGAAGTTTTGCGGAACGAGACTGGATTGCATCCAAGGACGCGGAAGTGCAGGCCGCCGGGCAGGAGCATGAGGGCGGAAGCGCGCAGCCGCTGGACGAAGCGATGAAAGCGGCAGAACTGACCAAAGCAAGGGTATATGAGCTGGCAAAGTACGCGGAGGGAAGGTGAAGGCTGAGTAGGGGCAGATTGACCGGTCATTATTCAGAAGCTCCTTCTGCCGTCAGCGCCCCCGCCTCTGTGTATATCATGCCGCGCTTTCCACGGTCAGACCTCATCAGTGAGATGGACTCCACGGCTGCGGAAACATTTTCAGTGCTCAGGGGCGGCATGGAAGAACCGGATGCCTTCCGTAGCAGCGTGATATGGGGAGAAAATTTCTTCCTGTCAAACGGGATGCCGTTTTCAGCAAGTGCGCGTCTGATTCTCCGCACGACTGCGTCCAGAGCGGGAGAATGACTGATTCCGGCCCACCACAAATCGCCGTAGGAGCCGATGCCGTCCAGAGAGATGGTAAACGGTGTGATTCCGGCTCAGCTGTTTAAGAGAAGGGAGAATATAACGTGTGCCGGGCCATAAGAGAGATGATGGAGGACAGCAGAATGGAAGGAATCGTTGAAGGAGAAGCCCGAGGAGAAGCCCGGGGGGAAGCCAAGGGCAGCGCCAGCCAGATAATCGAGATTATAGAAAACATCATGAGCGAGCTGCAGTGCTCCCTGGAGAAGGCCTGCAAGGTGGCCGGGAAGACCGTGCCCGAGTACCGGCAGTCGGAG
>OFHB01000927.1_pt1 | contig 17751 bp, 14 predicted proteins | sample 1521881 | NCBI WGS metagenome assembly OFHB01 (sample SAMEA3504090, study PRJEB24116) | mouse gut metagenome | biome: mouse gut; feature: mouse-associated habitat; material: faeces | place: Denmark | collected 2011
AGCCAGGTGGAGGATGGGGAGACCATTATGGTCAATCTCATGTCCGCCATGAATAAGGAAAGCTTTTATAAGAAGCTTGGTTTTCATCAGAGGCCCTTTGGCAATCATGGTTCTGGCATGTCGAAGTGGATCAGCAGACAGGAAGGAAAAGGAGATGGGTGATTTTGTATGAATATAAAGACAGAGTGTCTTACAGCAGGATAGATACAGAGGGGAAGATCAAAGTACATGCAGTGGTGAATGCTCTTCAGGACTGCTGCCTGTTCCACAGTGAAGAGGTGGGGCGTTCCTGTATGGACCTGAGAGAGGATGCCCATGCGTGGCTTGTGAACTCCTGGGATATTGTATTTAAGAGGCGTCCTTCTATGGGGGAAGAGTTTGTGGTACGTACCTGGCCTTACCGGTTCCGGGGGATTTTTGGCATGCGGAATTTTCTTATGGAGAGCATGGAGGGAGAGACTCTCGCCTATGCGGATTCCCAGTGGTTTTATTTTAATCACAAAACAGGAAAACCGATTCGTGCCAGCCAGGAGGAAGTGGAGCCTTTTGGAATGGGAGAGCCCTATCCCATGGAATACAAATCAAGAAAAGTTGCCTGCCCGGAGGGCATGGAATGTGTCGGCATGGTAAAAATGTGCGAAAATCATCTGGACACCAACTGGCATGTGAACAATGGAGAATATATCCGGATCGCAGCAGATTATCTGCCACAGGGATACCAGGTGGATGAGCTGCGGGCAGAATACCGGCTGGCAGCTAAGCTTGGAGATGAGGTTCACATCTATACGAAGGAAGAAGAGGGCTGCTTTTATGTGGTGATGACGGATAAGGAAAAATCTCCCTATGTGATCACCTGTTTCACCGGTGGAAGAAAAGTAATGTAGTAAATGAAAGGATAAGGATAACATAAAATGAAATTAGAGGAAAAGCTGCTGGGGAGAGTCTCCAGACTTTATGTCACTCGATTTACGGCAAACGGGATTTATCTGGGTTCTTATGAGCAGCCGGATTTTAGCGTGCTTCTGCCGAATAACCAGGTTCCGGAAGGGGTAAAAAAAGGAGATATATTCGTAGTCCGCCCCGGAGAGCATATTCCGGTAGACGGGATTGTGTTAGAAGGATACAGCGCGGTCAATGAAGCGGCGCTGACCGGAGAGAGCATTCCGGCAGACAAAGCGGCGGGTGATTTGGTTTCGGCGGCGACGATAAACCAGTCCGGCTTTTTGAGATGTGAGGCGTCGCGTGTCGGGGAAGATACGGCGCTGTCACAGATTATCCGGCTTGTCAGCGATGCGGCGGCGACGAAAGCCCCGATTGCAAAAGTGGCGGATAAAGTCTCCGGCGTATTTGTTCCGGTTGTCATTGGAATTGCAGTATTGACGGCGGCAGTCTGGATGCTGATGGGCTATGGGTTTGGCTTTGCGCTTGCAAGAGGAATATCGGTGCTTGTAATAAGCTGTCCTTGCGCGCTTGGGCTTGCAACGCCCGTTGCGATTATGGTAGGAAACGGCATTGGGGCGAAAAATGGCATTATGTTTAAGACGGCCGTTTCTTTAGAAGAAACGGGAAAAACAGAGATAATCGCATTAGATAAAACGGGAACGGTTACGACAGGCGAGCCTTCGGTTACGGATCTTTTGCCTGCTGAAGGAGTTTCAGAAGAAGAATTGCTCTTTTATGCCGCTTCATTAGAACAAAAAAGTGAGCATCCGCTGGCATTTGCCGTTTTAAAGTATGCAGAAAAACAACAGCTAAAAACGAAAGATGTGTCGGAGTTTGCCGCAGTCGCAGGAAACGGGCTGGGCGGGATGCTTCAGGGAGAACGCCTGTGGGGCGGGAACGCTTCTTTTATAGGGAAAAAGATTTCCATACCAAAAAACAGCCAAAAGGAAGCCGAAGCGCTTTCCGATCAGGGAAAAACGCCTTTGTTTTTTGCAAAAGAAAATAAATACCTTGGCATGATTGCAGTGGCGGACGTATTGAAAGAAGAAAGCCCGCAAGCAGTCGCAGAACTGAAAAACATGGGCATCCGAGTCGTGCTTTTGACAGGCGATAATGAGCGGACAGCCAAAGCGATCGGAAGTTTAGCGGAAATAGATGAAGTCATTGCCGGAGTGTTGCCGGAAGGGAAAGACCGGGTAATTCGCACATTGAAGTCGCAGGGAAAAGTGGCAATGGTTGGCGATGGCATAAACGACGCCCCGGCGCTTACAAGGGCCGATATCGGTATTGCGATTGGCGCGGGGACGGATATTGCGATTGACGCGGCGGACGTGGTGCTTATGAAAAGCCGGTTAAGCGACGTCCCGGCGGCAATCCGCTTAAGCCGGGCGGCATTGAGGAATATCCATGAAAACCTGTTCTGGGCGTTTATTTATAATATTGTCGGCATCCCGCTTGCAGCAGGGGCGTTTATTCCGGCGTTCGGGCTTTCGTTAAACCCGATGTTTGCGGCCGGGGCAATGAGCCTGTCAAGCTTTTGCGTTGTGACAAATGCACTGCGCCTGAATTTGCTGCAAATCCATAATGCGGCGAAGGATAAAAAAATAAAACCGAAAAGAAAAATGGAGGATGAAAAAATGATGGAAAAAACGATGAAAATTGAAGGTATGATGTGCGGGCACTGCGAGGCGAGAGTGAAAAAGACGCTCGAAGCGCTGGACGGCGTTACGGAAGCGCAGGTAAGCCATGAAACGGGAACGGCTGTGGTGCGGCTTGACGCAGACGTTTCGGACGAGACGCTAAAGCAGGCCGTAGAAGAGCAGGACTATACGGTAGTTTCTGTGCAGCGAAAATAAACCTTGAAAAAGTCTGCTGTATATGCTATACTGTTTAAAGTTATGTAAAAAGAACAATAAATTGCAGGAGGTATGACACGTGGCGGTATTAAAGACGATTGTAACAGTTGTATTTATTTTAATATGCCTGGCTTTGACAGTGATTATTCTGATGCAGGAAGGAAAGTCAGCAGGTTTAGGGGCGATTGCAGGCGCAGCGGATACCTATTGGGGCAAGAACAAAGGCCGTTCCATGGAAGGGATGCTTGCCAAAGGCACCAAGGCTTTGGTGGCGTTATTTATCATCATAGCTGCAGTTCTGAACATTGGAAGCTTTTAAGCTTCTCTCTATTTGGGCAAAATTTTTACAAAAGCTCTCATCCCCTGCCGGGTGAGGGCTTTTTGCGTGCACAGGCAGTGCGGAAAGGAGGCAGGAAACGCATGGATAAGGATCAATTTGAAAAACGCAAAAAAATAATATACGAACTCATCTGCGACAAGGTATATGTGCCAATGAAGGCAAAGGAAATAGCAATGCTGCTGTCGGTTCCCAAAAGCGAACGCGCGGATTTGGAAGAGGTGTTAAACGCTCTGATTTTGGAAGGGAAGGTGCAGATTTCCCAGAAGGGCAAATATGCAAAAGCCAAACACCGCCTGGTGACAGGGACGTTTACCGGACATGCCAGGGGGTATGGATTTGTAAGCTGGCAGGAGGGCGAAGACGATATTTTTATCCCGGCGGATCAGGTAAACGGGGCGTTCCACTTAGACGCGGTGCAGGTATCCCTAAGCCCGTCGTCTTCCGGGAAGCGCGCGGAGGGAAGCGTGGTAAAAATTATTTCCCACAGTTTAACCCGGATTGTCGGGCTGTATGAATCCAGCAGGAATTTTGGGTTTGTCATACCGGACGATCCGAAAATCGGCAAAGATATCTTTGTGCCGAAGGAGCGTTCCAAAGGAGTGGAGGACGGCTTTAAAGTCGTGGTGGAGATTACGGACTATGGAAAGGGCGGCAAAAACCCGGAGGGAAAGGTCGTTGAAATCATAGGCCATATAGAAGCGCCGGGAACCCAGGTGACGTCGCTGGTGAAGGCGAGCGGGATTGCGGTGGAGTTTCCTGAAAAAGCGTTGAATCAGGCTGCGCGCGCGGCAAAAGATGTTTCCGCCGCGGATATGCAGGGACGGCTGGATTTGCGGGATTTACAGATGGTTACGATTGACGGAGAGGATGCAAAAGATCTGGACGATGCGGTTTCCTTGATAAAGGAAGACGGCGTCTACTGCCTGGGAGTCCATATTGCGGACGTTTCCAATTATGTGCAGGAATACAGCGCGTTAGACGCCCAGGCGCAGGAACGCGGGACAAGCGTATACCTGGCGGACCGCGTAATCCCGATGCTGCCGCAGGCGCTTTCAAACGGTATCTGTTCTTTAAATGAAGGCGAAAACCGCCTGGCGTTAAGCTGCATCATGAAAATAGACGAAACCGGAAAGGTCTTGGATCACAAAATAGCCGAAACGGTAATCCGGTCAGACCGCAGAATGAGTTATACGGACGTTAAAAAAATTCTGGAAGACCGCGATCCGGAGACGATGGAAACGCACAGGGCATTTGTGCCGATGCTGGAACAGATGGGGGAATTGGCCGCGCTGCTGCGCAGCCGCCGTATGAAGCGGGGTTCTATTGATTTTGATTTTCCGGAAACGAAGATTATTCTGGACAAGCATGGGCGTGCGGCGGACATCCGCCCTTATGAGCGCAATGCGGCGACAAAGCTTATCGAAGATTTTATGCTGATTGCAAACGAAACGGTTGCGGAGGATTTTTTCTGGCAGCAGATGCCGTTTGTTTACCGGACGCATGAAAAACCGGACGGGGACAAAATACGCAAACTGGCGACGTTTATCCATAATTTTGGGTATACCATCCATATCGGATCGGAAGAGATCCACCCGAAGGAACTTCAAAAGCTGCTGCAGAAGATAGACGGTTCCGCTGAGGAGGCATTGATTAGCCGCCTGACGCTGCGTTCCATGAAACGTGCGAAATATTCCGCGGACTGTACGGGCCATTTCGGCCTGGCAGCGTCTTATTACTGCCATTTTACTTCTCCAATCCGCCGTTATCCGGATTTACAGATTCACCGTATTATAAAGGACTGCCTGCGGGGCAGGATGAATGAGCGGCGCATGGCCCATTACGAAAGTATTTTGCCGGAGGTGGCGGAGCATGCGAGCGAGGCGGAACGCCGCGCCGAGGAACTGGAACGGGAAACGGACAAATTGAAAAAGGCGGAATATATGTCGGCTCACATCGGGGAAACGTTTGAAGGCGTGATATCCGGCGTTACCGCATGGGGACTGTATGTGGAACTGCCCAATACGGTAGAGGGGCTGGTGCATGTTACGTCGCTTACGGATGATTATTATGAGTATGTGGAACAGACATATGAACTGGCCGGAAGGGTGACGAACCGCCGCTATAAGCTGGGGCAGAGGGTTTTTGTTGTTGCGGCAGGGACGGATCTGGTACAGCATACGATTGATTTTGAACTGGTAAAACAGTAAAGACGGGAGGATGAGATGGGAAAAGACAGTATCAAGTGCATTGCAAACAACAAAAAGGCCAGGCATGATTATTTCCTGGAGGAAAATTACGAGGCGGGCATCAGCCTGCACGGAACGGAGGTTAAGTCGCTCCGGATGGGCAAATGCAGTATCAAAGAGGCATATGTAAAAATTGAGCGGGGGGAAGTGCTGATTTACGGTATGCACATTTCTCCGTATGAAAAGGGGAATATTTTTAACAAGGATCCGCTCAGGCCAAAAAAACTGCTGATGCACAAGAAAGAAATTTTAAAACTCAGGCAGAAAATAGCGGAAAAAGGATACACGCTGGTTCCGGTAGAGGTTTATTTTAAAGGGAGCCTTGTCAAAGTGCAGGTATCGCTTGCGAAAGGCAAAAAGCTGTATGACAAGCGGGAGGATATTGCAAAGAAGGATCAGAGAAGGGAATCCGAACGGAATTTTAAGGTCAGAAATTTATATTAGAGGGTACCGATTCAATACTGCCACGCTATCCAAGCGAGTTCTCATAATCCTGTAAATCATGATAGACGCCCGTGACAAATACGCGTCTGCCGACAATTTTATATAACATAAAATAATTATGATGTTTCAGGTGAATGGTGCGGCAGCCTAAACGCCGCAATTTCGGATCATCACATAATTTTAGGCTGCCCGCCATATGAGAAAGCTGCCTGGCGGTTTCTTTCATATAAACACCTCATTCGCGCTGCGGTATTTCCCTTCCGCAATTTCCTGTTCTGCCATATCGATATCTTTTATAAAATCTTCCTGTGACATAGGCTTGAGAAACTTCTTAACGGCTTCATCTGCCGTTTTGGATTTTCGTTGCCGGAAAAGTTTCAGGGTCAAGTTTTGGATCTCCAACAGGTCTGTTTCTGGTAAAGCCTTCATCATAGAAACTGTATTCTCAAGAGTACCCATAGCTATCATCCTTTCGAATCTCTAACTCTTATAATAATCATATACATTTTTAAATATCTTCTGTGCATAGTATAAACTATTTTTTAGAAATGCGCGGATAAAAATTAAAGTATATACACATAACGGCAATTATACATATCTGGCGTTTTGCACTACAGCGAACAATGTTGGCAAAGTTCCGTCAGCCAGAGGACAGGGGATGCGGCATTCACTGTGTGACAGGATAAAACGGCTCTAAAGTATCCCGTTTACGTATCCGAATGCGGACGCAACCGCCGGAAACGCGCCGTCCATGGCGCATTCCGGCTTGCCCTGCCATCCACTCCCTATCGTTCGCTGTAGTGTTAGAGCGTATTAAAAAAAGAATCCTGCGTTTGCAGGATTCCCAGTCTTTGTCCATATTCTTATGCACGCTCTACTTTACCGCTCCGTAAACAAGAAGTACATACATATAACCTCTTAGAAGCGCCGTTTACTTTGCATTTTACACGTTTGATGTTGGACCTCCACATCTTTGGGGTTTTTCTATGAGAATGACTCACATTATTTCCAAAATGAGCGCCTTTTCCGCAAACCGAACACTTTGCCATGATTGCACCTCCTTGCATATACTAAGCTTACTTTATTCTCTGTAAGCTCACAACATGATTATTCTAGCAGATCGTATTTCATAATGCAAGAAAATTTTTATATTTTTACAATATATTTTAATATGGTTTGATTTTTTGGGAAAAATGGGTATAATGGTTATGACAGTATGAATATTTGGCTGGCAAAACGATGGAGGTCAAAGATGAGAGGAAAAATACAAACCCGTTTGGGTACTATTATGATTAACGGTGAAGTAATTGCAACCTATGCAGGCTCGGTGGCGGTGGAATGCTTTGGCATTGTCGGGATGGCCGCCGTAAATATGAAGGACGGGCTGGTCAGGCTTTTGAAAAAAGATTACCTGACCCATGGTATAAATGTGGCGGTGGACAATGAGAATAAAATTACAATTGATTTTCATGTCATAGTTTCGTATGGCGTCAGCATCCGCACGGTCTCTGAGAACTTAATTGATACGGTGAAATACAAAGTGGAAGAGTTTACCGGGATGCAAATCGAAAAAATAAATATTTACGTAGAAGGCGTAAGAGTCATCGATTAAGGAGGAGCGGAAAGTGGAAATCAATTCGATAAATGCTGTGGAATTTGCCAGGCTGTTCATGGGGGCGGCGGCAAACTTAGAAGCAAAGAAAGAGTGGATCAATGAATTAAATGTTTTCCCGGTGCCGGACGGCGATACGGGTACCAATATGTCCATGACGATTATGGCGGCGGCAAAGGAAGTGGAAGCGCTCAAAGATCCGGATATGAAGTCTCTTGCAAAGGCGGTTTCTTCCGGCTCCCTGCGTGGGGCAAGGGGAAATTCCGGCGTTATTTTATCGCAGTTATTCCGTGGGTTTACCAAAGTAATCGCAGAATATGATACCATTACGGCAGGCGTTTTGGCCCGCGCCATGGAAAAGGCGGTGGAAACGGCTTACAAAGCGGTTATGAAGCCCAAAGAAGGCACGATCCTCACCGTAGCCAAAGGAGCCGCCATAAAAGCGGCGGAACTTTCGGAAACGACGACCGATCTTTTGACCATGATGGACGGCGTAATCAAAGAGGCCGACCGCGTGCTTGCACGGACGCCGGATATGCTCCCGGTGCTAAAGCAGGCGGGCGTTGTGGACTCCGGCGGGCAGGGCTTAGTCGAGGTGCTGCGCGGCGCGTTTTTGGTTATGCAGGGCAAAGAAATCGACTATAAAGCCCCCTCCAAAGAAAAAGCGGACGAAACCAGAGCCGTAACGCAGGTAAACGCCAGCATTGAAGCGCAGGCAAACCAGGAAATTTCGTTTACGTACTGCACGCAGTTTCTGGTGATGCTCAAAGAGGCGTTTTCCGATTCCAAGGAGCAGGAATTTAAAGCCTTTCTGGAAGGAATCGGGGATTCCATTGTAGTGGTTGCAGACGATGAGATCGTAAAGGTACATGTACATACCAACGATCCGGGGCTTGCAATGCAAAGAGGCTTATCTTACGGCAGCTTGACCGCCATTATTATAGAAAATATGGAACTGGAGCGGGATGAAAAATTATCCGCCCTCAAAGAAAAAGAAATGCAGGGCGCCGCTGTGGAAGCGCTTCCCCCAAAAGAGGTTTCCGAAGAGCCGGTCAAGGATATCGGTTTTGTTGCGGTATCCATAGGCGAAGGCCTAAACGAGATCTTTTACGGGCTTGGCGCAGATTATATTATCGAAGGCGGCCAGACGATGAATCCGAGTACGGAAGACGTGCTGCAGGCCGTTTCGAAGGTCAACGCGCGTACGGTATTTATTTTCCCGAACAATAAAAATATTATTCTGGCGGCCAACCAGGCGGTGTCGCTTTGCGAGGATAAGGAACTTATCGTAATACCGACCCGGACGATACCGCAGGGGATTACGGCGCTTGTCAATTATATTCCGGGCCAGTCGGCCAAAGAGAACGAAGCGCATATGAAAGAAGAAATTTCTTACGTCAAGACCGGACAGGTCACATATGCGATACGTGATACGGAGATAGACGACAAGGAAATTCACCAGGGCGACTATATGGGGATCGGCGATAAGACGATTCTTTCGGTAGGGACGGACAGAAAAGCCGTTGCAATGGAAATGATCGAAGAAATGATAGACGAGGATTCTTCCCTGATCAGTATTTATTATGGAAAAGAAGCGTCCGAAGAGGAAGCGATGGAATTTTCCGATCGTCTGACTGGGAAATACCCCGACGTGGAAGTGGAAGTAAACGCGGGCGGCCAGCCGATTTACTATTACGTTGTATCTGTAGAATAGAACGGACGAAAGCGCGTTATGAAATTAGAAGCATCGGTTACAACGATAAAAGGAATCGGAAGCAAAACGGAAAAGCTTTTGAACCGCATAGGAGTATATACCATAAAGGATATACTCCTTTATTTTCCCAGGGATTATATTTGCTATCCGGATCCCGTTTCGCCCGCTATGGTTGCAGGCGAGGGAATTTATGCCGTTTCCGGGACGGTGATAGGAACTCCGGCGCTCAAAAAGACAGGCCGTATGGAACTGGTGGAGGCAAAGTTAGGGGATTCTGGCGGATACATAGAAAGCGTCTGGTTTCGTATGCCCTATATCAAAAGCCAGTTAAAGAAGGGCGAAACATATGTGTTTTATGGGAAGGTAAAATCAAAGGGGCGGCGGTTTGGGATGGAGCAGCCCCAGATTTATACACGGGAGCAGTACCGCGCCAAAATGGAAACGCTGCAGCCGGTCTATGCCAGGACGGAGGGCTTAAGCAATAATATAATTTCAAAAGCTATTCGGCAGGCTTTTTGCGATTTGCCTCTTACATATGAATTTTTACCGGAAACGATCCGAAAAAAACATGGGATATGCGAATACAACTATGCCGTCCGGCAGATTCATTTCCCGGACAGCAAAGAAGCGCTGATTACGGCCAGAAAACGCCTGGTGTTCGACGAGTTTTTTTTGTTTATTTTAAACATACGGCTTCAGAAGGAAAAAAGGGCGCAGATTGCGAATGATTTCCCGATCCAAACGGAAACCGTAATCCCGTACCTTTTGTCCCATCTGCCCTATAGCCTGACTAGGGCGCAGAAAAAATGCCTGGATGAAGTCGTTTCTGATCTAAAGCGCGGGGTTGCGATGCAGCGTCTGGTACAGGGGGACGTCGGTTCCGGCAAGACGATTGTGGCTTTTTTGTGTATGGCGCTGATGGGGGAAAACGGATATCAGTCGGCTTTGATGGCGCCTACGGAAGTGCTGGCGAGGCAGCATTATGAGACTTTTTTGAAAATGTGTAAAGAATACGGGCTGAACCGTAAGGTGGTGCTTTTGACCGGATCTTTGACCGCAAAGGAAAAGCGGCGGGCATATGAGGCGATGCAGATTTATCCGGACGCGATGGTGGTTGGGACGCAGGCCCTGATACAAGAGCGCGCGGTATACGATGGGCTTGGGCTTGTTATTACCGACGAGCAGCACCGCTTTGGCGTGCGCCAGCGGGAAGCCTTTGCCGGAAAAGGCAGCCATCCGCATATTTTGGTGATGAGCGCGACGCCGATCCCAAGGACGCTTGCGATTATTCTTTACGGGGATATGGATATTTCCGTTATGGATGAAGTTCCTGAAAAACGGCTTCCAAATAAAAACTGCGTCGTAGGCGTTTCCTACCGCAAAAGCGCTTATGAGTTTATCCGAAAGGAGATCGCAAACGGGCATCAGGCGTATGTTATCTGTCCTTTGGTGGAGGAAAGCGAGGCCATAGAGGCAGAAAACGTAACGGATTATACAAAAAAGCTTGTGGATTATTACGGGAATGATATCAGGATTGCCTGCTTAAACGGTAAAATGAAGCCGGCAGAAAAGAACCGCATTATGGAGGCGTTTTCTAAATGCGAGATTGATTTGCTTGTTTCTACAACGGTGGTGGAAGTAGGGGTGAACGTGCCGAACGCAACGGTGATGATGATTGAAAACGCCGAGCGGTTCGGGCTGGCACAGCTGCACCAGCTGCGGGGCCGTGTCGGGAGAGGACACGCGCAGTCCTACTGTATTATGGTGGACAATGCCCAGAGCAAATCTTCCCAAAAAAGGCTGGATATTTTAAACCGGTCAAACGACGGTTTTTTTATTGCCGGGGAGGACTTAAAGCTGCGCGGGCCGGGAGACTTTTTCGGCATCCGCCAAAGCGGGGATCTGGCGTTTTCGCTTGCGGATATTTACCAGGACGCAGATGTGATGAAACAGGCAGCGGATGAAGTCGGGGAACTTTTGGAGCGGGATCCGGAGCTTTTGGAAGAGGAGAACAGGATTCTTGCGGCAATGATAGAAGAGAACCGTGAAAAACAAATGAATTTATAAAGAGGGTTACGTGGAAAGGAGATCATGTTATGAGTAAATGGAAAAGGGGACTGGCGCTTCTGATGTCCGTCGTTCTGTTGGATTCCCTGTTTTGCGGCAGTATGCCGGTTTGGGCATGGCAGGCTGTAAATGAAGAAGGGGTAGCGGCGCAGAAAGGGAATAAAACTGCAGAAGGCTCTGGGACGGCAGATGGAAGTGAAGGGACAGAAGGAACGGAGGAAGCGGAAGAAACAGAAGGAACGGAGGAAACGGAAGAGATAGAAGGAACGGAAGAGACGGAGGAAACGGAAGGAACAGAAGGAACGGAGGAAACGGAAGAGACAGAGGAAACGGAAGAAACGGAAGAGACGGAGACCCCGTCTCCTGTGGTAACGGAATTTCGGATGATACAGGAGCCGTTAAGAATTGCGCTCTATCCATTTGAAGATGCGGACGATATTGATCTGTATGGCATGGAATATGACATAGTTTATGAGGACGGTACGAAGGATCATAAAAAAGTGACGCAGCATGGCGTCGTCTGGGAACCGGACGAAGGAGAGACGCAGGCGGTGCAGCCTAGAATTGTCCGGGAAGAACATACGGATGAAGACGGGGATCCGGTTTTCGTTCTTGCGCTTTATTTGAACTATATGGGATATGAACAGAAAGTAATGGAGTACGGGCAGATTCCGTTCCCGGCCGACCGGGCGCAGGAGCTTTTGCGTGGCCGCGCCGTGCGGGCTTCCCTTGGGGAATCCGAATGGTTTCTTACATATAAGATAGAATCCGAAAAAGCAGACCGCTTTACGCTTTCTTTAGTAGGCGACGTGGATTTTGGCGTTTACCGCTACGACGCGGACGGCGTTTGTGTCGATACCGCGGACGCAGTGGGAGAAACGGAATTTGAAGGGCAGATGCAGTGGGATATGCAGGAGCAGGAAACGGCTTATCTTGTTATCCGTGCGAATACGCAGGGCGATGCGGGGACGATTTCCTTTTCGGTAACAGGGGAAGAGGATACAAAGATTTATTTCCATAACCAAAGCGAGAAGCCTTCTGATTTGATGATTGGCAGGAAAAATCAGTCCGTTTCGGATAATGAAGACGGAGAAAATACGCTGCCTCTTCTGCCTTCGTATGAGGACGGAAGCGACCGTTTTTTCTATGGCTGGTATCTGGGCAAAGATGACAGCTTAAACGGAAATGGGGAGCGTTTTACGGGCAGTACAAAACTGACCGGAGAAAATATTCATGTTTACGCAAAATGGGGAAGCGGGCAGTTTGGGTTTACGGCGGACGGCAGACGGTTTAACGGCAGGGCGCATTCGTTCGATGAAAACGGGCGGATGCAGGCAGAACTGATTGGGCTGGATGCGGACGCTTCGGATAATACGGACAGTACGCTCTCTCTTACGGACGCGCTGCCGCAGGAAGATTTGGAGTTTGCGGAAGGTCTTTTTCCGGCAGTGGAACGCTGTGAAATTACCAAAATTGCGGATCGTGCGTTTGCGGACTGTACTTTTCTTAAAAAGATTGTTCTGCCGGATACGGTAACCTCGTTTGGCGAAGAACTGTTTGCCGGCTGCGACGGTCTTACGGTTGTATTGCCGGATACCGTTTCGGGTATCCATGCGGGCGTGTTTGCGGGGGCTATGAATGTGTCCGTTCTTTGCAGCAGCAGGTTAAACGATACCGAAATCATGGAAGAACTGCAAAAAGCGGGCGTTGCCGTACAGACAGTTGATTTGGCGTTTTCATATGAAAATGGGGAAAAGGTATTTCCGTATGAAGGCGAAGAAGAGTTTCTTACGGCAAAGGTTCTTATAAACGGGGAAGAAACAGAAGAAACGCGCTCGCTTGCGTGGCAGTATACGGAGACGGACGCTTATACGTACCGGGTGACGGAAGACGGGCTTGGCATTACGCCCGGGCGTATGACGCAGGATGGGGAAACGGTTGCCGTTACGGCCACAGATGTAGAGACAAAAGCGCAGGCGGTTCTTATGCTCCGTACAGGGGCTGCCGATTTGGGCAGGAGCGCCCCGGACGGGAAGGCTGCTTATGTTGTGGAACCGGAGGGAGATTTTGTTTATTCCGGGGAAGAGAATTGTCCTGCCGTTACGGTGCGCAAATGTACCGGGGATGAAGCGGCGCTTGACGCTTCGGATTACGAGGTGTCCTATTCGAATCATGTCAACGCCGGGACGGGACTGGTTACGGTGACGGGCAAGGGCAATTATACCGGAAGCATTTCTGCCGGGTTTACGATTCGAAAGGCTCCGCAGAAGGTGACGGCGCACAATTGGGAAAAGACGACGGAAGATTTGATTTTCCCCTTGGAGGCGAGCGCAAGCGGCGGCGGTATTTTAACTTACGCAAGCGGCAACCCGGAGGTTGCGGTTGTCGATGATCACGGGATTGTCCTGATACGCGGGGCAGGTACGGCAGAGATTCATATCCGCGCGTCCGAAACGCCAAATTACCGGGCGTCTGAGTATAAAACGATTCTGCTGACGGTGCGTCCGGCCGGAACGGACGGATCCGGGGGAACGGGAGAAGAACCGGGAGGAAATGATCCGAACCCTGTTTTGCCCGGGACGGATACGCCGGGGACAAACGGGGAAGACGCGGATTTGTCCGGCCTTACGGTGACAAAGCTGTCTTATACGAAAGCGTTGGGCAGCAAGCCGTTTTCACTCGGCGCGTCGGCGGATACGCAGATAGAATATGCCAGCAGCAGGCCGGATGTGGCTTTGGTAAGCGCGGACGGACGGGTTACGCTGCGCGGATGCGGGAAAACGGTGATTACGGTAACGGCGGGAACTGCGAAAAGAAGCGTGACCGTCTGTGTTGTGCCCAAGAAAGCAAAGATTAAAAAAACAGCCTTAAAATCCGGAAAGCTGACGGTTTCCTGGGTTCGCCAAAAGGAAGCGGACGGTTATGTAATTGAGTATTCTACCGATAAAAAAATGAAAAAGCAGGTTCAGAGAAAAACGGTAAAAGGAAGTAAAACGACAAAAATTGTACTGGGGAAGCTGCGGAAGGGGAAGAAATATTATGTGCGCGTGAAAGCTTATACGACCATAGATAAGAAAAAGGCGTATGGCGCGGAGAGTAAGAAAACGGCAAAGAAAGTTGTGTAGGCGGCCGCTTTGCAGGAAGGCAGGATTTTTGGGAAAATACGTTTTATTACGATAAGTGAGGAAAGAATATGAACCGGGATTTAACCAAAGGGCCTGTTATGCGTTCGATGCTGCGGTTTGCCGTCCCTATGATACTGGGGAATCTATTGCAGCAGTGCTATAATATTGCAGATACGCTGATTGTCGGAAAATACCTGGGCAGCAACGCCCTGGCGGCCGTCGGGTCGTCTTTTACCCTGATGACGTTTTTGACTTCCATCCTGCTTGGGCTTTGCATGGGCAGCGGCGCGGTATTTTCGATCCGGTTCGGGCGGCGGGATATGCGGGGGCTGCGTGAGAGCGCGGGCGCTTCCTTTGCGCTTATCGCAGCGCTTACGCTTATGCTGAACGCGGCTGCATATGCGTCCCTGGACGGCGTGCGTATTTTTTTAAGAGTACCGGGGGAAGTCTGGGGATTGATGCGTTGCTACCTGGCGGTTATTTATGCAGGCATTGCCGCTGCGTTTTTGTATAATTATTTTGCGTCTTTTTTGCGCGCAATCGGAAATTCCATGGTTCCGCTTTTGTTTCTGGCCGTTTCGGCGCTTTTAAATATTGCGTTGGATTTGTGGTTTGTCCTGGGCATGGAATGGGGCGTTGCGGGAGCCGCCTTAGCGACTGTGATTTCCCAGTATGTTTCCGGAATCGGGATTTTTGTATATACCCTGTTTTGGTGCGGCGAACTGCGCCCGTTTCGGGAATGCCTGCGGATCCGCGCCGGATGCGTGCGGGAGATTGCCGGGTTTTCCGTGCTGACCTGTATCCAGCAGTCGGTAATGAACTTGGGGATACTATTGGTGCAGGGGCTTGTAAACAGTTTTGGCCCGGTGGTAATGGCGGCGTTTGCGGCGGCGGTAAAAATTGACGCGTTCGCCTATATGCCCGTGCAGGATTTTGGCAATGCGTTTTCTACGTTTATCGCCCAAAATTACGGCGCAAAAGAAAAGGAGCGCATCCAAAGCGGGCTGAACGGGGCGGCAGCGTTTTCGTTTTTGTTCTGCCTTGTTGTTTCCGCGGCGGTGTGCCTGTTTGCCGGGCCTTTGATGGGGCTTTTTGTGGACGCCGCCGAAACCGGGATCAAAGAGGAGGGCATGCGTTATCTGCGGATCGAAGGCGCGTTTTACTGTGGGATTGGCTGTCTGTTTTTGCTGTATGGGCTGTACCGGGCGCTTGGGAAACCCGGTATGTCTGTCGTATTGACTGTGATTTCACTAGGGACGCGCGTAGCGTTGGCTTATCTGCTTTCCACGGCGCCCGGGATTGGCGTGGCAGGAATTTGGTGGTCGATACCAATCGGATGGTTTTTGGCGGACGTTGTGGGCGCCGCGTATTATTTTGCACACAGAAAAACTCTGCTTTGGATGGGAACTGAGTATGGAGGAACGTAATTATTTTCAGAAAGCGCTGTCGGATTTCGCGTTTGATGTGGCGGGCGGCGGGGCAATCCGCCATTTGGCGGACAGAGGATTTACGGCAAAACAAATCGCGGCAGAGCTTGATTTTGCCCTGCCGTTTGCAAAAATACAAACGACCATATGGGATCATCTGGTAAAGCAGAAAACGATCCTCCTTGAAGAGCCTGGTTCCGGCGCGCCCGCGCAGAAAGCTGTTTTTGTGGAAGAACGCGGGAAATTCGGAAAGAAAAGCTTTCGCCGTGTTGCGGTTTCTGACGAAGCCGGCGCAAAGAAAATCTGCTGGATACAAAAAGAGGCGGCTCGGGATCCAATGGGGTATTTATGTGAAAAGCGCCGGGAGAACGGCAGGGAAACGGCATATCTGTCCTGCGATTTCGGCGTACTGCAGCAAAAGGATGCAAAACAGTACCGGATGCTGCTGGGCTTGCTGGATGAAAGGCAGAGGGAATATCTGGAAGGGCTGCCGTGGATTGGGCGGCGGGTTTATCACAGGCTGGATGCTAGGATGTGGGAGATTGCGGGGAACATGGTTTTACGGAATGCATATACCGGATGCTTTTATTTCGGCGGGACCGGGGAAAAAATCTGTGTTGCGGGCACAGGAAATAAAAGTGGGTTCTTCCAACATATGCTTCCATAAACTAATTTTAGAAAATGCACAAAATTCTTGACATAATTCGTGTATTTTTGTATAATTATAAAGATTTACAAGGACGATAGGGTTGGATGAGCGAACGCAAAACACTATAGTCCTTTTTTATAGGAGGCATTCACATGTTAAAATATGTAGCAAAACGACTGGTACTTGCAGTAGTAACCGTTTGGGCAGTAGCCACACTTACATTCTTTTTGATGAATATGGTACCGGGCGGCCCGTTCCTTTCGGAAAAGGCGATAAGCCCTAAGGCGCAGAAGGCGCTGGAGGCCAAATACGGGCTGGACAAGCCCATCGGGCAAAGATACTTGACCTATATGTCAGACGCCGCGCACGGCGATTTCGGCGACAGCTTAAAACAGAGGGGACGTACCGTAGCGGATATTATTACGGAGAAGTTCCCGGTTTCCGCCCGGTTGGGAGGGATTTCTGTGCTGCTTGCGCTGTGCGTGGGAATCCCGCTCGGCTGTATTGCGGCGTTGAACCGCGGCAAGTTTCTGGACAGCTTAATCAGCGTTGTTTCCACCTGCGGGATAGCGGTTCCAAGCTTTGTAATCTGTACGCTTCTGATGTATTTCTTCGGGGTGCATCTGAGGCTTTTGCCTACCATGGGAATTACGACCTGGAAGCATTATATTATGCCTGTTATTTCCCTTTCTTTTTATCCTACAGCATATATTATGAGACTAATGCGTTCCTCCATGTTGGACGTTCTTGGACAGGATTATATGCGCACCGCTAAGGCAAAAGGATTGTCACAGACAGTTAGTTTATTTAAACACGCTTTGAGAAACGCCGTCTTGCCAGTGATTACCTATGTAGGACCTATGCTGGCTTACACATTGGCAGGAAGTTTTGTTGTAGAGAAAATATTCACTATCCCTGGTCTTGGGGGAGAGTTCATTGGATCCATTACAGGACGGGATTATACAGTGATTATGGGTACAACTATTTTTCTGGCCACCTTGATCATTATTATGAATGTGAATGTGGATATTATCTACAAATTGGTCGATCATCGAATAAAGCTAAAGTAAATTTGAAAAGTGGGAAAGGCAAGATACAAAATGAAAGAGAATCCAATTAGTTTTCAATTAAAGCTTCGTCCAGACGATTTCCTTAAAGCTACAGAGGAAGAGAAACAAAGTCTGGTTGTTATGCGAGAGAGCGTCAGCTTTTGGAAAGATGGAGCTAGACGTCTTATGAAAAATAAAGTAGCAGTGGCCAGTATTCTAGTTATCTTTATCATAATGATCTTTTCTTTTATTGTTCCATCCTTTTACCCTTATTCTTATA
>OFHB01000953.1_pt1 | contig 17533 bp, 14 predicted proteins | sample 1521881 | NCBI WGS metagenome assembly OFHB01 (sample SAMEA3504090, study PRJEB24116) | mouse gut metagenome | biome: mouse gut; feature: mouse-associated habitat; material: faeces | place: Denmark | collected 2011
CCCCGCCGTATCTGCCTGTCCTCTTTCCCTTCCTCCCACACCGGATAAAAAAATACATCCATATGGGTCATTTTCATCGTCTGTCTTGCATAATACTGGCGGTATGCCTTCAAATATTCCGGCTCCCTTTCCTCTCTCTGGTAAAACTGCCATATTTCCTCCCGCCAGGCAGACAGGCTGGGGCTGAACACCGGGCGGCTCTTGGCATTTTCCCTCAGATAAAAGTCAAATGTAAGGAGCTCCCTATACAGTTCTTCTTTATCCGGCGCTATCCCTATGGCAAAATCCAAAAGCACCTGGTAGCGGTAACTCCTGGCAGGGGTATTTACAAAATACCCTTTTTCCTCATAAAAACATGCCAGGCTTTCAAACAGGGAAAAAGGGCTTTTAAACATGCCTTCCAGAACCGGCAGGGTATGGGTAAACTGGCCGGAATTATAATAAAGCTCCACCATTTCCTCTATGCCTTTCAGCTTTAAAATTTCCCCATAGGAAATCCATTTGGTATAAAGCACCTCATAAGGCGGCTTATCCTGATACACAATCCCATAGCTTTCAGCGCTTTCCCGGATAGGTGTCCCCTTTAGTACCTTTAAAAAGCCAAGCTGGAGCTGATTTGGCCTCATGGCGTAAACGTCATTAAAGGAATTCCCAAAACTCCCATATCCCTCAAAAGGAAGCCCGGCGATTAAATCCAGGTGGATATGTATATTTCTGCCCTGCCGGATTTTTTCCGTGACAGCGGCAATTTTCCCAATATCCGTATTCCGGTTAATGGCCTTTAAGGTCTCCTCATTGGTACTTTGGACCCCAATCTCAAGCTGTACCAGGCCTGGGCGCAGGCTGTTAAGAAGGGAAAGCTGTTCCTCATCTATCCGGTCTGCCGCCACCTCAAAATGAAAATTCGTCTCCCCATTATCATGCGCCCTGATATAACGCCAGATTTCCATTGCATGGGTATGGCTGCAGTTAAATGTCCGGTCTGTAAGCTTTACCTGGGGAACCCTTCCGTCCAGGAAATGCTGCAGCTCCCTTTTTACAATTTCCAGGCTGCGGAACCGGACTTTCCTCCCAGCACCGGAAAGGCAGTAACTGCACTGAAATGGGCAGCCCCTGCTGGTCTCATAATAGATGATCTTATTTTGGAAGCCTTTTAAGTCCCCATAGGGAAAAGGCAGTGCATCCATCTCCACCGGCTCCCGGGCCTTCCCCTTCCCCTGCCTTAAAACCAGCCCCGGTATTTCCTCCAGCTTCCGGTATTTGCCCCGGGTATCCTGCCCCCTTCCCTCCAGGTAAAAGGAAAGAAGTTCCTTAAAGGTCTCTTCCCCTTCCCCTGCCATAATTCCCTTTACCATTGGCAGTTCTTCCAGAAGCTTCCCGGCATTATAAGAAACCTCCGGCCCTCCCAGCCAGAGGTCGGTTCCCGGCAGGACTTTTGCCACCTCCCTCACAAGTTCCCGGATAGTGGCAATATTCCAAATATAACAGGAAAACCCAATTACATCAGGGTGCCTTTTATATAAATCCCCGAGAATTTCCTCTTCCCTGTTATTGATGGTGTACTCTGCCAGGGCTATATAGGGAGCCAGCCCCTTCCCGGCATATGCCCTCAGGCTGTATATTGCCGGGTTGGTATGGATATATTTTGCGTTCACCGCTGCCAGTAAAAACTGCATTGGTTTTTCCGGCCCCGAAAAGCCAAGCGGCGTTGAAAGCTCTTTATCCCATGTTTGCCTGCCTGGAATTTTATTAATAATTCTCCTCATGCACTTCAAAGTAACTCTGGGGATGGTTGCAGGTAGGGCATACTTCCGGCGCCTTTGTCCCAACAACGATATGCCCGCAGTTACGGCATTCCCACACCTTCACTTCGCTTTTTTCAAATACGGCTGCGCTCTCCACGTTCTTAAGCAAAGCGCGGTATCTTTCCTCATGATGTTTTTCAATCTCACCCACAAGCCGGAATTTCGCTGCCAGCTCCGGGAAACCCTCCTCCTGCGCTGTCTTGGCAAAGTTCTCATACATATCCGTCCACTCGAAGTTTTCGCCATCTGCGGCGGCGGAAAGGTTTTCCTTTGTATCGCCTATGCCTTTTAGCTCCTTCAGCCACATCTTTGCATGTTCTTTTTCATTTTCCGCTGTTTTCAGGAACAGGCCTGCAATCTGCTCATAGCCTTCCTTTTTGGCAACGGAAGCAAAATAGGTGTATTTATTTCTTGCCTGGGATTCCCCTGCAAACGCTGCCTCCAGATTTTTTTCTGTCTGTGTCCCTGTGTACTTAGTTTTTTCCATATTTTTTTCCTCCTTAATGGTATTGGGTGATATATCTGCTGGCGGCATGTAAGCGCTGCCAGCGTGCGCAATGTTGGTGTGTTCTGAAATTTCCCGGCTGACCGTGCAAAGGTCATGGACGGATAGGCCATGGATATCCCTATTCCCTGTAATCCTTGCAAACGTCCTCAGTTCCTCCGCAGAACATTTCAGGTAATTCTCTACCCGTTTTGCGGCAGCGTCAATATGTAATCTTTTGCGGAGATTTTCATCCTGGGTAGCCACGCCTACCGGGCACATCCCAGTACCACAGATCCGGTACTGCTGGCAGGCAGCCGCCACCATAGCCGCCGAGGCAACCGCCACAGCGTCTGCCCCCATGGCAATGGCTTTTGCAAAGTCTGACGATACCCTAAGCCCTCCTGTAATCACAAGGTCAATATCCGATCCAATGGCATCAAGATATTTCCTTGCACGGTAAAGCGCATAAATTGTGGGGACGCTGGTGGAATCCCTGATGATGGAAGGCGATGCCCCTGTGGCCCCTCCCCGTCCGTCTATGGTAATGAAATCAGGCCTGGCATAAACACAGAATTCCAGGTCCCTCTCAATCCGCCCAGCGGCAATTTTAATGCCGATTGGCCTTCCGTCAGAACGGGCCCTGAGCATGGAAACCATCTCTTTTAAATCTTCCTTTGAATTTAACTCCGGAAATTTACTCGGGCTTTGTACGTCCTCACCCTGTTTCTTTCCACGCAGGGCCGCAATTTCCGCAGTTACCTTTTCACCGGGAAGATGCCCGCCCATTCCGGGTTTCGTCCCCTGCCCGATTTTAATTTCAATCGCATCCGCGCTGCGTAAGTTTTCGTCCGTAACGCTGTATTTATTCGGAATATATTCAAATATGTATTTGTAGGAAGCCGCCTTTTCTTCCGGCAAAATCCCGCCTTCGCCGCTGCACATTGCCGTCTTTGCCATTGCCGCTCCCTTTGCAAGCGCAACTTTAACTTCCTTAGACAATGCGCCAAACGACATATGCGAAATATACACCGGCTGATCCAAAATCATCGGCTTTTTCGCATGTTTCCCAATCACCGTCATCGTCGTGACAGGCTCATCTTCTTCTAATGGCGGCGGGTTTAACTGCGCGCCCAATAAGAGAATATCGTCCCAGTTTGGCATTGGCATTTTCGTCCCCATTGCGCCGCTTATGCTCTTTCCTGTCACTGCCATTTGATGGATTTCTTCCATGTAACGGCAAGATTCATCGACACGGTATAAATTTTTATCATAATTCAAGTCCAAAGACGGTTCCGTTTTCATACTGCTTCCCTCAAAAGCCGCATTTGCCTGTCCCGTAGGCTCCTCTCTAAACTTTTCTTTCGGATTATGGCAAACCGGACAATCGTCTGGCGCCTGTTCTCCTTCATAGACATAACCGCATATTGTACAGATAAATTTTTTCATCGTTTTCTCCTTTTCCATTAAAATTGAATTACTCTATTTTAACACGTTTTTTTCCATATTTACAACTGTTGATGATACCAGATAAAAATAAATTTTTGTTTTATGAAAAATTCCTTTCCTGTCTTTTCCAGAACACTATGCCCGTGGCGCCTCAATTAAAAATCTGGTAAACCTTCCCTTTTCACTTTCCACGGATAGCTCATGCCCCAGTTTTTCCATAATCTTCTGCGACATATAAAGCCCCATGCCCGTCGATTTATATTTCCCATTATGATGGCTTCTCCCCGTATACCCCTTTTCAAACACCCTGCGGATATCCTGCCTGTCTATCCCCTCCCCATGGTCTTCCACAAAAAGCAGAAGTTTTGCGTCCTTTTGCTCACTCCAAATTTTTAAAAATGGCGAATCACAGGCATATTTCACTGCATTGCTGATACATTGGTCCAGTACATAGACGAACCAGTTTTTATCCGTATAAATCAAACCGTCCTCCACATCAATCTCAATTTGGAAATGCTGTTTAATTAAAAAGAACTGGTTGTTATGCACGGACGTTTTCACACAGTCCAAAATACGGGTCGGCCTCATCTGAATGTCAAATAAACTGCTCTGCGCTTTACAGCCAAAAAGAGCCGACTTCAACTGCTGATTGATCCGTTCTAACTGTTCTTTTAACGATGCGCGCAGCCTGCCGTCCTCAATTTTTTCTGCCATCAGAAGGCTTGCCGACAAAGGAATTTTCACTTCATGGCACCACTTTGCAATATAATCCTGCAAATCACAATTCATTTCAAATTGCTCATTTAATTGTTTTTTCAGCGCCTCCACGTCGTGTTCTATAATCTCATAGCCTTCTATATTGGGAAACTCCTGATAAATCACCGTTTGAAGCTTTAAAAGCCCCTTTTGCCTCTGCATTTCCCTATGATGCTTTGCCGCATCCGCCCCGACGCATAACCCGCCTGCAAACGCCAGCAAAACGTCCAGATACACCAAATACGATATGTTTACCTCAGGCAAAAGAAATAAAAAATAGAGATTATAGCAAAGGCACAGAACAAAACAGCAAATAAACGTTTTTTTCCTTTTTTTCAGATAGCTATGCAATAAAATAACCCTGCCCTTTCTTCGTCTGAATGATCTCCTCCCCACAGATTTCCTTGAGTTTATTCCTTAACCTGCTGATTAACGTCGTCAGCGTCCCGTCTGATACAAACTCGTCCATTCCCCACAGCTCCATCATCAATTCTTCCCGCAAAACCACCGACGGCTTACACTCTAAGAGCTTTCCCATTATTTTTTTCTCAGACTTCGTCAAATCCAATTCACTCTCCTGATAAAACAACGAAAACGTATCCTGCTCAAACGAAAGCCCCGCCGCAAGCAAAACACGTTCCCTTACCTTATATTGATATGCGCGCCGCAGCGCCGCGTCTATCTTTGCTTTTAAAAGCGCAAGCCCAAACGGCTTTTCCACATAGTCGTCCCCGCCCTGCGCGATCGCCATAATTTTATCCATATCATCATTTTTACTGCTGATAAATAAAATCGGGACGTCCGAAACTTTCCGAATCTGGGCGCACCAGTAAAACCCGTCAAAAAAAGGCAGATTAATATCTAATAAAACTAAATGTGGGCTAAGACGCTGAAAGTCTGAAACAATATCTTCAAAGCTATCCGCTTTGACTGCCTCATATCCCCATTTTTCCAAAAACTGCCTCACTTCGTCTGCCAATGCCTCGTCATCTTCAACCAAAAAAATCTTCATTTCCCTTTCCAAGCGCTTTCACTCCAATCCAAAACACGCGGCACATACAGTCCCAATCCCCTTTAACCGCGGCTAAACCTCTGGGATAACGGCCAGACGTATGATTACGTCGTATGATGCACGACTACCGTCTGATACGGAATCAAAATCCCATTTTTGCGGAACCCTTCCACCAATTCCGCGCGTATATCACTGCACGCCAGAAAACTGTCATCTAAGTTTTCCGTCCAGACCGTCGTTTTTAAAATGATCCCATTTTGCGTATACCCTTTGACAAACACCTTATTTTCTTCTGTATTTAAGGTCAGCTTATTTGCAATGCAAATTTCCTGCATACACTTCTTCGCTTTCTCTATATCCGCTTCATATGAAATTTCAATTTCCATAAAATTCCCAATATTGCCCGTATAGTTTGTATTCGTAATCACGGCGGAATCCATTACAGAATTTGGCACAATACAGCTTTCCCCATTAAACTGCTGGATAATTGTATGGCGGATTGTAATATCCTTGACAATCCCCTCCGCAATTACGCTGCTGCCCTGAACCACCCTGATTTTTTCATCTACATTATAAGGCTTTGAAAATGAAAGAGAAATGCCGCTGATTACATTTGAAAGCGCCTGCTGCGCCGCAAACGTCGCAATCGCAACAAACAGCGAACTGCTCTGCAGCAGTGTTTTGCTTATATCCTTTGTCACTTCAAACTGCTGCGCCAAACTGTAAAGCACCACTATCACAATCAACACATTTAAAATGCTTTTAATAAACCGCAGATGCACAGAATTATGTTTCCTTGACATAATGCGGAATACCAGATTCACAACACGGTTTAAAAGCAGTTCCGCAAGAATAAAAAGCCCAATTTTTATCACACTGTCCATACAAGAGCCTCCTACTTCTGATTCACTTCCCGAAGCCCTTTCAGCAGATGGATCTCAATACTCCCCCGCTCCATATCTACTTTTTTTATGCACTGCTTAATCGCCGGGACAAGCAAATCTGGAGCCCCTTCCTTCGTTATCACATAAATGTCATTTGCCGCCGACGAAATCACGTCAGAAAGCTTCCCTAACTCCTCCCCTTCATCTGAAACCGCCGAAAGCCCAATTAAATCCGCAATAAAATATTCATTTTCCCCCAATGGAACCGCCTGATCCCTTGTCACAAACAGCTCCATTTTACGCAGCGCAAGCGCGTCGTTCATGTCGTCCAGACCTTTGAATTTTAAAATCACCATATTTTTGAAAAAACGGACCTTCTCGATTTCCATCCTTTCTTTCGACTTTCCCGTATCCAAAATCACCTGATCTAACTCCAAAAACCGTTTCGGATCATCTGTCGTTGGAAAAACCTTTAACTCCCCGCGGACGCCGTGTGTATTTGCAATCACTCCTACTTTTAATAACTCATCCATTCGCATTTTCTCCTGCCAATCAACTATTTTTGATGATAGTATCACAAATATGGAAAGATAGCAACTTTGAAACTGCCTGTTTTCACACAGAATAGAAAACTGCATTTTTAAGGAAGCCCTTACAAATCCAGTTTCGCGAAAGCCGCCCGCCGCTGTCCAAAAAATATTAGAAAATTATATTCCCCAGAATTGACACATCAAAATTTATTTGCTAAAATGAGAAAATTAAAAAAACGCTATACAAAGAAAGTGAGGATTTTACCATGGGCACAATTATCGGCGAAGGATTTACATTTGATGACGTACTGCTCGTTCCGCAGTATTCTGAAGTTACGCCAAACATGATCGATTTAACCACATACCTTACCAAAAAAATCAAGCTGAACATTCCAATGATGAGCGCAAGCATGGATACTGTAACGGAACACCGCATGGCAATCGCTATGGCAAGACAAGGCGGCATCGGCATTATCCACAAAAATATGTCCATTGACGCTCAGGCAGACGAAGTCGATAAGGTAAAACGTTCCGAAAACGGCGTCATTACCGACCCATTTTCCTTAAATCCAGAACATACACTGCTCGACGCCGAAAATCTTATGCGGAAATTCCGTATTTCCGGCGTTCCAATCGTAGAAACTGGCAGCAAAAAGCTTGTCGGCATCATTACAAACCGAGACTTAAAATTCGAAACAGATTTCTCCAAAAAAATCAGCGAATCCATGACTTCTGAAAATTTAATCACCGCGCCGACAGGCATTTCTTTAGAAGACGCAAAACGGATTCTTGCAAAAGCCAGAAAAGAAAAACTGCCTCTTGTAGATGAAAACTACAATTTAAAAGGTTTAATCACGATAAAAGACATTGAAAAGCAAATCCGCTACCCATTGTCCGCCAAAGACGATCAGGGCCGCCTGCTTTGCGGCGCCGGAGTTGGCATAACGCAGAATATGTTAGAACGTGTTGACGCGCTTGTCCACGCGCACGTTGACGTTATCGTCCTTGACTCCGCCCACGGGCATTCCAAAAATATAATAGAAGCTGTCCGCAAAGTAAAACAAGCCTATCCCGATCTTCAGGTCATTGCCGGAAATATAGCTACTGCCGCCGCCGCCAAAGATTTAATTGAAGCGGGCGCAGACGCAATAAAAGTCGGCATAGGGCCGGGTTCCATCTGTACGACGCGCGTCGTTGCCGGAATCGGCGTTCCACAGATGACTGCGGTTATGGAGTGCTATGACGCGGCTAAAAGTTACGGCATCCCGATTATCGCGGACGGCGGCATCAAATATTCAGGCGACATGACAAAAGCCCTTGCCGGCGGCGCAAATGTATGTATGATGGGAAGTATGTTTGCCGGATGCGACGAAGCTCCCGGAACGTTTGAATTATATCAGGGCCGCAAATACAAAGTGTACCGCGGAATGGGTTCCATTGCCGCTATGGAAAACGGAAGCAAAGACCGCTATTTTCAGGAAGACGCCAAGAAACTTGTGCCGGAAGGCGTAGAAGGCCGCGTCGCATATAAAGGCAGCGTAGAAGATACAATTTTCCAGCTTATCGGCGGCATACGTTCCGGCATGGGTTACTGCGGATGCCCAACCATTTCCGATTTGCATGAAAACGCCAAATTTGTCAAAATTTCCGCGGCATCTTTAAAAGAAAGCCATCCACATGACATTCACATCACAAAAGAAGCGCCGAACTATTCTATAAACGAATAGCCTGTTACAAATAAAGATACGGCAGGCCGCACAAAATGCCAAGCAACGCCCCCGCGATAACGTCCTTTGGGAAATGCGCGCCGCCTGCCACCCGAATATAGGCAAGCAAAATGCCCATCGCCCCGATTGTGGCGCCTGCCGCCCTGTTCCAATAAAAAAATGTCATCGCAATGACAAAAGCCGAAAACACATGGCGGCTCGGAAAAGACTTCCCAACCGTTTCTTTCTTTAACAGCGGCTGAATGGAAAACACCTCATAAGGCCTTGGCGCTGAATATGCCTTACGAAAGACGGACAACAGCACAAAGGAAATTGCTGGAATCAAACAGCAATAAAACAACTGTTCAAAGCGCTGGAAAAAGGCAAACCCAGCCAATAAAACAGGATATGCCAAAAACACCGCCCCAGTGATTGCTTTGTCTGTATAACGCAGCGCTGCCGCGCCGTGTTTGAACTTCCGAAACGGACTGGACCATTTTTCATATTGTTCTTTTGTCATAAAACCACTCCTTACATTCCGTTAAAGAATAGCTTATTTCCAGCGTAAACGCAAGAAAAAAGTGAAAATGGATAATCCATTTTCACTTTTTTCGTTATCTTGTTTTTGTCTTGTCTTTCGTCGTATCTTTTGTGGCATTGCTTTCGCCTTTGCTGTTTTCATTTGTTCCGGAAACATTGGAATTATTTTTGTCATTCGTTTTGTTTGTCCCATTGGTTCCGTTCGTTCCATTTGCGCCGTTGGTTCCATTGTTCGCCGCATTTTTATCTGTGGCGTTGGTTCCATTGTTGGAATCGTCATTCTTATTTACAGCATTCCCATTTCCGGTTGCATCGTCCACTGCGTCCTCAATATCGTTTCCAATATCTTCCGCTCCGTCCATAATGGCGTCTCCGGTATTTTCTACCGCATCTTCCACATCATCTGCCGCATTGTTCTTATCATTGGCATTATTGTTTCCGGCGGTTCCGTTATTTTTGTCTACTGCCTCTGTACTGCCGTTTGCGCTGTTATTCGTGTCATTTTTATCGTTGTCGTCCCTTGTCCCACAAGCGGCAAATGACATTGCCATCACGCCCAATGTACAGCAGATCAGCAGTTTTTTAAAATTTTTCATAAAAAAATTCCTCCTTTCCTGCTCATGTATGAATCGCTGTCGGATTCCTGATATAGTTTGCTCCATTTTTATATTTTTATTCAGATTTCTTACGATTTCATTTTTAATCAAATATCAGCTTTCTTAAGATTTCATTTTTGGATCAAATATCAGGCTTGCCAGATACCCAAATACCAAAGCCGCCGAAATGCCGACTGCGCTTGCGGTAAACCCGCCCATAAAAATCCCTAAAAACCCTTCGGCGTCCACCGCTTCTTTGATTCCTTTCCAAAGCGTGTTCCCAAACCCAAGCAATGGCACGCTTGCGCCTGCCCCTGCGTAATCAATTAACGGCTGGTAAATGCCCACTGCGCCCAAACCCGCGCCGCCACAGACTAACAGCACCATAATCCGCCCCGGCAGCATTTTCGTTTTTTCCATTAAAATCTGAGTCAGCGCGCAAATCAGCCCGCCTACCCAAAACGCATTCAGATACTCCATATTACGCCTCCTCTCCAATATGTTCCAACACAACCGCATGGGCAATTCCCGGAACATTCTGCCCTTCATTAAAACTGACAGTCGAAAGCAACGCCCCTGTCGGAACAAATAAAATCCTTTTATAACTGCCATCTTTTAACTTCGGGAGATAATGGGCGGAAAGCGTCACTGCTGAACAGCCGCATCCCGAACCGCCCGAACCAGTCCCCTGCGTTTCTTTGTCATAAATTAAAATGCCGCAGTCTTCATGCGTTCCTGAAATATCAATATTCTTTTTTGAAAGAAGATTGCATAAAATTTCCTGCCCGACATATCCTAAATCTCCGGTCACGATTTTGTCATAATCTTTTGGCTTCCGCCCGAAATCCTCCAAATGCTGCGCAATCACGTCCGCGGCGGCAGGAGCCATTGCCGCTCCCATATTCATTGAATCTTTTATTCCCATGTCTACGATTTTACCAGTGGTAATTCCGGTAACTCGTACGTTTCCCTTTTTGCCGGACAATAGAAAGGCCCCGCTTCCGGTAACGGTCCAGGTAGCTGATACGGGTCTTTGATTGGCATACTCCAAGGGAAATCGAAACTGTTTCTCCGCGCTTGCAAAATGGCTTGACGTAAGCGCCGCCACGCATTTCGCATATCCCGCCCCGACGCACATTGCCGCAAGCGACAAAGATTCTCCCGCAGTGGAACAGGCGCCATATAGCCCGAACAAAGGAATTTCATAATCCATCAGCCCAAATGAAGTCGCTATATTCTGCCCCAGCAAATCCCCTGCAAATAAATAACGGACGTCCTTTGGCTTTAAGCCCGCTTTTCCCACTGCAAGCGCAAGCGCTTCTTTTTGCAGCGTACTCTCCGCCATCTCCCATGTGTCCTCGCCAAATTTATCATCTTCACAAATCATGTCAAATGCGCCGCCAAGCGGCCCTTCACCCTCTTTTTTCCCCACGACAGACGCGCTCGAAATCACATAGACTTCCTTCGGAAAAGAAAGGCTCTGTTCACCTATATAATAAGTTTCTTTTGCCATCGCTCTTATGCTCCTGTAAATTATTTTTCAATTAGTATTGCTTTTTCTTTTTAATTTATACACAGAAACAGGGCAATGTCTCCTTGAGCTTTTGCATTACGCTAAAATAGCATATTTAATTATGTAAAATTATGATTTTATGAAATTGCAATATTAAAATTTCTTTATAAGTGTAACAAAAACATAATTGTGTCCTATTTTAATTTGTAACTCTCTAATATAAATCTGGCTATCTGTTTTAAGATTTATGAAAAACTTTTTATTTTTTGTCTTCAATTATCTGCTTTTACAAATTTCCAGAAAAACAATTTATTTTCTTTTTTTGGCGTATTTAATAACTAAAAGACATACGAGACTGTATATAGAAAAGATTATGAATTATTTATAACAACATTTGTTTAAACTACCAGATTCAATATCTTATTATAATAGATTTCAATTAACAGACTTCAATATATTCAAACAAATTAAGTTTAACTAAATTTTCAAAAAAGACCAAAACAAAATATCATTTTAGGAATATAGAATCCGGTTATATTGACCGCCTTATGCCAGAACGCAGATTTGACCAAACTTTATATTTTACTATGAAGGGAAATAATTAAAAATATAGAAATCTGTATTCCTAACAATTATAGCCTGCTATCATACTGCGCCTAACCATGATGATATTGCAAAAAAGGACAGGAAAGCCCTAAATCCATACAAACTTTTCCTGTCCTATAAAAATCCTTTACTTTTCCATCATCTCGTTATGAATCAATATCCATCGTCCACCCATATTTGTCTTCTACATTTCCCCACTGGATTCCAGTCAGGTAATCATATAATTTCTGGGTCAATTTTCCAATCTTAAAATCATTTACTTTCACTGCATCGTCTTGATAGACCAATTCCCCAACCGGAGAAATCACTGCGGCTGTTCCTGTGCCAAACGCTTCTTCTAAGCTGCCGTCATGCCCCGCTTTCATTAAATCATCTATGGCAAGATGCGTCTCATGAATCTTGTAGCCCCAGTCTTTCAAAATATGGAGAATGGAATCCCTCGTCACTCCCGCCAAAACTGTGCCTTCAATCGGGGCTGTATAGATTTCCCCGTCAATTTTAAACATAATATTCATCGTGCCGACTTCTTCCACATACTTACGGTGTACGCCATCTAACCAAAGCGCCTGCGCGCATCCCATCTTTTCCGCTTTCACTTGCCCTAAAATAGACCCTGCATAGTTTCCTCCGCATTTCGTAAAACCTGTTCCGCCCAAAACTGCGCGGACTAATTCATTTTCCACTAAGATCTTGACTGGGTTTATGCCTTCCGCATAATACGCCCCGACCGGACAGCAGATTACCATAAATTTATAGCTTGTAGCCATATGCACGCCTAACGCATTTTCCGTCGCAAACATAAATGGGCGGATATACAAAGACGTCCCCTCCTCTGACGGAACCCATTCCCGCTCTACTTTCACGAGCTCTTTCACAGCCTGAACAAACATATCCACCGGAAATGCCGGCATACATAACCGTTCATTGGAACGGATCATACGCTCTGCATTCATCTGGGGACGGAAAAGCTGGATTTTCCCTTCTTTTGTACGGTATGCCTTCATTCCCTCAAACGTCTCCTGCGCATAATGCAGGGTCACGCAGGCAGGATCTAAGGAAAGCGGCGCATACGGCGTAATTCTGGCGTCTTTCCAACCGTCTTTCACTGTCCAATCCATGACAAACATATAATCTGTCATATATTTTCCAAATCCCAGGTTTTTCTGATCCGGCTTTTCTTTTAACCGTTCTTTTTTTTCAAATCTGATCTCCATACGTTTACCTCCGATGTATTCTCTTGTTTTACAACATTCTGCCGCTTTAGCTGCATTCTGAATTTTATTATTATACTTTTTTTGCTGTGTGTCAAGATGATTTGCATCCTCCCGGGGCTGTCGGTTAATACCGACAGCCCTCTGTGTAGAACTATCTATTTCAGGACAGACCCTTAAGCGTATTTGGAACGATAGAGCAGATCTAAAAAGGCAGGAAGCGAATTTACTTCCTGCCTTTTTCTAAATCACGTTATATTTTCGTTACTCCATGCCAGGTTCCTAGTTTTCCGAAGAAGGCTCCAAAACCTCCTCGTCCGAAGCGTTATCCCCTGCCGGCTGCGTACTGGGTTCCAGGTTTTCCGAAGAAGGTTCCGAAACCGTCTCGTCCGAAGCGTTATCCTCTGCAGAGCCCGTGCCGTCGTCAATATCGGCATACATAAAATACCAATATCCATTTGTCCCATGCCAGGATCCTTTCAGTTCTTTCCTCTGTAGCCAGAAATCATTATAATATGCAAGCGGGATGCATCCCATTTCTTCAAGCAGGATATCCTCCGCTTTGTGCAAAGCCTCTGAACGCTCCGCCTTATCTAATGTCGTCCTCGAAACATCCATCGCCGCATCGTAATCGGAGTTGCTGAATTTACCGTCATTGTTCCCGTTTGAAGAATAGAACAAATCCAGCATATTGGAAGCGTCGCTGTAATCGCCTACCCAACCGTTGCGGGAAGAGTCGAAGTCGCCGTGGCGGCGCATCGGCGTAAAGCTTGCCCACTCTACAATATCAACCTGGCAGTCCACGCCGATTTCCGCCCATGCCTGCTGTAAATATTCGGCTACTACCTTGTGGTAGCTTGCGTCATTCGTAGAATAAACAAAGGAAGGGAGACCTTGTCCGTCCGGATAACCCGCGTCGGAAAGCAGCTGTTTGGCTTCGGCCAAATTGGCTTCATGATCGGAGCTGATATAAGGCTGTCCGCCGTTTGCATTGTTCATAAATTCGCTGTCGTCTGTGTCAAACCAGCCCGGTCCTATAAAGTTATAAGCCGGCGTGTACGTTCCCTGCATCAGAGTATTGGCAACATAATCACGGTCAATGGCAAGGCTTAACGCTTTGCGGACCTTGGGATCGTTAAACGGCTCTTTCTGGGTATTTAAACTCAGGTAATAGGTGCCGATAATCGGATCTACATAAAATTCATCGCTGCCGGACAGGGAAGGAATCTCTTCCGTCGGAACATCTTTAATCATCATGATCTCTTCGGTCTGGTAAGCGCTGTAAGATGCATTCGGATCTTCAATCAGGTTCCATTTAATGGCGTCCAGTTTGATTGCGTCTGCATTCCAGTAATTCGGGTTCTTGCTCATTGTGATATGGGAACCCTGTACCCAGTCCGAAATATAGAACGGCCCGTTGGAAATATATGTGTCTGCGGATGTCGCCCAGGCGTCGCCGTTTGCGTCTACCGTAGCCTGCTGAACCGGACTTAACGTAGCAAACGCCGCGAGGCTGCCAAAATACGGGCATGGGTTCGACAGCGTAACCACAAGCGTCTTATCGTCCGGAGCCTCTACCTTAAGCGCATCCAACTCGCCCTCAATCGCTTCCGAGAAGCCTTCTACCATACCAAGCACCGTTTCCGCGTAAGGCGCTGCAACCTCCGGATCACATACCCTCTTCCAGCTGTATACAAAATCGTTGGCCGTCAAATCCGTTCCGTCCGACCATTTCAAGCCGTCCCTTAAATGGAACGTCCAAACAAGTTCTTCCTCATCCGTCTCCCAGGACTCAGCCTGGCCTTCCGCCAGATTACCGTTTTCGTCAAGCGTCAAAAGGCATTCAAACGAGTGAAGAAGCATATTTCCACCGTCCACCGCGCTGTTTAACGCCGGATCGATCGTTTCCGGGTCAGGGCCTACCTGCACGGAAAGCACCTTTCCGTCCACGGGTGACTGAGAAGGTTCGTTTGTCCCGTCCTCTCCGTTTTCTGAACCACCGCCGTTGGTCTGTGCATTGTCTGCAGTATCGTTTCCGCCACCGCCGCAGGCTGTAAGCCCGAACGCCATAGTGGCAGCCAAGAAGAGCGCAATAACTCTCTTTTTCATAACATATTTCCTCCTGTAAAATTTTTTATAAACACTGCAGCCCTTGCTGCATTTGCTTATCGCATACCGTTAATTACACTTATCAATATGATGGCAGGCCGCAAAGTGCCCTTTTTCGAGTTCCCTCCATTCGGGCGCCTGTTCGGCGCAGGCAGCGTCCGCATACGGACACCTTGTCCGGAACCGGCAGCCGGACGGAGGATTCAAAGGACTTGGCACATCGCCTTCCAAAATAATCCGCTTACTTTCCTTCGCTGTCTTTGGATCGGCAATCGGAATTGCAGAAATCAAACTCTTGGTATACGGATGCAGCGGACGCGTAATCAGCTCGTAGCTGTCTGCAAGCTCTACCATCCTGCCCAAATACATCACGCCGATACGGTTTGAGATATGCTTCACCGCCGAAAGATCATGGGCAATAAACAGATACGTCAGACCCATTTCCTGCTGCAGATCCTCAAACATATTAATCACCTGCGCCTGGATAGACACGTCTAACGCGGAAATCGGCTCGTCGCAGATGATAAACTCCGGCCTTACCGCAAGCGCGCGCGCAATCCCGACACGCTGGCGCTGCCCGCCGGAAAACTCATGCGGGTAACGGTTGGCATGCTCGGAATTTAATCCTACGCGCCTTAACATTTCTATTATAATATCATAACGTTCTTTTTTATCCGCCGCCATTTTGTGCACGTCAATCGCTTCGCCCACAATATCCCCAATCGTCATACGGGGATCTAAACTCGCGTACGGATCCTGAAATACAATCTGCATCTTCTTCCGGTACGGAAGCATATCCGCAAACTGCTTTTTCTCCACATCAAAAATTACCTGGCCGTCATATTCGAAACGTCCCCCGGTAGGCTCGTACAAACGCAGAAGCGTGCGTCCCGTCGTCGTCTTCCCACAACCGGATTCGCCGACTAAGCCAAGCGTCTCTCCTTTATAAATGTAAAACGAAACGTCGTCTACCGCCTGTACGTACTTTTTGTTTTTCCCAAAACCGCCGGCGGGAAAATACTGCTGTAAATGCTCCACCTGAACTAATTTATCACTCATTTACGGCGCCTCCCTCTAATTGCTCTTTCTGGTTCAGCCAGCATTGGGTATAATGGATATCCCCAAAATTCGTAACCGGCGGCATTTCCCGCAGGCAGATTTTCATGCACGCATCGCACCGCGGCGCAAAGGGACAACCTGCAGGCGGGTTCAATAAATCGACCGGAGTGCCTTCAATCGGCACCAGGCGTTCATGCTCTTTGCTGTCCAGCCTGGGAATCGACCGTATTAAGCCCTTTGTATACTGATGCTTCGGATGGTAAAAAATATCCTCCGCCGTACCGTATTCTATAATCCGTCCCGCATACATAACGGCAATCCGCTCGCACATGCTTGCCACAACGCCAAGATCGTGCGTAATCATAATAATCGCCATGCCCAGCCGATCCTTAAGTTCTATCATCAAATCCAGAATCTGCGCCTGAATGGTCACGTCAAGCGCCGTCGTCGGCTCGTCCGCAATCAAAAGCTTCGGGTTGCAGGAAAGCGCCATGGCAATCATCACACGCTGCCGCATTCCGCCGGAAAGGGTATGAGGGTATTTTTTCATTACCCCTTCCGGATCCGGCATTCCCACCTTTTCAAGCAGGGAAACCGCCCTTTGCGCCGCCTGATTTTTCGGAAGTTCCATATGAGCCATAATGTTTTCCATGATCTGACTGCCCACGGTAAAAACCGGGTTCAATGAAGTCAGCGGATCCTGGAAGATCATGGTCAGCCGGTTCCCCCGAATCTCATCCAGCTCCTTTTCTGTCATGGAAAGTAAATTCTTTCCCTCAAACAAAACTTCACCCTCCGAAACCTTTCCGTCTCTTTTTAAAAGCCCCATAATAGACAGCGAGGTCACGCTTTTACCACATCCGGATTCCCCCACAATGCAGACTACTTCCCCTTCATCCACATGAAAATCAATATGGTCCACGCTGATATTTTTACCGTAATCCCCCGTAAAAGCGGTCGTCAGCCCTTTTACCTCCAGCAAATGTGACATTGCCTATCCTTTCTGCACAAATACCACAGTACGGCCCTTAAGCCGCCTGCGGTATCTGTCCTGACCTTAACTCAATTTTCTGCCTGCTTATTTCAATTCCCAATTCTGTACATTGTTAAAGAAGCCATAGGCGCTTGGCTCCGCACCGGAAAGCCGGTTATTTACCGCTCCCTGGGCGCTGATGATATAAACGGAAAACATCGGCACATCCTCCTGTACTTTCCGGTCTATCACAGAGTACAAATCCCTGATCTCTTCGATATCACTGGTCTGCTGGGTTTT
>OFHB01000959.1_pt1 | contig 17484 bp, 13 predicted proteins | sample 1521881 | NCBI WGS metagenome assembly OFHB01 (sample SAMEA3504090, study PRJEB24116) | mouse gut metagenome | biome: mouse gut; feature: mouse-associated habitat; material: faeces | place: Denmark | collected 2011
TGACGAGAAAAAAAGCGAATGTGCGGGAAAATATCTACCGCTGCGGCGCGCTTACCATGGACCTAAACTGCCATACCGTGGAGCGGGAAGGGAAGCAGATTGATCTCTCGCCAAAAGAGTTTTCAGTGCTTCTCTTCCTGATCCGCAATCAGAATATTGTCGTCACCAGGGATCAGATTGCGGCCAATAGCTGGGACGGGGAGAGCGACGGGTATTCCAATGTTGTGGATGTCTATATCCGCTACCTGCGGAAAAAAATGGACGATGATTTTCCGTTTAAAATGATTCAGACGATCAGAGGGGTGGGATATATATTAAAAGGGGAGGCGTAAAAACGGTATCCATTGTCTGGTATGTGGTGGTTCCGCTTGCGATGGCCGCATTTGTGATGGCGGTGGTGCAGATTCTGTTTGTCAATATCTGGTCGAATGTGGCCGTGGAGTATGATGTCCGGCAGAATCTGGCACGGGAAGTCCGCAGGAACCTCAAATATGTTGAGATCCGGGATGGGGAGCTGTATTTTGCGGAAGGATATGAGCAGAAACAGGATGGAATTTACTTTCTTCTTCTAAACGATGAAATGGAAGCTGTGGCGGGAAGCTATCCGGATAAATTTGTGCCGGACGAAGGCGCCATGCTCAATCACACGCGGATTGTGAAATGCCGGGGGGAAACTTTTTATGTGCATGATATGCAGCGGACCAAAACGCTTGGGACAGACTATATTATGCGGGGGGTGGTGCGCAGGGCGGATATTTTCAGCCGGTATCAGACCCTGGAATATTTTTCTTACCTGAGTATTGTGGCTGTATTTGGCATTGTGACGGTCTGCGGGCTTGTGCTGGGACGCCGGATCTCAGGATCACTAAAGGGCATGTGCCGGACCGCGGAGACGATCGGCAGGGATTTCAGCATTTCAGAGCGTATGGAACATAACAGCCGTTTTTATGAGCTTGCCGTTTTAACAGACGCGGAGAACCGTATGCTGGACCGGATCGAGCATGCGGTAAAGGAGCAGGAGCAGTTTACATCGGACGCGGCGCACGAGCTTCGGACGCCGGTCGCCGTCATATCAGCCCAGTGCCAGTCTGTCGCCGGGAGAGAGCAGAGCAGGGAAGAGCTTCTGGAAGCGCTTGAGGTGGTAGAGAGGCAGGCTGGCAGAATCAATGCGATGATTGCGCAGCTGCTTCATCTCTCCCGCCTGGATCAGGAGCAGACAAAGATCCGCAGAGAGGAGATTGATCTGGTGGAAATTGTGCAGTCTGTCTGCGAGGACGAGCAGGAAAAAGCGGGGGAGAGCGTGGCGATCGAAATGCGGCTGAATAAGGCGGAGACTTCCGGCGATATCAGTCTGATTATGATTGCCTTCCGGAACCTGCTGACAAACGCCATTAAATTTGGCGCCGGATGCGGCGGGATTGAGGTGGAAACCGGCACAAAAGACGGTGAGGTCTATGTCTCTGTCCGCGATCACGGGTGCGGGATAAAGGAGGAAGAGCTTGAGCGGATCTTTCAGCGTTTTTATAAAGAAGATAAATCCAGAAATTCACAGGGGATTGGTCTGGGGCTTCCGCTCGCCCAAAAAATTGCGCTCAGACACGGCGGACGTATCACAGCTGTGAGCAGGGCGGGAGAGGGGAGTACGTTTACTCTGTTTCTGCCTGGGATGTAGTTTTCCGTGACGAATGTTCATAAAAGATTTTAAAGAATACCAGTTTATTTTGTCTACGCATAAAGAAGATTTTTCAGACTATATTCGATATAAGTTTGAAAAGTATGGTCTGCAAAACCGATCCGTATGTGTTCAGGATCTGTAATGGTATTTTGACAAGGAAAGAAGGTGCAGGATATGAAGCGAGAAGAATATATATCTGATGAGAAAGTTATTAAGCGTGCGAATGCGGCAGTAAGAATTGAGTTAGAGAAGAACAGAGCATTAGGAATTCCAGCGGTTATATATGACAGGAAAAGCCAGATCATATATCGGGAAAATGAGGATGGAACCCGGACGGAAGTAGGAAAAAGGATGAGAAAGGAGCGTTACAGTGAACGGGTTTCAAAAAAATCCTGAGATTGTTGTTTTCGCAGGTCCGAACGGTTCCGGTAAGAGTACGTTTACACAATTGCTAAAACCTCCAATAGACTATATAAATGCAGACGAAATTAAGAAATACTTAAAGTGTACCGATTTAGAAGCGGCACAACTGGCCGAAAAACAGCGGGAAGCGCATTTGGAACAGAAGCGGGAATTTTGCTTTGAAACGGTGCTGTCAACAGAACGTAATTTAAAATTGTTAGAAAGGGCAAAAGAAAAAGGGTATTTTATACGCTGCTATTATATTCTTACAGCAGACCCGATGATCAATGTATGGCGTGTGAAAGCAAGGGTAGAATCTGGCGGACATGATGTACCCGAAGAGAAAATAATAACAAGATATGACAGGGCACTGGCTTTGGTTAAAGATTTGATTAAGGTTTGTGATATTTGCCATATATACGATAATTCAGCCGGCAGGCCATTTCGTATATTTAAGAAGAGAAAAGAATTGATGCACTATGATGAATGTGAAGACTGGTATTTTGGGGATATCTGCGCTTTGACAGGTGTTTCTGATATGCAAAAGAAAAATCTGAATTGAGTAGAATTGTAAATATTGTATTGTTATGATAAAATTTCATAAAAATCCAAAGTGAAGAAAGAGCCTGGGCATTGAAATATAAGTATTTCTGCCAAGGCTTATTTTATATACAGATTTTTGTAAATTGCTCATAAATAATTTATAGATGTAACCTGGAAAAAGCAGAACTGTGTGGCCTGTCATGTTCGAATGATGTATTGGTGGAAGAGATGAAAAAAATGGAATAAAAATGGTGTCAGATGGGAGAACGCTGTGTTTTCCCATTTTTTAATGCGTTTTTAATATTGATTTTATATAACTGAAGCACGGAGGTGATCTTCAGTGAAGAACGGCTTCCGGATTCAGAAAAATGACACAGATTACGGAGGAAGCAGTATGGACCATCTGGAAGAGCTCGAGGCGGAAGCGATCTATATTATGCGGGAGGTGGCGGCGGAATGTGAAAAACCGGTGATGCTGTATTCGGTCGGCAAGGATTCTTCCGTTATGCTGCATCTGGCGTTGAAAGCATTTTATCCGGAAAAACCGCCGTTTCCGTTTTTACATATCAATACGACATGGAAATTCCGGGAGATGATCACATTCCGGGATGAGACGGCGGAAAAGATGGGGATTGAGATGCTGGAATATATCAATGAGGACGGCGTCAGGGAAGGGATCAACCCGTTTGACCACGGGGCGGCATACACAGATATCATGAAAACGCAGGCGCTCAGGCAGGCGCTTGATCTATATGGATTTACGGCGGCTTTCGGCGGCGGCAGACGGGATGAGGAAAAGTCGCGCGCAAAGGAGCGGATTTTTTCGTTCCGCGATCACAATCACGCGTGGGATCCGAAAAATCAGCGTCCGGAACTCTGGAAGCTGTACAATACGCAGATACACAGGGGGGAGAGTATCCGGGTATTTCCGCTGTCGAACTGGACGGAGGCGGATATCTGGCAGTATATCAGGAGGGAGTCGATCCCGATTGTCTCCCTCTATTTCGCGAAGGAGAGACCGGTGGTGATTCGTGACGGAAATATCATTCTGGCGGATGATGAGAGAATGCGTCTGGGCCCGGGCGAGGAGATTCAGATGAAAAAGGTGCGTTTCCGGACGCTGGGCTGCTATCCGCTGACGGGCGGCGTGGAATCGGAGGCGGATACGCTCGACGCGATCGTGCAGGAAACGCTGGTGGCCGTGGAATCGGAGCGGACGAGCCGTATCATAGACTCAGACGGTGGAAGTGCAAGTATGGAAAAAAGAAAGCGAGAGGGATATTTCTGAATGGAAAAGGATTTGCTGAAATTTATTACCTGCGGGAGCGTGGATGACGGAAAATCAACGCTGATCGGACATATGCTCTACGATGCAAAGCTGATTTTTGCCGATCAGAGAAGGGCGATGGAGCTGGATTCCGGAAAGGGTTCTGCTGATGGCAGACTGGATTATTCGCTGCTGCTGGACGGACTGATGGCGGAGCGGGAGCAGGGTATCACCATAGATGTGGCGTACCGCTATTTTACGACCAGACGGCGGAATTTTATTGTGGCGGATACGCCAGGGCATGAGGAATATACGAGAAATATGGCGGTCGGGGCCTCCTTTGCCTCCCTGTGCGTGATTCTGGTGGATGCCAGCCAGGGGGTGCTGATGCAGACAAAACGTCATGCGCGCATTTGCGCGCTGATGGGAATCCGGCATTTTGTGTTTGCGGTAAACAAAATGGATCTGGTGAACTACAATCAGAAAAAGTTTGAAAAAATCAGGAAAGATGTCCGGGTGCTGATGGCGGAGGCGGACGGCGTGCAGGTGCAGCTGATTCCGGCCTCGGCGACGGAGGGAGATAATATCACGGAAAAATCGGTCAGGATGCCCTGGTACGGAGGGCCGGCACTGCTGCCTTATCTGGAGACAGTGGAGACGGGGGAGCCTTGCGGGGGCAGAGGATTTTCGATGGCTGTGCAGCGCGTCTGCCGTCCGAACCGCCTGTTCCGGGGATTTCAGGGGCAGCCCGCGTCCGGGAGCCTTGCGGTCGGGGATATCCTGACCGTGCTTCCGGGCGGACAGAAAGCCGCTGTGGCGGAGATTCTCAACGGGGATAAGAGTGTTGAGCGCTGCGAAAAGGGGCAGGCTGTCACAATCCGGCTGGCCACGGAGACGGATGTGTCGCGGGGCTGTGTTCTCGGGAAGGATACGACGTTAAAGACAGGCTCCATGCTGGCGGCGTATCTGCTGTGGATGGATGACAAAAATCTGGTGGCGGGGAGAAATTTCCGGATGAAACTGGGCACACAGACGGTTCCGGCCACGGTCATGAAAATCCGCCACAGGGTGGACGTCAATACCGGAGCGGAGGTGTCTGCGGAGACCATTTATAAAAATGAGATTGCGTTCTGTGAGATTTCCATGGGGAGCAGGGTGGTATTTGACACATTTGCGGAAAGCAGGGAACACGGCAGCCTGATTCTGATGGACCGGCTTACCAATATGACGTGTGCGTGCGGCGTTGTGGAACAGGAAATTGTGCGCGAAAATAATCTGACCTGGCATGAAATGGATATCACAAGGGAACTGCGCGAGTCGCAGATGGGGCAGAAGGCGTTTACGGTCTGGATGACAGGCCTGTCCGGCGCGGGAAAGTCCACGATCGCGAACGAGGTGGAAAAACGCCTGTTTGCAATGGGAAAGCATACAATGATTCTGGACGGAGATAACGTGCGCATGGGCCTGAACAAAAACCTCGGTTTCGGGGAGGAGGACAGGATCGAAAATATCCGCAGAATCGCGCAGGTAGCGAAACTGATGAACGATGCCGGCCTGATTGTGCTGGCTGCGTCGATATCCCCCTACCGCCCTGACAGGAGGATGGCGCGGGAGATTATCGGGGAAAATTTTACGGAAGTCTATGTGAGCACGCCTCTCGCGGAGTGTGAGCGGCGGGATACAAAGGGGCTTTATAAGGCGGCGCGGGCCGGAGAGATTTCGGAATTTACCGGCATTTCCGGTGTCTATGAGGTGCCGGAATCTCCCGATATCGTGATAGATACGACGGGGCGGAGTGTGGAGGAGTGTGCCGGTCTGCTTCTGGCCGGAATTGAGAAATATTTATGAAGAACAGGGCGCGGCGCGCGGAGGATAGAATGAACGGAAGAAAAACACTTTATATTCATATCGGTACACCGAAGACGGGAACGACGGCGATCCAGGGATTCTGTCAGGACAATGCAGAGGAACTTGCGCGGCATGGATACTGTTTTCCGGATTTCACGTGGCTGTGTCCGGATTTCCGGTCCGTGCGCAACGGGCATTTTCTTGTGGAATCTGTGAAAGATGCGGACGGGCGCGTCTGCGCGGAAGCAGAGCGGCAGATTTTTTGCCGCGGCATGGAGCGGATTGCGGAGCTTTTCCGGACGTATGAGGCCGTGATCCTGTCGGACGAGGGTATCTGGATGGCCACGTTTGAACGGAGGAAAAGTCTGTGGCGGGAGCTTGCAGCGGTGCGGGAGGAGGCCGGTTTTCAGGTGAAAATCATAGTCTATCTGCGCAGGCAGGACGGCTATCTGAGTTCTTCCTGGAATCAGGTGGTGAAAATGGGCGTGGAACAGAATGCAGTCAGAAGCTGGGATGAGTATACGGCCCATATCCCGAAAATCCGTCAGCTGAATTATGATAAGAAGCTGGGGACCATTGCAGCGGCGCTCGGAAAAGATAATCTGATTGTCCGCCGCTATGAGCCGGGACATTTTTGCGGAGGTTCGATTTATGCAGATTTTCTGGATGCGGCCGGTCTGACGCTGACGGATGCGTATGTGATAAATAAGGAAGTGCGCAATGTGCGCCTGGCGGGAAATCTGCACGAAATAAAGCGTATTTTAAATGGCATGAAGGGACTTGGGGAGGAAGAGAGGCGGTTTCTCCGGATCACGCTGGTAAAATGCGCGCAGGAGCCGGATATACAGAGGAAATACAGTATGTTTTCTGTGGAGGAGACGGCGGAATTCCTGGAAAAATACCGGGAGGGAAACCGGCGCGTCGCAAAAGAATATCTGGGGGAACCAGACGCAGACCTGTTTGACATGGATATTCCCGATCTGCCCAGGTGGAGGAGAGAGAGCACGCTGATGGAGGATGATATCATCCGCTTTGCCGGACAGGGATTTGCGGAGATGCACGCGGAAAATGAGCGGCTGAGGCAGGAACTGGCAGATCTTAAGGAGAAACTGCGCCATCCGCTGCGCACGGTCTGGCACAAACTGTGGAGCCGTTTTGCAGAGAATGAGTAAAACAGTCCGGTATTCCGGACTATTTCACACATATGCCCGCATACACTTTGCGGGAGGACTGTTTCTGAATACTGGATGTAAAAAAGGCCGGGGGAATCCCCGGCTTTTTCAGCTGATATTCTTTTATCGGGACAGTGGAATTTCAGCTTGCCGGAATCCGGCGGAACATGTATGCTGGATACAGTATTATAAAAAAGGAGAATCTGTATGCGCTATATTGATATGCACTGTGACACACTGGCAAAGGCCCTGATGCAGGGAAAACGGACCGTGGAAGTCCTGGAAGGAACAATGGCCGATCTGCGGCGGTTAAAAAAGAGCGGGGCACAGTTTTTTGCGATTTTCCTGCCGCAGAAGCCGGATCCCGGCTGGCTGCCGCAGGCGGCGGAAGTTCCGGATTTTCCGTCATCGGACCCGCAGCGGGTTTCGGAGTATCTGATGGATAAAATGTATCAGATTTATCAGAATACACTGGCGGACTGCAGCGATTCCCTGGCTGCGGCGGGAACATACCGTGACCTCGGGAAAAATGAGCGGGACGGAAAAATTTCGGCATTTCTGACAATTGAGAACGGGTTTCTGGTGCGCGGAGATCTGGAAAAGCTGGGAACATTTTACGATATGGGGGTCCGTCTGATAACGCTGACCTGGAATGACCCGAACTGCTTCGGCTATCCGCACTCCGCGGACCGGGAGGAGATGGGGCGGGGGCTGACGCCTTTCGGGAAGGACGCGGTCGCCGTGATGAATGATCTTGGGATGCTGGTCGATGTGTCTCATCTGTCCGACGGGGGATTTTACGATGTGGCGGATATCTCGAAAAAGCCGTTTGTCGCATCGCACTCAGACTGCCGGGCGCTCTGTCCCGGGGCGACGCGCAACCTTACGGATGAGATGATCCGCATTCTCGCGGAGAAAGGAGGTGTGGCGGGCATTAATTTTGAACCCACCTTTCTGAACGAGGATCCGCGCGATCATGTGAGCCGTATTTCCAGGATCTGCGATCATATTTTTCATCTGATAGACAAAGGCGGATCGGAGTGTGTGGGAATCGGGACGGATTTTGACGGAATCTACGGGGAATTTGAGATTGCGGACTGTACGGGAATGCCGCTGCTGTTTGAGGAGCTGCGCAGACGGGGACTGCCGGAGAGCGCGGTGGAAAAGATTGCCAGGGGCAATGTGGAGAGAGTGATACGGGATGTTCTGGGATGAAGAACCGGTATTTAAGGATTCCTTAAGGTTCTGCTAAAGACATTTAAGAACTGCCCCCTGTAAAATAAAACGTGCAGAAAGGAGAGCTGTCTATGAATACATGGAAAGAACAGATGGAAGCAGGAGAAGTACTGCTGAAAACGGAAAATCTGAGCAGGTCATTTTCCACCGGCGGCACGATGCAGCACGTTTTAAAAAACATTGATCTAAAGCTGTACAGGGGGGAGTTTACCGTCATTATGGGGGCGAGCGGCGCCGGAAAATCCACGCTTTTGTATGCGCTCTCGGGGATGGATACGCCGACGCTTGGCACGATCACATTTGCGGGGGAAACGATCTCCGGCCTTCGTCCGGACCGTCTGGCGGTATTCCGGCGCAGGCACTGTGGATTTGTGTTTCAGCAGATCTATCTGCTCGATGAGATGAGTGTGATGGATAATGTCCTTGTCGCGGGACTGCTGGTAAATCAGGATAGAAAAGCGCTGATCCGGAGGGCGGAGGAGCTGTTTGAGGCGGTGGATATCCCGGAGGAGACGCGCAGAAAGTTTCCGGCGCAGATTTCCGGCGGAGAGGCGCAGCGCGTCGGGATTGTCCGGGCGCTGATCAATTCCCCGGAAATTCTTTTCGCCGATGAGCCGACGGGGGCGCTCAATTCAAAAACAGGTCTGGATGTGCTCGACACTCTCACGGCGTTTCACAGACAGGGACAGAGCGTGGTGATGGTCACGCACGACATGCGTTCCGCCAGGCGTGCGGACAGGATTCTGTATTTAAAGGACGGGACGGTCACGGGCGAATGTATTCTCGGCAGGTATGTGCACGGCGATCAGGAGCGTCATGAAAAACTGTCCGCATTTCTCAGGGAAATGGGGTGGTAGCCATGAAAAAAAGTATTCTGATTGCCCGCTCTAATTTCAGAAAGGCGAAAGGGCAGACAGTGGCGGTGGTGGCGCTGCTTTTTGTGGCGTCGCTTATGATGAACCTCTGGCTGATGCTCTCGACGGATTACCGGCGCAATTTTGAGCGCGCACACGACCGGCTGAACGCGGAACATGTCACGCTGGCCGTGACCGGAAATGACAGCGCGCTGCGTAAATTTCTCGCTGAGACGCTCGAAAGGGATGAGAGGACCGTGCAGTACTGTATGGACGACTGTCTGGAAATGGTCGGTTCCTTTGACTGGAACGGCGGGGAGGTCAATACGGAATTTGTCATCCTCAGAAAGGAGACGGCTTCAGACCGTGCGGTAGGCAGAATTGAAATTGCTGAGGACGGCGGGGCGGAGAGCGGAATGTATTTTCCGATGCTGTACGGCACGGATAAAAATATCCGTCCGGGAGAGAAGATGGAGCTGATATTCGGAAGCCGTACGGTACGTTTTCCCGTGTGCGGATTCTTAAACAGTGTGATGACGGGATCGCATAATTGCGGGATGAGCGCGATTCTGATGACGGAGGATGTGTACGGGGAATTCCGGAAAACAGGTATTGCGCCGGAGGGAACGCTGGTTTCGGTGCGCATCCGCGACAGAGAGGAGAGCCGTGAGTTTGAGGCGGATCTCAAAAATGCTGTTTCCCAGCGCTATCCCGGCGCCAGAATGCAGAGCAATTCGTATTCCATGGTCCGGTCTTCACGCTACATCTCGCAGATGATATGTTCCGGCATTGTGAGTGCGATGGCATTTTTTGTGGCGCTGATTGCGCTGGCCGTGATTGTCTCCAGTGTGATCAATTATATACAGGAAAATATGCCGGCGATCGGCGTCTTAAAGGCGGCGGGATATCAGAACCGGCAGATTATGTCCGTGCTGCTGCTGCAGTTTCTGAGTATTACGCTGGCGACGGCCGCAGCAGGGGTACTCTGTTCCTACGCCCTGTTTCCGGCGGTGAACGATATGATGATCTCCCAGACCGGGATACCGTATGAGATCCAGTTTCTGCCGCTGCCGTTTGTGGTGACACTTTTGTGCATGGGAGGGGCGGTCGCGTCCGCCGTCTGGTTTCCGGCGCGAAAGATCCGGAAAATCGAGCCGGTGACGGCGCTCCGGGGAGGAATAAAGACTCACAGCTTCAGGAAGAATTATGTTCCGCTGAAGACCACGCGTCTGCCGCTTGTGCCGGCCCTGGCATTAAAAACCACTTTTTGCGTTGTCCGGCAGAATATCATTGTCTGTATCACAATGCTGGTGCTCTCGCTTGTCGTGGTGTTTTCAGGACTGATGGTGGAAAATATGATTGTGGATATGGAACCGTTTATCCATCTGATCGTGGGTGAAACGGCGGATTCCTGCATTAATATCAGCGCAGGGATTGAAGAAACATTTCTCGCGGAGATGAAAAAGGAGGAGCGCGTCGAAAAAATATATCTGTTTCACACGACAGAGGTGCGCCACGTCGGCGGATATGCCCTGATGGTCAATATTTCGGATGATTTTTCTGATCTCAATGACCAGGAGATCTGCGTCAGCGGAAGATATCCGCAATATGATAACGAAGTGGCGGTCGGCGCAAAATATGCGCGGGAGGAAGGCCTGAATATCGGGGATGAGATCACGCTCACGGCTGACGGACGTCAGGAATCCTATCTGATTTCCGGATTTACGCAGATGTCGAATAATCTTGGCAGAGACGGGCTTCTCACCCGCAGCGGCTATGAGCGCATGGGTGTGCTGGAGAACGCGGGATACTATCTGAACCTCACGGAGGGAACGGATGTCGATGTGTTTCAGCAGGAAGTGAGCGAGACTTACGGGGCGGATATCAACGCTGTGATTAATATCCGCTCCGTGGTGGCCGGTTCGTCCTTCGTTTACATCTCGCTTATGACGATGATTGTCATTGCGGTTCTGGTGCTGAGCATATTTATTATCACATTTGTGCTCTACCTGCTTGTAAAAACGATGCTGGGCAGCAGAAAACGCGAGTACGGAATTCTGAAAGCGCTCGGTTTTACGACCGGCCAGCTGATATTAAAGACGGCGGCCAGCTTTATGCCTGCCATTGTGCTTTCCACGGTTGTGGGACTTTGCGTGGGGGCAGTTGTGATCAACCCGCTGACCGCCCTCTTTTTAAGGGGCATCGGCATTGTAAAATGTACTTTTACGGTGCCGGCCGGCTTTACGGTGATGGCCGGCGCGGGTCTGATCCTGGCGGCATTTCTGATGGCGTGTCTGCTGTCCTTAAAAATCAGAAAAATCACGCCGAAAGTCATGCTCACGGGAGAGTGACGGACGACTAATTGTCGCTTTCGTCGCTTGCCGACATAGAGTAGACCTGCCGTTTTCTCGCCATCTCGTCGCTCTCGAGGTATTCGTCGTAAGTCGAGACTTTGTCCACGAAAGTGCCGTCCGGGAGGAATTCTATGATCCGGTTTGCCGTGGTCTGTACAACCTGATGGTCGCGGGAGGCGAAGAGCACAACGCCGGGAAAACGGATCAGGCCGTTATTGAGTGCAGTGATCGACTCCATGTCGAGATGGTCGGTCGGCTCATCCAGAATCAGGATGTTGCTCCCCATAATCATCATGCGGGAGAGCAGCACGCGGACCTTCTCGCCGCCGGAGAGGACGCGCATCTTCTTGGTGCCGTCTTCCCCGGCAAAAAGCATGCGCCCGAGAAAGCCGCGCACATAGGTTGCATCCTTAATCTCGGAAAACTGGGTCAGCCAGTCCACGATGACGAGGTCGGTGTCAAAGATTTCCGTGTTGTCCTTCGGGAAATAAGACTGGCTTGTCGTCACACCCCATTTATAGGAACCGGAATCCGGCTCGAGCTCCCCGGCAAGAATTTTGAACAGGGTTGTTTTTGCCAGCTCATTGCCGCCGACAAACGCGATCTTGTCATCGCGACCGACGATAAAGGAGACATTGTCGAGAACTTTTACGCCGTCTATGCTCTTTGTGAGACCTTCTACCGTCAGCACTTCGTTGCCGATGTCCCGGTTCGGCCGGAAATCAATGTACGGGTACTTACGGCTGGAGGGCCGGATCTCGTCGAGCTGTATTTTTTCGAGGGCGCGCTTGCGCGAGGTCGCCTGCTTTGATTTGGAAGCGTTGGCGGAGAAACGGGAAATAAATTCCTGCAGCTCTTTGATTTTTTCTTCCTTTTTCCGGTTGGCTTCCTTCATCTGTCTGACGAGGAGCTGGCTGGACTCATACCAGAAATCATAGTTACCGGCGTAGAGCTGGATTTTGCCGTAGTCGATATCCGCAATATTCGTGCAGACCTTGTTCAGGAAATAGCGGTCGTGGGAGACGACGATCACAGTATTTTCAAAATTGATCAGAAACTCCTCAAGCCAGCTGATGGCGTCGAGGTCGAGATGGTTGGTCGGCTCGTCGAGCAGCAGGATATCGGGATTCCCGAAGAGAGCCTGCGCAAGCAGTACCTTAACCTTAGCGGCGCCCGGCATATCTTTCATAAAGGCAGAGTGTTCTTCCGTCGGGATTCCAAGGCCGTTTAAAAGCGTCGCGGCGTCGGATTCCGCATTCCAGCCGTCCATATCGGCAAATTCCGCTTCCAGTTCGCTTGCGCGGATGCCGTCCTCGTCCGAAAAATCTTCCTTCATATAAATCGCGTCTTTTTCCTTCATAATGCTATAAAGGCGTTCGTTGCCCATAATAACGGTATCTAAGACGGTGTACGCGTCGTATTTAAAGTGATCCTGCTGTAAGAACGAAAGACGCTGTCCGGGCGTGATACTGATATCGCCGTTTGTGGATTCGAGCTGTCCGGATAAAATTTTTAAAAAGGTTGATTTTCCCGCGCCGTTTGCACCGATTAAGCCATAGCAGTTGCCTTCGGTGAATTTGATGCTGACTTCTTCAAACAGGGCTTTTTTGCCCACACGGTATGTTACATTATTTGCACTGATCATGTGTAAAACCTCGTATCTTCCTGATTTTTAAGTAGTTAGGCCATCGAATCTTATTATACATAAAACCGTTACAAATGCAAGGGCTATTTGCCAAAGCAGGAAAGGAGCATGTAGAAAGTAATGTTTGTAAACAGGTATGTTGTCACGGATGCAATGATAAAAGAATATGTAAACCGGGTGGTTTACCATAAGACAAAGCGGACGGGAGTTTTTTTCTCACTGCTTTCGGTTATCATGTTTTTTATTTCTTACCGGAAGGGCGACGCAGTATTTATGGGGGTATACGCCGTTTGTTTTTTAGTTCTGGCAGGCTCTTTGTTTGCGCTTTGCCCGATGGCGGTAAAACAGATAAAAGAGAGTGGGAAAAAACTGCATAACGGGAAAAGATATGAAACGGTTGTGCGGTTTGGGGAGGCTATTACAATGGAAGAAGGAGCGTGCGCGATTACTGTAGAATACGGGCAGATTGAGCGGATTTATTATCTGGAGCATGCCTGCGTGCTGATGTTCGGCAGGCGCAACGGGATTTTACTGGATCCGAAGGGATTTACGGAAGGGAGTTTTACAGAATTTAAGGAATTTATCGAAAGCAGGGTAAAGCGCATAAACTAAATATTTTACAAATTTCATAATCGGGAAGAAAGTGCAAGATATCTAAAATTCTTGCCAATATAATAATAGGAATCGTGGATTTGGTTTTGTATAATGCATATATCAGATACAAATATCAAATCAAAAGGAGGAACGGAAAAATATGAAAAAACCGATTTCAAACGATTATTCTGTCATGTATTGGCTGCAGGTATGGCGCTTTTTCCCGCCGCAGATGTTACAGCTGCAGATACGGCGGCCCGGCAGACGGCGGCTTATACCTGGGAAAACCACGACAGGCAGGTGGAATATCCGCCGGAAAAAACAACGGCGCAGAGCAATACTATGCAGCAGGGGTACGGACCGGAAAAAATGCTGGACAAAAACAATGAAAGCAGATGGGAGGCCGCCTGGAATAACCCGCCCGAACAAACGGAACTGATCCTGCGTCCGGCGTCGCGGGAAACAGAGTATTTTACCGGCATAAAATATGTTTCGCGCCTGGACAACAATATCAGCGGTTCCATGTCGCATTATAAGCTGTATAAAACGGAGGACGGGATAACCTGGCAGGAGATACCCGGTATGGATCGGGATATCGTACAGAAGCTGGGCACGTTTTATATTGTCTTTGATAAGCCGGTGAAAGCAAAAAGAATCAAGCTGAAAAGCGACGTAAAAGCCGTGTCTGAGCTCCGTCTTTTGTACGTGCCGTCGGAGCCGGAAGATTATGCCGCTTTAAAAGCGGAAGCAATCGACTTACGGGAAAAAGCAGGAGAAAAAAGCGGGGAAGATATCGGGCTGTGGAAGGGGATATTCCGCTTACCTTGGAAGGCATGTCGGCTTCGGCCGGAAATGAACAGGCCGCATCGGGAGCGGAAGGGCCGGCTTTTAATGTTTTGGACGACAACCATGACACCATGTGGCATACCGCATGGGACGGAAGCGAACGGGACGTACAGTGGATTTCGATTTCCCTGGGAGAAGCGCGCCTGGTAGACGGGCTTCGGTATCTGCCGAGGAAAAGCAATGAGAACGGATTGATTACCAAGTATGAAATTTATGTAAGCCAAGATAACGGCCGGACGTATCAAAAGGCCTGCGAAGGGGACTGGGAAGCGGATCATTCCTGGAAGACGGCAGAGTTTTCACCGGTTATGGCAACAGACGTAAAACTGCAGACGGTTGACGCTCTTTCTGCGGCGGAAGGCAAACAGTTTGCTTCTGCGGCGGAAATCCGGATTACAACGGCCGAAGGGGAATATGAGGCGCTGCGTACAGTTTGGGAAGCAAACAGCCAGAGGGTAAAAACGGAATATACAACAGAAACCTGGGCTGTATTTGAACGGGCCATGCAAAAAGCAGAGCAGATTTTAACACAGCAGACGGCGGATAAAACGGCGGTCCTTCTGGCAAAGGAGGCGCTTGTGCGGGCGGCGGATGCGCTTAAAAAAGCCGAAATAAAAAATCCCGATAACCCTCCCGTAAAAGAGCCGGAGGATAAAAATCCGCAGAATCCTGCCGTACAAAACCCTGTTACCGCACAGCAGGGAAAGCACTACCGGGCCGGAAATTATTTCTACCGGGTAACCAGCGCCAAAAAACAGACGGTTCAGGTTACGGGAGCCGCAAAGGCTTCCATAAAAACCATTGCCGTCCCCGCAAAGGTTACCCTGTACGGAACGCAGTATAAGGTGACCGCCATTGCAGACGGCGCGTTTAAAAATAATCAGAAAGCGTCTTTTGCATCCATTGGCAAATATGTGGAGACAATTGGGAAAAAGGCATTTTGGGGCTGTAAGTCATTGAAAAAGATTACTATCCAAAGTAAAAAACTGAAAAAAGCAGGGAAAAATGCTTTTTGGGGCATCCATAAAAATGCGAAGATAAAAGTACCGGCTTCAAAATTCAAGAAATACCAAAATCTTCTGAAAAACAAAGGGCAGGGAAAGCAAGTAAAAATCAAAAAATAAGAGCCTTCCACATTTACGCTCCACAGGTATACTCTTTATCAAAAATGGAAATCCTATCAAAAAAACAGAAAAGAGGATTTTGATATGGAGCGAAAACAGGCAACGATGGACGGCAACCATGCGGCGGCCCATGTGGCGTATGCGTATACGGACGTGGCGGCGATTTACCCGATTACGCCTTCCTCGGTTATGGCGGAGGTTGCGGAAGTATGGGCGTCGGAAGGCAGGAAAAATATCTTTGGAAACGTAGTGGAAATATCGGAAATGCAGTCGGAGGCAGGCGCGGTGCCCGGCGCGCTTGCCGCAGGCGCGCTCGCTTCGACTTTTACGGCGTCGCAGGGGCTGCTTCTGATGATCCCAAACCTCTATAAAATCGCGGGAGAAGGGCTGCCCGGGGTATTTCATGTGGCGGCGCGCAGCATTGCCACGCACGCGCTCAGTATTTTCGGCGATCATTCGGATGTCTATGCCTGCAGGCAGACCGGGGCGGCTGTTTTATGCGCGTCTTCGGTACAGGAGGTAATGGACTTGTCCCCGGCGGCCCACGGGGCGGCGTTAGAGGGCAGGCTTCCGTTTATCAGCTTTTTTGACGGGTTCCGCACGTCGCATGAAATCCAGAAAATCGCGGTCTGGGACGAAGAGGATCTGCGGGATCTCTTCCCGATGGACGCGCTAAAGAAATTCCGGGAAAACGCTTTAAATCCGGAGCGCCCGTTCCAGTGGGGACAGGCGCAGAACCCCGATACTTTTTTCCAGATAAGGGAAGCGGCAAACCGGCACTATGCGCAGATCCCGGGAATTGTAACGGCGTATTTTCAGAAAATCAATGAAAAAATCGGGACGGACTACCATCTCTTTGATTACTACGGCGCGCCGGATGCAGAGCATGTGATTGTCGCGATGGGCTCTGTTTGTGAAGCGATTGAAGAAACGATAGACTACCTGTCTTCCAAAGGGGAAAAGGCGGGGCTTATCAAGGTAAGGCTTTACCGCCCGTTTGCGAAGGAAGCCTTTTTATCCTGCATCCCGCAGAGCGTAAGGCAGATTTCCGTACTTGACCGGACGAAAGAGCCGGGAGCGCCGGGCGAGCCGCTGTATCTGGATGTGGCGTCGGTACTAAAGGATTCCCGGTTTTCGGGCGTAAAAATCGTAAGAGGGCGGTACGGCTTAAGTTCAAAAGATACGACGCCCGGGCAGATTCTGGCGGTTTATGCGAATACCGAAAAAGAAGAGTTTACCATCGGAATCCGCGACGATGTGACGGGGCTGTCATTGGATCCGCTGAAAGCGCCGCAGACAATGGCGGGGGATGTTTACAGCTGCAAGTTCTGGGGCCTTGGAGCGGACGGTACGGTCGGCGCCAATAAAAACTCTATTAAGATTATCGGCGATCACACGGATTTGTTCGCCCAGGCGTATTTTGACTACGATTCCAAGAAATCCGGCGGCCTGACCGTATCGCATCTGCGGTTCGGCAAGACGCCGATCCGATCCACGTATCTGGTGCAGAAGGCGGATTTTGTGGCGTGCCACAACCCGTCCTATGTCTGGAAGTACAATATGGTGCAGGATTTGGTGCCGGGCGGTACGTTTTTGCTGAACTGCCCCTGGGAGCCGGAGGAAGCGGCGCAACACCTGCCGGGTCAGGTGAAACGCTTTATCGCGGAGAACGACATCCGGTTTTATGTGATAAACGGGGTACAGATCGGGATGGAAACCGGAATGGGGCCGACGCGGATCAATACGATTTTACAGGCGGCGTTTTTTAAGCTGACGGCTATTTTGCCGGAAGAGGAAATTGTGACGCTTTTAAAGGATGCGGTGAAAAAGACTTACGGGAAAAAAGGAGACGACGTCGTGGCCAAAAACTGCGCGGCAATCGACGCCGGAATGAAAGGGGCGCGGCGGGTGGAGCCTGCGCCGG
>OFHB01000960.1_pt1 | contig 17482 bp, 16 predicted proteins | sample 1521881 | NCBI WGS metagenome assembly OFHB01 (sample SAMEA3504090, study PRJEB24116) | mouse gut metagenome | biome: mouse gut; feature: mouse-associated habitat; material: faeces | place: Denmark | collected 2011
AGGGATTCTTAAACCGTAGGTTTAAGCGCGTTTTTGCCTACTTTTGCCGCGGGGCTATAGATTTTCCATGACCGCATCGAGCGGTCATGGAAAATCGATTGTTCGCGGCCACTCGATGTGGCCGTGAACAATCTTAGTAGGCAAAAACGCGCTTGAACCTGCGGTTCAAGACTCCCTTATGATTACGGGGGCGTTTTGTTTTGCGCGTCCACTGTAGACCGTCCGGTCTGAACCGGCAGCTCCCTTAGATCGGGCGAAGCGTCTGTTTGAGGATGTTGTCGGGGGTCCCTACCGCCTTGCTTGGGGAGCTCCCGGCGGCGGGGGATTGGGGGCTATAACTCCAACATCAGCTGCGCCCCTAAACGGAAACCGGCACAAAAATAGTCATATTGCACTTCTGCCAAAGAGCGAATCTGTGCATACAACATCTTATCGATCATTTCCGCTCCGAGAATCGCCTGCGCTTTGTCCCATACCGCGCTTTCTTCCTCCGTCATGGGATAATAATTTGCGATAGGTGCGTATTCACCTTCAAATAATGCTCGCAATACATCGTGTGAGGTCTTTTCCATTTTGATATCCTCCTATGTAAATATATTTTATTATACACTAAATAGTTGTTTGAGTCAACAACTATTTAGTGTATATGGTGAGGCCATGTTAGTTTATAAGATCAATGTACAGCAAAAACTGAAAGAGGCGGGGTATTCCTCCTATCGTTTACGGCAGGAGAGGCTTTTATCTGAAAGCACCGTGCAAAAAATGCGTGTAGGGGATATGGGCCTGTCTTTTTCCACGCTGAATGTCATCTGCAATATCCTGCAATGCCAGCCCGGAGACATTCTGGAGTGGGTACCGGACCCCAACGCCCCGGGAGCTCCCCCGTGTGATACGGTAGGGTCTGCCGACAACATCGTTAAATAGACGCTTCGCCCGATCCATGGGAGCCGCCCAATTTAGACTGGACAGACTACAGTGGAGGCGCAAAACAAATCACCCCCGTCATGCGAAGGATTCTCAAGGGACGGAACGTCCCTTGAGGGTGCTTTTGGTTCTTTTCCCACAAGGGAAAAGAACGCCCCCGCGCCGGCGAGGCGCGAAGCTAAACGAAAGAAAAGAGCCCCGCCGCCCCGCAGGGGCGGCAGAGAAGGAGACTGCCATGGAGATCCATCCCATTGCCCATATCCAATCAGACTTCAAGGAAAAATTCGGCATCCCCCGCCAAAGCGGGCTGGTGGAGGCCCTGCGGGCCTCCATTATTTTCACTCCCCCCTACCGGGTCCCGGACGCCGTCCGGGGCCTGGAGGAATTCTCCCACATTTGGCTCGTCTGGGAATTCTCCCAGGCCCGCCGGGAGGGCTGGTCCCCTACCGTCCGGCCGCCCCGCCTGGGGGGCAATGCGCGGCTGGGCGTATTCGCCACCCGGTCCCCCTTCCGCCCCAACGCCTTGGGACTCTCCGCCGTGCGGCTGGAGGCCGTGGAGGCGGACGCCTCCCTGGGGCCTGTCCTCCACGTCTCCGGCGCGGACCTGCTGGACGGCACCCCCATCTATGACATCAAACCCTACGTCCCCTACGCCGACGCCATCCCCGGCGCCTCCGGCGGCTTCGCCGACCGGGTCGAACGGAAACGCCTGGAGGTCCAGTGCCCCCAGGCGCTGCTGGAGCTGATTCCGCCGGAGAAGCGGGAGGCCCTGCTGGCCGTCCTGGCCCAGGACCCCAGGCCCTCCTATCAATCGGACCCCGGACGGGTCTACGGCATGGCCTTCGCGGACTGGCAGGTCCGCTTTACCGTGGAGGGGGAACGGCTGGTTGTGGGCGAGATTGCCAAATAAGCGCACGGGAAATTACCGGAAATTTCCGGTAATTTCCCGTTTTTTGCTTGCGGACCCTTGGGGGCCGTGGTATAATGGGAGTATCCTGAGATACTTTGGGTAACCTATGATCAGAAAGATACAAGGAGCGTATCATGGATATTTTTTCCGTAATCACCCTGTGCGGCGGACTGGCCTTCTTCCTCTTCGGTATGTCCACTATGTCCTCCAGCCTGGAGAAGCTGGCGGGCGGCAGGCTGGAACAGCTTCTGAAGAAAATGACCGACAACCGCTTCAAGAGCCTCCTGCTGGGGGCGGGCATTACCATCGCCATCCAGTCCTCCTCCGCCGTCACCGTCATGCTGGTGGGCCTGGTGAACTCCGGCATCATGGAGCTGGGACAGACAGTGGGGGTCATCATGGGCTCTAACGTGGGCACCACCCTGACGGCCTGGATTCTCTCCCTGTCCGGCATTGAGAGCGACGCCATCTGGCTGCGGCTTCTCAAGCCGGAGGTCTTTTCCCCGGTGGTGGCCCTGGCGGGCGTTGTCATGACCATGGCCTCCAAGAAAAACCGGGTCCGCAGCGCCGGGTCCATCATGGTGGGCTTCGCGGTGCTCATGAGCGGCATGGAGCTGATGAAGAACGCCGTCAGTCCTCTGGCGGACATGCCGGAATTCTCTTCTATCCTTACCGCCTTCACCAACCCCTTCCTGGGCGTCGTTGTAGGCGCGGTGTTTACCGGGGTGATCCAATCCTCCGCCGCCTCCGTGGGCATCCTGCAGGCGCTGTCCCTCACCGGGGGCATCACCTATGGCATGGCCCTGCCCATCATCATGGGCCAGAATATCGGCACCTGCGTCACCGCCCTCCTCAGCAGCATCGGCGTCAACCGCAACGCCCGCCGAGTGTCCGTCATCCATATTTCCTTCAACCTCATCGGTACGGCGGTGTGCCTGGCTGCCTTCTACGGCACGGATCTGATCTTCCACTACGCCTTCATGGACTTCCCCATCGGCCCCGCCGGCGTGGCTATGGTCCACAGCATCTTCAACCTCGCCACCACCGTCCTGCTGCTGCCCTTTACCAGACAGCTGGAAAAGCTGGCCTATCTGGTGGTCCGGGAGGACGAGAGCGAGAAGAAGGAGAAGTTCGCTTTTGTGGACGAACGCCTGCTGGCTACGCCTTCAGTTGCTATCGCCGAGTGCGCCAACAAGACGGTGGATATGGCCCGACTGGCGGAAAAAACCATTCTCCGCTCCCTGACCCTGCTGGAAAAGTATGATGAAAAGACCGCCGCCGAGGTGATCGAGAACGAGGACCGCCTTGACCTCTACGAGGACCAGCTGGGCACCCTCCTGGTCCGCCTCAGCAGCAAGGCCCTCTCCGACGAGGACAGCCGGAATATCTCCAAGCAGCTTCACACCATCGGCGACTTCGAGCGCATCGGCGACCACGCGGTGAACCTGCTGAAAACCGCCCAGGAGATCGATCAGAAGTCCATCAAGTTCTCCGGCTCCGCCTCCGGGGAGCTGGGGGTCCTTATGGGCGCGCTGAAGGAGATTCTCTCCCTCACCACCCGGGCCTACGCCGAGGGCGACCTGCGCCTGGCGGCCAAGGTGGAGCCTTTGGAGCAGGTCATCGACGGCCTGGTGTCGGACATTAAGAGCAACCACATCGTCCGCCTGCAGAAGGGGGACTGCACCATTGAAATGGGCTTTATCCTGGCGGACCTGCTGACCAACTGCGAGCGGGTCAGCGACCACTGCTCCAACATCGCCGTGGCCCAGATCGAGACGGCGCTGAACGCCTACCAGGCCCACGAGTACCTCAACACCTTGAAGGCCGGCGCCAACGCCGCCTTCCGCACCGCCTTCGACGGTTACCGGACCCAATTCACGGTGGCTAAGGAGAGCGCAAATTAAGATGAAAAAGCCCTCCGCAGGAGTTTTCGCCGAAGGCGAAAATAAATTTTAATCACTTTTTCGGCGGCGTGTACGTCGAAAAAGTACTTTGCGGGCCGAACTCGGCCCGGTCCCCTTCCTCAAAAAAGATGCTTCGCATCTTTTTTGACACGCAGAGCCGCCGCAGGCCCAAAATAAAGGGCCTGCGGCGGTTTTTTCGCCTTTGTCAGAGATTATCTTACTGCGCTCCCCACTCTTTCGGATGGCGCTCCGCCACAGCGTCAGGGTCTATCAGCTCGTCCCGCTGGATTTTTGGCCGCTCATTGGCCGTCAGCCAGACGCGCATTTCGCCCTCCTCCCGGTTGGCCCAGAGGTAGTAGGGGATAAACCGCAGCGTAGCCAGCTCCGCTTTCGGGAAAACATAGGGATCGTACAGGGAGCCCCCCTGTTCGCCTAACAGCCGTATGCCGACGGCGTCTATCTCCACATACTCCTGTCCTTCGGGCAGCCGCTTGTCAATCAGCATAATGCCCAGCATGTTGTCCGCCCGCAGAAGGTGGAGGTTGGGGCCGTTGTCCGCCTCCTCCAGGCAGTAGACCAGGGGGCCCCGGGAGGCGCAGATCTTGCCGGCGTCCTCCCAGACGGCGGAATTGGCTGCAATCCAGCGGACGGTCATATGGAAGCGGAATTCCACCGCCTCCCCCGCCTGCCAGCGCTTGCGGAGGTAGAGGTAGCCGTCCTTCTCCCAGCGTTCCGCGTCCTCTTCGGCGTTGACGGAGAAGTTTCCATCGCACCAATGGGGAATGCGCACCGCCAGGGTGAACGCCTCCGGGCAGTCCTCCGTGAAACGGACGGTATAGCTCCCTTCCCGGGGCAGTCCGGACTCCGTGCGCACCGTCACGGTCCCCCAGGAGGCGGGAACCTTGACCTCGCCGCCCAGATAGAGGTGGGCGTACAGCGTGTCCTCCCCGAAGGTCCAGGCATACTGCCCCACGCTCATTACCAGCCGGGCCAGATTGGGCGGGCAGCAGGCGCAGCCGAACCAGGGCTGCCGCCGCGCCTGGACATGGGCCTTCCGGGGGTCCTTCCCGCAGGCGTCGGGCCGGACCTCCAGGGGATTGACGTAGAAGAATTTCTCCCCGTCCGCCGACATGCCGGAGAGCACGCCGTTATACAGAGCCCGCTCCATGACGTCGGCGTAAACCGCCTTCGGCTCCATCTGCAGCATGCGGCGGGCGAAGAACACCAGCCCCACGGCGGCGCACGTCTCCGAATAGGCGGTATCGTTGGGCAGATCATAGGCGAAGGTAAACGCCTCCCCAGCCTCGGTGCTGCCCACGCCGCCGGTGACGTACATCTTCCGCCCCGTCACGTCCTTCCACAGCGTCCGGCATGCCTCCCACATGGCCTCGTCGCCGGTGAGGCGGGCGCTGTCGGCCATGCCGCTGTAAAGGTACATGGCCCGGACGGCGTGGCCCACCGCCTCCTTCTGTTCCCGGACGGGGAGGTGGGCCTGGTGGTACTGGTAGCGCAGATCCTCAGGGGCGGCGGGGGTTTCGTTGTGCTCGGCGTCGAAGTAGTAGGGCCGCTGGCCCCGGCGGTCCAGGAAGCGCTGGGCCAGGTCCCGGTAGCGCTCCTCTCCCGTAGCCTCGTAGAGGCGGAACAGGGCCATCTCCGCGATCTCATGGCCGGGATAGCCCTGGCACCCGCCGTCGTCCCGGAACGTCTCGTCGATGAGGTCCGCAAAGCGGCAGGCGGCGCGGAGGAGCTTGTCCTTGCCCGTAGCCTGCCAGTAGGCCACGGCCCCCTCCGCCAGGTGGCCGAAGCAGTAGAGCTCGTGGTGGTCCCGGAGGTTGGAGAAGGCGCCGTCCAGACCGTTCAGTATGTAGTAGGTGTCCAGGTAGCCGTTGGGCTGCTGGGCAGCGCAGACCAGGTCGATGAGCTCGTCCGCCCGGGCCTCCAGCTCCGGATCGGGCCGCTGGGCGAGGGCATAGGCCGCCGCCTCCACCCACTTGGAGAAATCGCTGTCTTGAAAGACATAGCCGTAGAAACGGTCCGGGTCGGCGCTGGCCGGGTCCGGAGGCAGCATTTCAAAGCCCCGGGGCGTGCTGTCCGGCGGCGTGAAGTCCTCCCCCGCCTCCGCCCGCTTCGCGGTGAGCCGGGCCGCGGCCTGGAAATTGTGGACGCAGTAGCTGGGAGCCGCCCCGGGTACCTGGTCATGAAGGGTCCGCCACTGATAGGGCAGCACCGTCCGCCGCACCAGGTCCATTTCCGGGGTCCAGAAGGGGTCCTCCACCCGCAGGGCCTTCAGCTCCAGGACCTTGCTCTCTTGTCCGGTTGACATATCGTGTATCCTCCTATGTAAATCAATATATGGAAATTCCTCAGGTATCCGCCTCCGGCATGACGGCCAGTTCCACGGACTCCAGCAGGCCATACCGCTGCTTCAGGCGCAGGATGCGCAGGACGCTCTCGTCCACCCGCTCTTGGGAAATCTCCCCCTCCTCCACCGCCTGGAGAAGGGCGTCAACGGCTTTATCCAGGCGCATGGGGCACAGCAGCACGTCCACGCCGGCCTGCACCGCCCGGACGGCGATCTCGGCGCTGCCATAGTGGTCCGTCATGGCCTGCATCTGCAGGCTGTCGGTGACCACCACGCCGTCAAAGCCCATTTCCTCCCGCAAAAGCTCCGTCACCAGGGCGTAGGAGAACAGGGCCGGCTGGTCGTCCACCTGGTCCAAGATCAGATGCCCCATCATCACCGCGTCCGCCCCGGCGTCGATCCCCGCCTGGAAGGGCAGCAGCTCCGCCTGACGCAGCTCATCCAGGGTCTTGTGGACGTAGGCGGAGCCGTAGTGGGTGTCGGCGGAGGTATCCCCGTGGCCGGGGAAGTGCTTGAGGGTGCAGGCGACGCCGCCCTCATGGAAGCCCTCCACCGCCGCCGCCACCAGCTCGGCGGCCTGCTGGAAATCATCGCTGTAGGCCCGGTCGCCGATGGCCTTGTTCTTCGGGTTGGACCAGACGTCCGCCACCGGGGCGAAATTCATATTGAAGCGGCAGGAGGCCATATCCGCGCCTATGGTACAGGCGTTGGACCGGGCGGTTTCGCTCCCCTGGTCCTTGTAGTCCAGCATGGGGCCGAACCAGGTGGTGCCTACTTTGCCCATCAGCCGGTTGGCCCGGCCCCCCTCCTCGTCGCAAGTGAAGAGCAGGGGGATTCTGGCGTAGGACTGGACGTTGTCCAGCATGGTCCGCAGCTGGTCCTGGCTGACCATGTTCTTCTTATCGTAGAGGAAGCCGCCCACCGGGTATTCCTCCAGAGCCTTCCGGGTGGTTTCCCCGGCGGCGGTCGCCGCCTGTACGCCGGTGATGGCCTCGGGAAAGATGATGAACATCTGACAGACCTTCTCCCGCAGGCTCATGTCCGCCAGAATCAGCTCCGCCGGCTCCGGCATTGGCTCCGGTTCGGGTTCTGGCTCGGGTTCCGGTTCGGGGACAGGCTCCGGCGCGGGCTCCGGCAAATCCGGCTGCTGGGAAAAGACCGGCTCCTTTTCCGCCGGTTCCCGGTCCGGAAGCCGGTTCAGCGCCACCCACGTCCCCGCTCCCAAAAGCGCGAGGACCAGCAGTGCAACGGGCCACAGGGAACGTTTTTGGGGCTTGCAGCGTTTTCCTTTGTTCACGGCAGATCCTCCGTTTATTTCACAATTCGTACGGCATTCTTCTCCCCTATTTAACCATATTTTTCTCCGTAAGACAATAGGGTCCCGATGCTCTGTCCAAAGTTTTTCCGGCGGGCGGCGGAGGAACCGGAGGAGTCCTGCGAACAAATGTTAAGCAAAAAATGAAAAAATACGCCTGACCGCAGCCGCTATTCCCGCAGGGCTTAACTTTTTCAGCCATAAGCCGATATAAGAACTAAGAAAATCTTTCCATAGAAATGTGGAAAAAGGCTTCCAAACGCTATGATTCGCGCCTTCAGCAGGCGTGGCTGTCATTATGTAGTTTGCGGTTTTTACGCTGTCAAGGCGGACATTTTTTCGTAAAAGGCGTTTTTTGCCGCAGGGTTATCCACACGGCGGAAAGCGCCTTTTTCAATTTTACCGCAGGCCGCCGGCAGCTTTACAGGACAAATCGAACCCCAATATCCAAAACGAGGAGGTCATCCCATGACAATCACACAGATGGTACAGAGACAACAGCAGCAGCGCAGTGGCCAGCTGGCCCAGCAGCAGGGCAAGGCCCACGTCAACCCCTACGGCACGCCCGGCATGAGTCTGAACGACGCCGGCGACTACCGGAAGATGGTCCCCGTGGATGAAGGCGTGGTACGGCAGGTCAAACAGATTGCATTTGACCACATGAAGAACGGGTATGGGGTCAGCGACGGCGAGGACATCAGCAAGGTTATCCGGGACTACGCCATGTCCCTGCCGCCGGAGAAGCGGCTCAGCGCGTCCTGGACGCTGAATGAGATCTTCCACAGCGAGGCCGCCCGGCTGGGCGAATACGTCCATCAGCAGGACCCCGGCTGGGACTGGGGGAAGCCCTTTGACACCAGCATTCTAGACGGCTGCCGGCAGGGAGGCGGGAGTATGCGCTTCGATACGGTTTCCATCCGTGCGGAGGATGCGGCTGCTCCAGTTGAGTTTCCATCCGAAGAGCAGGCCGGCAATATGACCGCCTTCACCTCCTTTGCAGAGGAGTTCCGTAAGATTACGCAGGACTACAGCAATACGATCCGGGAGCATTACGCAAAAGAGCATGATGAAAACTTGACGTATGATGATCCTGCCGCCCACATCTGGGATAAGTACAAAAATCCAGACTCCCCCGATTTCCGCTCTGATCTGTCAGAGGACGAGCGGGCCTGGGCCTACGACCAGGAACTGGATTTGCTGAATGGCGGACGGCATCTGCAAATGGGCAATCCCTATGCGTTTGGCTCTGCGGGGAATGCGCCCACGCTGACCTCCGCCGCAATGCAGGCAAACCAAGCCTGCCGGGAGCAGATCAGCCAGTCTATCCAAGACATTTTCGCCGGGAGCGGTATGGACGTTCCCGATTCGTTTCGTCTGACCGTGGACCAAACCGACTGCTCTATCCATGTGGTTGGCGTGGAGGATGAAGAGCTGGCGCAAGCGATGGAGCGGGCCTTGAACCAGGGGGATAATGGGAAGAACCTGTATAACCACCTCAAGCTGACTGCCCCGAACGGCGGGGATTTGAGTGTAGATTATGCAGACGGTCATCTGGCGGATGTGGATACTCAGCGGGAAATGGACGACAAGACCCTTGCGGAAGTCAAGAGGCAGGCCGGCCCAGCCTGGGCGAGGTATTCCAGTACATACAATCCCCACCAGGAGGCCATGAACGAAAAGGTCCTGAACCTTGATCCTGATTCTCCTCTCAACACCAGAGAACGCATGGACCGCATGAGCGCCGCTGTTCGGGTGGGCGCGCCTGAAGTAATTGCGGAATTTCGGGCCCGGCAGAACGATATGAGTCTGGTTGTCAATCAAAACCGTGAAGTTGACCCGGACGGCTCCATTGCGCTGAAAACCTACGTGCGGGCCTATGCGCAGCCAGCCGCGGAGGCACGGAAAGCGATCAAAGCGTACTATGCCGACGCTCATGCGGAAAATAGCTCCTATCCGTTTGTCCAAGGGCTGGAGCATATTGCACAGAAATATAAACGCCCCGATTCCGCTGTCTTCCGCGCCGATCTGCCGAAGGAGCAGCGGGATATGTACTACCGGCAGGAGCGTGCGCTGCTGACCGGCGCAAGGGTGACCTTGCTTGATCCCTATGCGCTGGCTTCCGCAGGCGGCATTCAGACGGCCCAGGCAAGCCATGAGTATGCGATGCAGGCGGTTCAGGCGAAAATGGCTGAGCTGCGGATGAATTTAGGGTGACGCAATAGAAAGGCATGATGCTTTATCTGCAGATCCGCCATAATGGCGACATAGAGAGAGGGTTAAAATATGTCTTACTATCTCAAAAAGGATTGGAAAGCGTGTTTTGGGGGATGTCTCTTTGGAATTTTGACATGGGGTATGCAAGCGCTCGCAGCCTTAATCCTGATTCAATGCTTCAAAATGGCAATCAATCTTGATTTTAAGCGTTTCGCAATGTGGACAGGTATCAATGTATTAGCTTGGGCAGCCTATTTCGGCCTTGGAATGCTGCAAGGCTATTTTGAGGCGAAGGCAATTCGAGTATTAAACAACCATGTGCGCCGGGATATATTGCAAACGCTTTTATCGAAAGATTATATCTCATACCATAGTGAAGATACCGGCGAGTATTTCTCATATCTGACCAATAATGTGCGAGAAATTGAAAATCGTGCCTGGCGGCCGTTTTTTAATGCGGTCGGATGTATTGCAGAAGTGATTTGGAGTTTGATTGCTTTAGCTTTCATACACTGGTCATTGCTGATTGTAGGCGTTGTGTGCGCAATTACCATGCTGCGTTTCCCAAAACTATTTGAAAAAAAGATGCAGACGCTTGGTGAACAGTATGCCCAAGCCCAGGCGGTCGGCGCCGGTAAACTGCGGGATTTATTGGCTGGAATTGATATTATACTCTTTTTTAATCGAAAAGACCGTTTCATGAAACAGGGCAACGAAGCCGGCGACCACATTGAAAAACATGGTTACAGAATGAGCTACATACAGAACAACATTGGAGGAGTTATTGGATTTGTTAATGTTGCAGGGCAATTTGCAACAGATATTGTCATTGTATTTTTCGCCATAAAAGGACTGATTGACGTTTCGGTCATTGCAGGCGGCGGGAATTTAACCGGTGGAGTTAGTAGGGGATTCCAGGGTTTGGCGGACTGTAAGATCGCGTTTGCCGGAGCAAAGCCATTTTTTGAGCAGATCAAGGCCCGCAGTGACATGAACAAATTGCCGGACCACCGGGAAGGCCTGCCTGCGTTACATGATAGAATTGTTATGGATCAGATAAGCTATTATTATGGCGAGCAGAAAGTGCTGGATCATTTTTCCGCTTGCTTTGTACGCGGCGGAAAATATGCGATTACCGGAGCATCCGGAAGCGGCAAGTCCACGCTTCTGAAAATACTAATGGGGTGGCTCCCGGATTATTCGGGCAAAGTATTGTACGATCAGTGTGATTTGAAGTCCTATTCTCCGGAGCAGATTCAAGCGAAACTTGGCTATATCGAACAAGATGTTTTTCTTTTCAACACTACAATTTTGGACAACATTACGCTTGGTGAAAAATTCAGTGAGAGTGAGATTGAAAAAGCAATTCAAGATAGTGCGCTGGCTGGAGATATAGAGAATCTTCCAATGGGCATTCAAACGCCTGTTGGCGAGGGCGGCTGCAAGCTGTCCGGTGGACAAAAGCAGCGGATTGCGATTGCCAGAGCCCTGATTCATGATCGTTCCATTTTATTGGTTGATGAAGGAACGAGCGCATTGGATCAGAAAAATGCAGATATTGTAGAAAGCAAGCTGTTGGCAAATGCCGGATTAACTTTGATTTTGGTTAGCCACCATCTGTCTGACCAGCGAAAGGCGCAATTCGATCGAGTATATGCGTTAGAGAAATGATTCAAGCGGTGGACAATTTTTGTTTACAGGAGCCTTCGACGCATCTTGATTGTGAAGCGGTAAAGATAAGGGGGCGGACGCTCTATCGGGGAATCGCAGCGTCTGCCCAAACCATAGAGAAAATGTAGGTTTGTAAATGAAGTGTTACGAAAAGGGGAAAGAGGATAAGCCCTGTTTAGGGGAACGCCAGTTGAAGGAACGTATATGGAAAGCATTATACTGACGCCGCCTGACAGTGAGCTGCCTTTGAAAATCCAGGAAGGAAAAGAAACTATGTGAGGCGTAAAACTCCTCGTTGTCCTTACGGTGACTGCGCTCCACCTTTCCGTTGTGCCTTGGAGTATAAGGACGGATCAGCTTATGCCGGATTCCAAGCTGAGCCAGAGTTTTTTCAAAAAGGGTCAGCTTTTTCGTGGCCGAGGAGCTGAACCTGTTGGTAAACTCAGGACCGTTGTCCGTCTGGACACACTCAATGGCAAAGGGGAATTTTCTGACACAGTTCCGGATAAATTGAGCGGAAGAAAAGGTACTGTGCTCCTGAAATGCCTCCAGATACCGGAAAGGGCTGTATGCATCCAGGAACGTGTACTGGTAGTATCCGCCCTCTTCGGCAGCGATACCAACCAGACAGCTCTTCGGAACGTATTGGACGTCGGTCTGTACTCGCTGGTCGGGATAGCCCATCTGCTCATAGGGCTTGGAGATATACTTGGGATTTGGCAATCTCACCGCCATCTGGCCGCTCTTTCGCAGAAAACGGTACAGTATTAGGGATTGCCTATACCGGACTGTTTGTGTTATCTTATCCGTAGCGAATAGGTAGCGCCTGCCTCTCGGCTTGTACTGAGCAACTTTACCGTATCACAGGTCGCTCCTATTCGTTACCTTTTTCTTTTCTTGTTACTCCTCATTGTAATACCTACAGGTGCGCTTTTGTAGTTTTTCGCCGAACAGGGAATGGCTGCTCGGCGAAAAATGTCATTCTATTTCGTCTGAAAATTACATTTTCAAATGGCGCTGACAAAAATTTCTTCTCCATACTCAAAACTGAGTGTATCTATCGTCAAAAAATCGACTCCTTCCAGCATGCCAGAGAACTGATTGATGAATTTATCCACTTTTATAACCATGAGCGCATCCAGTTGAGGACTGGAGAGACGTCGCTTACGCGATGCTTCTCCGCTTAAAACATAATATTTCCTACCAGGGGCCCTTTTGTGCTGTCCGAACATTCTGGGGCGGTTCATGCGATCTGCCGGGGACCTTTTTTGACATGCAGAAAGAAAAAAGCCGCTTTCAAAAGAAAGCGGCTTTTTTCTTGATGGAGAAGATTGAGGAAAAACGATACAGCAGTTTAGGTTTCTCTCCTAAACTGGCTTTATTTTACCAGTTTCAGGTACTTTTTGTCAATGTTGATATTGCATAAAATTTTTGCTCCGCTCCCCGGGGTATCGTGATAATTAACAAACAAGATCGGCAAAATTTAGGCAAAAAGACAATTGACAGTGATTGTTTCCACCGCTCACGGACAGCAGTCCTGCCGCTTTCCGTCTACAAATACCGCCTGCAGGGTCAGGTCCTTGTCCAGCACCAGCAGGTCCGCGGCCTGCAGAACGCCGGCGTCCAGCCGGGCGGCAAGGGCGGGGGCCGTGGAGGCCGCATAGACCGCCTCCGCCAGAGGCAGGCCAAAGCGCACCACGTTCCGCACCGCGTCCAGCAGGGAGATGGAGGACCCGGCCAGGGTGCCGTCCAGGAGGGTGGCCTTGTGGTTCTTCACGACGATGGGCTGGCCTCCCAGCTCGTAGTCGCCGTCGGGCATCCCGGCGCAGCGCAGGGAGTCGGAAATCAGGTTCAGCTTGTCGCCGAAGAGCTGGTAGGTGGCCCGGATGACGGCGGGGTGGATGTGGAGGCCGTCGCAGATGAGCTCCACGCTGGCCTCCGCGTCAAAGGCCGCGCCGATGATTCCCGGGGCCCGGTGGAGGAAGGAGGGCATGCCGTTGTACAGGTGGGTGGCGTGTCTGGCGCCGGCGGCGAAGCCGGCCATGGCGGTGTCGTAATCCGCCGTGGAGTGGCCCAGGGAGACAGCGCAGATCTGGGAAACCTCCCGGATAAAGGACAGGGCGTTCTCCTCCTCGCAGGCCACGGTCACCATCTTCACCTGTCCGCCGCTGGCCTCATTGAGGCGGTGGAACAGGGCGGCGTCCGGCTTGTGGAGGTTTTCCGCCGCCTGTGCGCCCCGCTTGGCGTAGCAGAGGAAGGGGCCCTCCAGGTGGACGCCGGCGCACTTCGCGCCCTTGGCGGGCTTGAAGTCCCGAATGGCGTGCATGGCGGGCGTCAAAGTTTCCTCTTTAAGCGTCATGGTGGTGGCCAGGTAGCTGGTGATGCCGTGAGCGGCGTAGTAGTCCGCAAGGGGCTGGAGGCCGGCGGGCTTGCCGTCGGAGAAATCCTCCCCCATAGCGCCGTGGGTGTGGATGTCCACCAGGCCGGGGATCACGTAGCCCCCGGCGGCGTCCAGGTCCGCAGGGCCGTCCAGCTTTCCGACGGCGGTAATGGTCCGGTCGAATTGGATGTCGGCGTCCAGAAACGCCTTTCCGATGAGTACTTTCGCGTTTTTGATCAGCATAGCAGTTCTCCTTCTTCTTATTCCCTTTTGGGGATTCCTTAGTATCCCCGTTTTTTGTAAAGGATGAGTTCCGGGTCCGAGCCCCCCTCGCCGTAGGTGCAGACCAGCATGACGTCCTGATCCGCCGCCAGGCCGTAGCAGCGGTCCCCGCCGGCCTCCAGCTGATTGCCCAGATAGACCTTGCTGTCTTCCAGCATCTTCGCGGTCTGTCCGCCGGGCAGGGGGTAGGCCAGGTTGATATAGGCGCCCGGCAGGGCATCGAGGTCCGTCACCTCCGGCAGGCCGGGGATGCCCAGGGCGTTGAACTCGGCAATGAGCGGGGCCTTGAGGCCGCAGACGCCGCCGCACTGGCTGCAGAGATCCTGCGCCTTGTCCCGGCAGCATGCGGCCAGAAGGCACGCCCGTCCGAAGGGGCGGCCGCCGGTTTCCGCACAGCCGCCGCAGCCGGCCTGGGAGGGGCATTGGGCGCAGTCTGCGCCGCAGATGGATACGGGCATAGGCGATTCCTCCTGTCTTAGAACCTGTCAATACGGGTTCCAGGTTTCTGCCCCCTTATTCTACCACGCTTTTCCGGTTCTGTCACCTGCAAAGAGGGGATTTCGGAAAATTTCGAAAAAAGTCTTGACTTTCCCCCTGGTGGAAGGAGTACACTATAGAAGAAATAAGGCCGCCCGGCGCGGCCCGACGAAAAGAGTAAGAGGAGGGTTTCCCTATGACGGCTGGGAAAATGATTGGGATGGCGCTGGTGCTGCTGTTTACGGCGGCGACGCCCCTGGGGCTGATGGCCTGGCTGCACAAAAAACGGGGCGGACGGTGGCTGTCGTTTCTCATCGGCGCGCTGTTCTTCCCGGTGTTTGCCATGATGCTGGAGCCGCTGCTCCATATCGTCGCGCTGAAAAGCCCCCTGGGCGCGGTGATGCAGAACAACATCTGGGTTTTCGGCCTGTACGGCGGCCTGGCGGCGGGGCTCTTCGAGGAAACCGGACGGCTGGTGGCCTTCAAGATGGTACTGCGGAACGAGGAATCGCCGGTGACCGCCCTGAGCTACGGCCTGGGCCACGGCGGCATGGAGGCGTTCCTGCTGGTTGGTATGGCTATGGTGAACAATCTGCTGCTGGGGATGCTCCTCATGGGGGGCGGCGAGATTCCGCCGGAGCTGGCCGAAGCGGCCGATACCTTGACGGCCACCCCCGCCGTCATGTTTCTGTGGAGCGTCCTGGAGCGGGTGTCGGCTATGACGGTTCATGTGGCAAACTCCGTGCTGGTCTTTGCCGCCGTCAGGACCGGGAAATGGCTCCTGTTTCCCGCCGCCATCCTGCTCCATACAGGGGTGAACTTCGTGGCGGTGGTTTCCGCCGCCTTCCTGCCCACTGCGGCGGTGGAAGGACTGGTGCTGGCCTTCGCCCTGCTGGCGGCGATCCTGGCGGCGATGGTGTACCGGGGGCTGGTCCTTCAAGCGGATGCCCGGGAGGAGCTGTAGGGAGCGCGCGCTTCCTCGGAAGGACGGGACAGGAGGGCGGATTTCTTCGCTGGCCACCGCCATGAATGCCCCGGAAGAAAATCTTAAAATTGTAAAATCTATTGACCTTCCCCCTGGTGGAAGGTGTATAATGACCTGGAAAAAGGGAGGATCCTGTGAAGATCAACGAAGTAGAAGCCTTGGTCGGCATTACGAAAAAGAACATCCGCTTCTATGAGGAGAAGGGTCTGCTCTCCCCCAGCCGCAACAGCGAAAACGGCTATCGGGACTACGGCGAGGCGGAGGTGGCCGCCCTGCAGCGGATCAAGCTCATGCGGAAGCTGGGTGTCCCTATTGAGGAGATCCGGCGGATGCAGGAGGGGACCCAGACCGTAGGAGACGGCATGCGGCGGCACCTGGTAACCCTGGAGCGGGAGCGGCAGAATCTGGAGGAATCGGTCAGGCTATGCGAGCTCCTCCAGGAGCGGACCGAGCCCCTGCGGGAGCTGGACGCCCAGAATGTGCTGGGCGAGCTGGAGAAGCTGGAGAAGGCCGGCGCAACCTTCCCCAACAAGCAGCAGCAGGACGTGCGCATCCGGTACGTGGCCCCCATTGTGGTCGCGGCGGGGATGGTAGTAACGCTGGCGGCCGTTATTGGCCTGTTCCTGTGGGCCTTCAACGAGGACCCTTCCGCCGCGCCGCCTATGGTTCTTATTGTGGCGCTGATAGCTATCCCCGCTCTTCTAATCTGCGGAGTTCTGTTCGCCCTATTTCAGCGTATCCGAGAAATCGGGAAAGGAGAGATTGACGATGCAAAAAAATACTAAGAAGAAGGTTGCCCCTGTTATCATCACCGCCCTGGTAGTGCTGTATGTACTTCCCCTAGTGGGTCTAGTGGCCTACGCCGCCGGTTTGGCGGGGTCCCAAGGCGCGGGGGGTGTGATCCCGCTCCTGCTTACCTACGCCCTTGCAGGCGGCGCGGTCATCACAGGCGTGATTTGCGCCTTGATCCAGCGGTGCCGTGAAATCGACGGAGGGGAAGAAGATGAAGCCAGCAAATACTGACAGCCCCTCCCAGGCCGCCCGGCGGAAGAACGCCATTCTGGGAGCCGCAGCCTCGGCGCTGATGCGCCTGGCGTCAGCGGCGCTCCTGCTGTGGCTGCGGGCCAGCCTGGAGCCGGCGGGGTTCCTTTCGAAGCTCCTGCTGGTGGTTATTGTGTTTGATCTGGGGAGCGTTCCCCTGATCTTTATAAGCCTGAAAACGAGACTGAAAGAAATTCAAGGAGGAGAAGAAGATGCTGCTGCTCAATATTGACCATGTGCCTGGCAGGGAGATTGAGGCCCTGGGGATGGTGAAGGGAACCATCGTCCAGTCCAAGAACTTTGGCAAGGACTTCATGGCGAGCATGAAGACCCTGGTGGGCGGTGAGATCACCGGCTATACGGAGATGCTCATCGAGGCCCGCCAGATCGCCACCAAGCGCATGGTGGACGAGGCTCAGGCCCTGGGGGCTGACGCCATCGTGAACGTCCGCTACGGTTCGTCCTCTGTGATGCAGGGCGCCGCCGAGGTCATCGCCTATGGGACCGCGGTGAAGATGCGGTAACGGAAAAAGCGCATAAGGAGACGGCGCGGCTTATGCCGCGCCGTCTCCCGTTTCATGCGATGGATAGCATTGATCCCCTCCAGTACTTCTTATATAAACGCAGCTCCCTTATTGCTGTGTCCCTGCCTTCCTCGTTTTGACAGTCAGTACAGCTGATTTCCCGATTTTTGTTTACACTTTGTCCATGGTTTGTTTGCCCATCTATTTGCCCTAGCAATACGGCACATCCCTCTTGCAATTCCGCGCCATTCATGATACACTTGCCCAGATCATTTCAGATAAAGAGGGATTTGCCATGGATTTACTGACCATATACGAGCAGATGGGCCTCAGCCGGGAGGTCTGCCGGCGGGGCGAGGCTGTGCTGGAAACCCTGCGGGACCGCTTTGACGCCATCGACCGGACGGCGGAGGCCAATCAGGCCAAGGTTCTGCTGGCGATGCAGAAAAACCGGGTGGGGGCCAACCACTTCGCCGCCACCACCGGCTACGGC
>OFHB01000965.1_pt1 | contig 17399 bp, 20 predicted proteins | sample 1521881 | NCBI WGS metagenome assembly OFHB01 (sample SAMEA3504090, study PRJEB24116) | mouse gut metagenome | biome: mouse gut; feature: mouse-associated habitat; material: faeces | place: Denmark | collected 2011
TCTGGCTGGGCCTGGAAGATATTCTATTGGCATTGTTTAGGCTGGTTAAATACAGCCATGGTTGCGGGGACAAAGCAAACACCCCTCCCATCGGCCATCTGTGGGCTCCTGGCGGGGTTTCTGGCGCAGGGGCCCTCCTTCCCCTTGGCATGGGCCAAAACGCCTCTGAGGGCATCTGAGGGGCCGTGGCGGGCTCTGGACGTCCAGGCAGGTTATACGAGCCATCTTGGGCAAAGTAAAGAAGCGGATTCGTCCTCATTTCTGATCCGCATATTATTCGCCTATTAGAAGCTAATTCATGGGGGATTGTCGTCGTTGCTATAAACATTGAAGGGACGTAGGCAGAGCAATCTCTGATTCTTGGCTGGACAGCTCCAGTGGTGGAAAGAGGTATCCCGAGTGCTCTGGTGGTGACGCAGGGGTTATCTGGCGGCTCCGGCTGTGGGAGGGACATCTGGGAGCTCCGGCGGTAATTCAGAGGTCATTCGACGGCTCCAGCGATGGAGGAGGACGTCCTGGGCGCTCCAGCGGGGCCAGACGGCTATCCGGCAGCTCCGGCGAGACCAATCAGGCATAATACCAGGCGGAGCAAAGAATCATCCTAGGGCAGCTGGAGCAGTAGCCCAGACCGGCAATGCCCGAGTGATCACGCGACTCCCATCCAACCCTTTTCTTTGTATCAACCCTCCAAAAAGCAGCCCGGGTCGTCTCAGCGAAAGCTCTCCGCCCCGTTTTCTTGTATTAACCCTATCCAGGAACCTAAAGAACGCAAAACATATTTCTGGGCTATTAAGAAGACTATGGGGCAGATATGAGTAGGATATGGTCGAGATATTATGAAGGGAGAATCCTTCCCTGTTAGTATATTTTAAAAGCATTATTTGCATATTGGTCAAAACACGAAACGCATACGGGTTGCATATTGCGAAAGGCCGGGTTTATGTCTAACAGCGAGGGGGGAGGTATGGTTTTGAGGGACGAAAACGAGGCTCGGAAGCAGCGAATACGGAGCGCTTTCCAGGACGGCGAGATCCAGGTAGAGAAGATACCCCCTAGAGAAGACCTGGCACCGGAGCAGGTGGCGGCTTCGGTTGTTCGCGTTGCCCCTTACTGCCGGGTCAGCACACTGTCGGAGATGCAGGCTGAGAGCTATGAACTCCAGAAGCAGTACTATAACGAGTACATCCAGAAGCACCCCAATTGGGAGCTTGTAGATATATATGCGGACGAAGGTATTTCGGCTACTTCTGTAAAAAATCGCAAAGAATTTATTCGTCTAATGAATGACTGTAAGAATGGCAAAATTGACCTAATCATTACCAAGTCGGTATCCAGGTTTGCTCGCAATGTTGTAGACTGCCTGGAGTATGCTCGGATGCTCAAGTGTCTGACCCCTCCGGTTGGAGTCTACTTTGAAACAGAAAATATCAATACGCTGACTCAAAATGGAGAGCTGCTTCTCACTGTTCTGGCTGCCTTTGCTCAGGATGAGAGTATGACCAAATCAATCAGTGTAGCATGGGGCATCCGGCAGCGCTTTGCAAAAGGTATTCCGAAGCTTGTAGCGCTATACGGCTACAGGCTGGCTGGGGATCATCTGGAGCGAGTAGAGGAAGAAGCAAAAATAGTTGAGCGGATCTTCAAACTTTATCTCCATGGTTGGAGCACGTCAGAGATTGCCAAGGCTCTTACAGCAGATAGAATTCCATCGCCAAGTGGGAAAGAACGCTGGGCGGCTGCATCTGTGAGCTACATTATCGGCAATGAGCGGTATACCGGTGATATCATCATGCAGAAGAGTATCTGTGTTGACCTGTTTGCCCACAAGCGAGTCAGGAATTATGGACAGGTGCAGAGATATCGCATCCGGGATGTCCACGCCCCGGTCATTGACAAACGCTCGTGGGCAGAGGCTAAAAACAGGTTGACGATTCCGGAGCGGGAGGTCGAGGTTCTTGACGGCCCGGCGGGTCCTGGGGCGCTTGCGAATTTCAACGTAATACACTTCAAGGAGGACATTGACATATGAACATGTCCCTTAGCGATTTCCGGGTAGTTACTCCTGCTGAGCGAGGCTTCAGTGCCGCAGAGGCCAGGGTTGGCAAAACCTTTGTAAAGTTTAACAACCTTGCAGCAGCTGAGCTTGGCTATCCCGACTATGTACGGCTCCTCATTGGCCGCGATGGTTCCACGCTGGTACTTCAGCCCACTGATCGCAGTGACTCCAATGCCATCCCGTTTATGTTCGGCCTCACCGCAGATGACCTGACCGGGCGGAAGAAATGGATTCGCATTACCAACCGACAGTTGGGGATTATTATCCAGGAGAAGGCGAACTGGGAGATGCCTGACTCCGCCAACGCTGCCAAGAGATTTTATGCTGTTCCCTGGGTGGAGCAGGGGGCACTTATCTTTGATCTGCAAAAACCTATTCCGGCCCGGCAGCGCAATTCATTCCTTTCTGCTGACGACATATTGTACACCTACGAAAAAGCGGCGCAGGACATGTACCTTGTGCCTGTAAGCTCTATGAATACAGGCATCAACAGTGCGCAGTTCATCCCCATTGGGGCGTAATTGTTGACAGGAGGGGAGTATACTGTGGATACGAAGTGCTTGAACTGCGCATGGAGGCGTTCTGGCAAGTGCGGGCATCCCTATGGGCACGTCCGGAAGGGCAGTACCACCGTGGATGACTGTGCGGAGCGGGTTGAAGACAACCCTAAAATCGAGATCAAGGTTACCAGGGAGACCCGGGAAAGTCTGATGCGAAGCATACACCAGATGGCCGTGGAGAGCGGACAGTTTGCAGAGGTGGAAGAGATTTTAGAATACTTCTTGCCTGAGACACATAAGCCCCAGGACAAATTCACCACTGACGAGTTCTCCTTTGTAACCAGGCTTGCATTTGGATACAACGAAGGAATCTATCTGGACTGCTATGCCGAAGGACGCATCGAAGCTGGCGGGAAAAAGGGTCGTTGGCTTCTTGGAACCTACAAGACCTTGGGGACGGCTCTGTCCGACATACAGATCTTTGGGAAATTTGGAGGTACGCTGACCTATTTTGCGACCCAGTACTTGCGGGAACACCGTGAGCGGTTCCTGTCCGACCAGGAGCTGCGGGTGCGGGCGATCAAGGGCCGGCGAGGAGGAGGATGAAATGGAATTTTTCCAGACGAGGATGGGGCAGGAATTTTTCACCAAGCAGCTGCCGTCGCTAATCAAATCCTTGGAGCGGCTGGGGGAGGTGCTTAGTCCCCACATTGCGATGCCCGGGGTGAAGGCAGACCCAGAGTTTTTGTCTAAGCTGTACTATGGGGATGGGGCTCTGCCGGATGGGAAGATGACTCCGGAGGGCCGCAGGCTGGCCGAAAAGGTTTCTGTCGCTCACGAAGAGTTGTGGGCCATCCTTTCGGATGAGGGGAAGCGGAAGCTCGATGCATACGACCGGGCGGCAACCGAAAGGGCTTCCTATCAGGAGGAACGAGCCTTTGAGGCAGGGGTACGGCTTGCCATGCAGACTGTGCTGGCTGGTATAACCAGACCGGTTGATGTTGCTAACAACAATGAAGCGGCAGAAACAGAATAGCTCAGAGATTGGAGGAATCGAGTCATGGAAGAAGATAGAGGATTGCCTCTTTCTCCTACCGTGGGGCAGACATACAGAAACAGGAACGGATGCGAGTATTTCTGCTTGGGCAAGGACACGGCCCATGGGATGATTGACTATGTCGTACCTGGGCTGGTTGGGCTGCCTAATGGGAGGTTCCGCAATATGAGGAGTGGGTGGACGTTCGTTGCCAAGGACATTGTTATGTATGCGGACGGGACGATCGAGTGGGGCCATAGCCTGAATGGGAGATTCGAGCCGTTGGAGTAGCTGGCACTCAGTGGGGAGTATAGCTCATGTATCTGTCTTCTGTATCAGAGATGCCCTATATATGAGATATCTCATATCCATTTATTTTTTGATGTTGATACAAGAAAAAGCGGCAGGCAAAGGGATTTCCCTTCTGCCATCGCCGCTTCCCCCGGGTTACTGCCCCACCTGTCTCTGCGGAGCCCTCCCTGGGTTGATACAAAGAAAATGGGATTGGGACTGCCCGGATGTCTGACTGCCCACGAGGATGTCCGCCTGGGCTACTGCTCCAGTTGTGCCAGGAGAATCTGTGTGCCCATATCCGCACGGGCCGCCCGTTGCTGCCAACAACGCGGAGCTGTTCCGCCTGTGGATGAGAGATTGGAGGTTCAGAATGGAAGATGCCAGAGCCCGCCGCGCCTGTGCCTTGCGATACAAAAGAGTTGCCCTGGACTCGCTGGGTTTTGAGTTTATGTGGTACGAGCTGGAGGAGATGCGGGAATCCCTGGATACCATCCATTGGTGGACGGACCAAGACGAAGAGATGCTGATCAATGTCCTGGACGGTGATACGGATGATGTCTGGGAATTCAAAATGATGTTCGCTGACCTTGAGAGCAAGGCAGACCAGCTGTTTAATATTCTCTTGGATATGTGCCGGCATGAAGAAAACTTTGGCCGGACCTTCGATGACTGTACTGTTGCTCTTGTCGGTAACAGATACCGGACGGTGGGGTTCGATTTCGTCGAGGAGGACTACTTCGCCCTGACCTCATATGAGGGCGAGCTTGCCCAGACGGAGGCCGGAAAACGCCTGATGCGCCGGACTAAGCCGGAGATTATTGCCATCATAGGCCAGTGCCTGGGTATTCTGATTGCCTATCTGGATTTGCGCCAACAGTACGATTACCTGAAGGCTACGTTCGATGTGCTTGTGGACGAAAACACCTCCATCCTTCAGCAGATCAAGGAGATTGAGACCGTCTACCAGGAGGTCGCCGAGGCTGGCTGGAACAAAAACTATGAGGCTGAAAAACAGCTCGACCGTCTGGTGGCCGCAATGCCAGATCGGGCGTGGCTCGAATGACGAATATGTCTCAGCGTTACTAACAACGACCTTGCCGGGCCCAATCAGTTGGATCACACAAAACGAAATACAGCAACAGAAATACGAGGGGAAAGATCGCATGAATAAGATAACCCAGAAACAGTCTGCCGCATTGCGGAGAATCATTGCCAGGGAACGAGTGAACTGGCACTATGCATGGGCCGGTGCCCATCCGTGCTGCGGTAAGTACATCGTCACGGACACTCATGTGGCAGTAATTTTCTGTGAGAAGCCAGAAAATCTTCCGGAGGGTGGTCGGCAGGACATGATATACGAATCCCTACGGGCAGAAATCGAACGCACTGAATCCCAGTATGACCACTTCCTGGCACTTGCCGCCACCCCCAGCTACATCAAGGAACTGAGAAGTCAGGCCATCCCCTGGAGAGCAGGGGAGACCCTCGAAACAGGGGCTGTCCCCACAAAGGTAACTGCACAGAGAAGTGATGGCGGGATTGTCGAGGGATACTACAATTCCGGGCTCGTGATGGATGTCATTGAGGCTATCGGTCCTGGGGCGATGCTATACATCGGGAACAGCTGTATAGTCCGAGATCTTTGCTCTTTGCATGTGCTGCCAAAGAACTGGATGGAAGACAGCAATCACGCAATTGGGTATGTTTTTCCGCTCAGAGTCTGACCCTCTGGGTCATTACGGCGTCTTTTGGGGATGATACCAAGAGGGCGGCGCCAACAGGCGCAGCCCTTTCTTTGTATCCCGTGTTGCCAGCAACAATGACCCAGCTGGAGTAGTAGCCTTGTCCATATGCCGCCCCAGCAAAATCCTGAAAACTTCCTTGACCTTTTCTTTGTATTAACCCCAAAAGGATACTAAAGAGCCGAATCTTCGAGGCGTATACTTTGCTTGAGCCGCATCCTATCAGTGCCGCTGACAACATCACCTCTCCGCCATCTGGATGTAGTTCATTAACATCTGGGCGACCTGCACACGAGTTGCCAGGCCTTGCGGTGACAGCTGCCCGCCGCCTACTCCGCCAATAATCCCACTCTCACTGGCCCAGCATAGGGCTTCCAGAGCATAGCCGCTCGCCTGGTCTCCATCGGCAAAGTTTAATTCCCTGTTGGTTGCCGCCGGGCTTCCTGCGTACCGCCAAAGCATAACGGCAAGCTGCTCTCTATTGATGCTGTCGTTCGGTCCAAATCTTCCATCACTGTAGCCGCTGGCAATACCCTGTTCCACGGCCCAATAGACGGAATCGGAGTACCAATTTCCCGACACATCGGAGAGCCGACTGGCAGACCTATAGTCCGGGCTTCCTTCCAGGTTGTGGAGTACCACAGCCATCATGCCCCGCGTCATGGGACTGTCTGGTGAAAATGCCCCGCTGCCGGTGCCGTAAAAGATTTCCCTGGCAGAAACAAAATCTACAGCGCTGCGGGCCCAACTTGAAGCGGGGACATCGGAAAAGGCCGTGCTGTTATCGACAATCTTCACTGTGGCGCTGGCATCCAGGGTCAGCGCGATCCCATCCCCCGCAGCAGTAGACTTCTTTACCACTGCCTCGGAGCCGTCTGTGCCTACGATGACAGCTACAACCCCTGGACCTGCGTTTTGCACAGGAATTTAAACCTTGACTGAACCAGTGTTTCGGGGCAGTGTAATTTCCACCTGAGAAGCGGAGTCAGAAATTCTGACAGCGCTCAAGGAGGGAACCGGCAGGGACACCGCCGCACTGTCTTTGCGGGCAGCTTCAATTGCCCGGGCGGACAGACTGGTTTGGGCAAATGTTCTCCCGCGTACATCCGTGGAGGCGGAAGCTGTGGTCCCATTGGAGAGTCTGACGTCGGTCTCAACGGAGCCATTCGGATGCTCCGTTGTCTTGGTCGTAGATCCGCTCGCCGTTCTTTCAGTAGTTGTCACCACGCCGTCTTTCCGGGTTTCCACAGTGACGGTATCGCCGCCGGCGGTCCGGGTGGTCTCTGTTACGGTTCCGGTAGACCGGTTGACCGTTGTTGTGGTGGTGGAACCGTCTGGATTCCTCTCGGTGTTTGTTGTGGTATTGGAGTACGACCCTCCACCAGAAGAACTCCCTCCAGAGGAGCTGCCTCCGGTGGCCGGAATAACTTCCCTAACCATCTCATAGCCACAGACTGAGCAGGACCTGTGACGGCTGCCATTTTGTGTTGTTGTTGCCGCCTGGTCGATAACCCATACGCCGGCGCTGTGAGCATCGTAGCCGCTTTTTAGACTATTTTGCTGGATTGGACAGTCTTCGCTGCCGCATTCATGCCAGTGGTGGGTCGTGTTGGTACTCCATGATACCACCCAGTTGTGCTGGTGACTTGGATCTGGGATCGTTGACTGAGTGATTTGAATTTCGTAGCTGACTGTCTGGCCCCCATAACTGATAGTCAGAATCTGGTTGGCCACAGCTTGGCTGGAATCAAATCCGCTGACCATATTGGCTGTAACGGGTACCGTCTGTGATGATCCATCAGAATAATTCACCTTGATGGTCAGTCCGGCTACATCCAGGGAATCGCCCACCTGATAGGCAATCTTATAGTCAGTACTGATGATGGAAACGGCTGTAACCGTAGGTGCGTTAAAGTCCGGAACCGCGATTGAGACGGAGGCCCCTGCCTCATGTGTAGCGGTTTCCCTAAATCGCACAAAGAAGGTTCCGGCAGTCAGACCGGTGATTTCGGTCCCAACGCAGCCCACCGCATCGGAGAAGTCTTGTTTCGTGGCGTACTCCATTGCCGGGGTTACGCCCAAAATTTCCCCATCAGCACTGCCTGCTGCAGTTGGAGGCGTGGCGGACAACCCAATGGGGGCAGCAGGGCCGTCAGCCTTTTCAATCCGCCAGGATATGGTTTTCTGGGACGAGGAGCCATCCAACCACTGATAACCGGACTCCAGCGTAGCAACAGCTGTATAGCCACCTACATTGGTTCCCCGGTGTCCAGTCAATGTATATCCAGTGCCTTCCTCTACGCCAACCTGCTCTGTTCCAGTCCATTTCAGGCCGGATTTTGCCAAAGGAACAGGGATGCTGACGGGAGCGGGGGATGTCTCTCCAATCGTTAGGGTGCAGGAGGCAGAAATGTCAGCCCCAGATACCGTATAAGTCCCCGGGACGGTGATCTCAATGCGATATACGCCATCGGGAATCGGGCTGTAAAACGGATCGTTGCCATCATAAATCTGCAGTTCATCCCCGTTTCCTGTGTTGCCTACATACAGACGCAATCCCGCAGACTCGTAATATTTGCCGCTTGCATCATACGAGGCCACGCTGCCGTTCACGCGAATTGTCAAGGGAATCTCATATAGATTCAGCCCGTCACCGCTGTACACTGAATGCAACGGCACTATAGCTTCTGTTTCCCCGCTGTCTGCCTGGACATCTGCTGGGGCAAGGCTTTGCAGTTTGGCCTCCTCCACAGTCTTCATCGGGATCGTCCAATTTCCATTGGCATCCCGCTCCAGTTGAGCACCTGGTTGGGCGTTGTGGGGGATGAGTGCAAATGCGTCTTGAGAAGATTGAGGTGCGCAGATGTATGTATGGTTTTCTACTGGAATCTGTTGAGAAGTCCCGTTAAAGATACTGCCAACACCCACCTGGGTCGTCCCCGTCACGCCGTCATTGATCGTTAGGGTCTGCTGTTGTCCCAGTACCAGCGCCCCGCCGCCGGAAAGACTCCCTATTTCCAGATTGCCCAACTCAGTCATCCCAAGCGTTGTCCCGCTGGGGACAGAGATACTTATATCAGCCGGAAATACGCTATCTGCTGTAGGAGTCAGCATCCCTCCGCTGGCCAGTGCGAGGCTGGAAATATTCTTCAAAGTGAGGCCATTGTTTGGGTACTGTCCGCCTGTGTACGATACAGATGCGTCCCTATCACCACCGGTAGCGCCGTCCACAGAAGCAGTCGTTGTGGAATACAGGTTAAACATGACCGCACCAGAAACAGGATACTTTGTGGCGCTAGGAGTAGGGGGGAGTACCTCATAATCAGGATTCAGCATCTGGTTGGGGTCTACATAGCTCTCCAGCGCTCCACAGGCGTATATTTCCCCCACGCTGCTGGAGCTGGGAAGAATGGTGACTGTGGCTGGAATCGCTGAATTGTTATCCTGCCCATCGCTGGAGATGCTGCCAGCATATATATTACCCAGATCGGGGCAATCCTGGATGATAATCTGCCCATGAGGACCGGAAGCAGGAGCTGAGCCGCCCGTCCGACCGCCACAAAAAAGATGAATCGCCCTTGCGCTTGTGTCACGAGTCACACTTGTTAATGTGAGTGTATATCCGTTTGCAATAATCGCATTTCGTATATGGTTGGGCAAAGACAGCTTGATATTTTCAAAGGAGACATCTGCACCCAGGATGATGCCACCGGAACGAATCAATAAACTGGGGTCTGTACCTGCACCCCGAATCGTGACTGCTTTATCAATAACCCAGGGAGCACCGTCACTGTTGGTGTCATTGATAAACCCGGTACCAGTGATTTCAATGATGTCGCCATCCTGTGCCTGGCTGAGTGCGTTCCTGACCGCGTTTTCGTCCGAGCTGTTCACAGAAATAATGCTCCCCTCGGCGCTGGCGACAGGGAGCATAGCCATAATCATGCAGAATGTAACCATGAACGATAGTAGGCGGTACGATCTTTGTTTCAACATAAATTTCTCCTTTTGTGCAGTGCGCTCGCAATTTTTTCCAACCGTCTTCCTGGTATAATATTATACTGTAGGTGATGCTCATTGTCAAACACAGCTTGACTGGAAAAAAGCCCGCATGGGGTCAATGCTGCCAGATTTCTTTTTGAGGGTTAATACAAAGAAAAGTGGTCGGATCGAAAAGAATATCTTTGGCCATCGCTCAATCTCCCTGGCTGCTGCTGAAGCCGTCTCGCATGCTTTTCTCGATTGAGAGCAGTCATAATGGAGAAGCTCGGCTTCGAAGAGCAGCCGCCGCTGACTCGGATGGTGCAAGCAATGTCCCCAGCTGCTCTTTCAGCACAGAAAACAACAAAGACGGGGCCTCCAAGGAGGTTCCGCCCTCTTTGTGTATTTGCCTGTTCGTGAAGGCAGGGTATTCATCCCTCGCCCAACACCTGGATGTCTTGATAGTCGATGTGTCGCCGAACTGTCTTCTGTTCAGGCTCATCCACCTCAAATTCCACGGTGACTGTTTGAGTATTCAACCTTACCACTGTGCCAGTCCAGCAGAAGCACCACCGCGGCGTATGATGAGAGACGAAGCTATCGTTATCCTTGATAAACACTTTGTCTCCGACTTTCGGTTCTGTTTCCATGATATCCCTCCTCAAACCAGATTAGGATGGAAGATGGGGTTGCCTGCCTTCTTGTGCTCCTCGGCAATCTCAACCGACGGAAGGAGTATGGTGCCGCAGCAGCCAGGAGAAATACAGTCGTACCAAGTCCCACAGTATTGCTGCTCCGGTGTCTGCCGGGTCAGTGGGCGGAGTTCCATACGTTCTCCACAGGCGGGGCATTGGGGAATCTCCATGAGGGCAGTGTATTTCATTGCAATTCTCCCTTTTCATATCCATTTCATATTCTCATCATACCGTGCCCGATCGAAAAGCGCAAGATCTTGGCTTTAATGTTGTTACAATAGTAGCCGCGGGGAACCCCACTCCGTAAGGGGGTGGGAGCAGTCAGGAATGTGTGGGATACGAAGACAGGGAGCTCTTTGGAGGGCTCGATGGGAAGACAGGCAAAGACGATGGCTATGTTCCTGATTTTTCGATGTTTGTGATCCTCATAATGGGTTCTCCTTGTATCTTGCGCTCTGTTGGGCATCTTACCATAGCCTCGTTCTTTTTTCAAATGCGTATTCAGCTGATAGCCATTCCACCGGGAAAAGCAGCCAGTGCATCCACAAGCCAACAAGAACTGCAAACAAAGGACTCCAAAATTGAATTTGGGCATCTTGCATAAATTCTCCTTAGACCCAATTTGGACTTTTAGAAAAATAAGGAGAATGACATGAATAAAATGCAAACCAATTTGGAGATATACAAAAGTAAAGGAAATATATCCATCAGCATTTTGAAAGAAGGCCGGGACACGCTGGTCTCAAAGGAGAAAGTCCTGTGGAACAGCACGTCCTATGACGTGGGCTACGGCGCATTGGCTGCCCGAGTTATCCGACCGGCCTTTGACAGCCGCCGCATGGACTACTGCGTTGAGCAGATGAAAGAGGTGCCGAATGAGCCCATTGTGGGCCACAGGAGGCTGGCTGACATGCTCAACAAGTTGGAGTACGAGCTGACGCTAACCGAAAGGCGGGCGGCCACGTCTGAGGTCGGCTGCTTCACAAATACCTCTATGCTGGAGGTGGTGCCTGACCCGGCGAGACAAGGGCTGTGGATCCTCTTCTATGGTGGAGCTCCGACAGCCGCGAAACTCATCAATGATGCCGGGCCTGCATGGTATCTGGATGCGGACTCCTATCTCAGAGATCTGTTCCTGGTGCAGCAGATAGGCCGGCTGAACCGGGCGGCCTGCGTGAGGAGGCTGTTCGAGCTGTACTACGGGAGCCCGAACATTGAGGAGTCCGCATACTGCGCCTTCGATTTCCCGTACCACACTGTGGACATTGAGCAGGAGACCATACATTGGAGCGACTGCCCCGACCCCAGACTGAAGAAGTTCTTGAGCCTGGCGGGCAACAGGAAAATCCTGTACCGGGCGAGGGGCGGTAAATAATATATTGGAGCGGGAGCTTGGCTGGATACGGCCTGATTTCTCCCGCTCCCCTTTTCTTTTGCCAACCCCACGGAAAATACATATTCACAGCATTCTTCCAGGGACATTAGGCTCTTCACATCCATGATAGTATGCTCCTTTCCAGATCTTAGGGTGGGTCTTCTTGCCCAACGGCGTGATAATTTTGCCATAAATTCACAATCTTTGCAAATGCGCATCAACCCCCAACGCAATTCCAACGCAGGTTTTGCGTTGGCACAAACCCCTAGTGCATAGAGGCTGCGTTGGTCACTGGAGCAGTAGTCCAGGAGGGATTCCGCCCAAGCCAAGCAAGGGCTCTTTCCTCCAGCCCTTTTCTTTGTATCAACCACCCAAAAAGGGAGTTTCCTCATTGACACAAATGTTCGAAAGAGCTACAATTATCATACCCGCCGTAAAACCCCTGCCTTTAGGCATGGGGAGTGTCAAATATACCAACTTAGAAGGGAGGCAGGCCCTATAAAGGAACGCACATATATCTGCATCGATCTCAAAAGCTTCTACGCCTCGACAGAATGCCGCGAGCGTGGTCTCGATCCTCTGGACACCAACCTTCTTGTCGCTGATGAAAGCCGAACCGACAAGACTATCTGCCTTGCCGTCAGCCCCTCCCTAAAAAGCTATGGCATTCCCGGCCGCTGCCGCCTTTTTGAGGCAAAGCAGAAAGTAAAGGAGGCCAATGCCAGAAGGAGGAGGATTCATACCCTGGATGGTTCCTCCTGTTCCAATGCAGAACTCAAAACTAATCCAAACTTGGCAATAGATTTCATCATTGCTCCGCCCCGGATGGCGCTCTATATGGAGTACAGCACAAGGGTGCATCAGGTGTACCTGAAGTACGTTGCCCCCGAAGACATCGTGGTGTATTCTATCGACGAGGTGTTCATGGATGTGACCAACTACCTGCCCGCCTACAAGCTAAACGCTCACGACCTGGCTATGAAAATCATCCTGGATGTCCTGGCCACCACTGGTATCACCGCTACCGCCGGCATCGGCCCCAACCTTTTCCTCGCCAAGGTCGCCATGGATGTGACAGCAAAACATATCCCAGCAGATCGCAACGGCGTCCGCATCGCCGAGCTGGACGAACTCAGTTTCCGGAAAACTATGTGGACACACCAGCCCATCACGGATTTCTGGCGGGTTGGCCCTGGCTATGCTGCCAAGCTGGAGCGCTATGGGATGCGCACCCTGGGTGATGTAGCCCGCTGCTCTGTTCGGGATGAAGAACTCCTATATGGGTTATTTGGTAAAAATGCAGAATTGCTCATCGACCATGCCTGGGGATGGGAACCAACAACAATCAAAGATATCAAGGCATATAGACCCAGCGCAAAAAGCCTGGGATCCGGCCAAGTCCTGCAGTGCCCCTATACCTGTGATAAAGCCCGCCTGGTTGTCCGGGAAATGGCAGACTTGCTGGCGCTCGACTTGGTGGAGAAGGGGTTTGTCTGTAACCAAGTCGTACTCACAGTTGGTTATGATATTGAGAATCTCTCCGACCCAAAGAAGAAATATCTCGGTCCTACTACCCAGGATCGGTACGGCCGGCTGATTCCTAAGCATGCTCACGGCACCGCTAATCTGGAGGAATACAGCTCATCATCGAAGCGAATCCTCCAGGCAGTAACAGAATTGTACGACCGCATTGTCGACCCCAACCTGCTCATTCGCCGGCTCAATGTTGTTGCCAACAACGTCGTGCTGGAGTCGGAAGCTCCCGGAGCAGGGGAAGAGCAGTTGGATCTGTTTCGGGATGCAGAGGCAGAGAGGAAAGAGAGGGAGCGGGAAAAGCAGCTTCAGCAAGCTGTCATCTCGCTCCGCCAGAAATTTGGGAAAAATGCCGTATTGAAGGGAATGAACCTGCAGGAGGGGGCCACCGCTAAGCAGCGCAATTCCCAGATTGGAGGGCATCGAGCATGAGCAGCTTCCCTTACAATGACATCCTTTATCTACCTCACCATGTCTCCACGAAACATCCTCCTATGTCTATGTCCGACCGGGCCGCTCAATTTTCCCCATTTGCTGCCCTTACTGGACACAGTGATGCTATTCATGAGACAGAGAGGCTGACAGGGGAGAGGGTGGAGCTGAGCGAGGAGGCAAAGATTCTGCTGGATCAGAAGCAACAGTACCTGGCCAGCTTGGATAGACCAGAGTTGACAGTCACCTATTTTGTGGCAGATACAAAGAAAGAAGGCGGCGCCTATGTCTCTATCAACGAGATCCTGAAGAAAATTGACCCTATTGAACGCATGATGATTCTGGTGAGTGGCCAGGCCATCCCTCTGGACGACATCGCTGAGATTGAGAGTCCTGCTCTCCCAGAGATGTTCTGATGCTGCTGGCAACAACGATGGCTCCCCACAAGCCCCGGGATACAACCTCCGCAGGCCGCATAATATAGAGACAGAAACAGGCGGGGACTCAGTCCGCCGCAGGAGAAAATACTAAAAGGAGAGAATAACATGAAAAAGAAATTCACCCGCAGGCTCATGGCGCTTGCCTGCACCCTGACCATGATGGTCACCGCAGTTCAGCCAGCCCTTGCTGCCACCGCTTCCTTCACAGATGTCCCTGCCACCCACTGGGCCAGCTCCTATATCCAGAAGGCCGTGGAGGAGGGTTTTGTAGCTGGTTATCCCGACGGCGGGTTCCACCCGGACGCGGAGGTAACCTATGCACAATTTATCACCATGACTGCCCGGGCCCTGTATGTCATCCCGGAGGAGTACAGCAGCACCCCCTGGTACAAGATTTATATGGACGCCCTCAACCAAGACAACCTGCTTGCCGGGACCGCCGCCGAGTCCTCTACGAACGCCTCCATCAACCGTTATGAGATGGCCCAGATCATGGGTAATGTGATGAAGGAATACGGAGCTCAGTCTGATGCCTCACAGATTCAAAATGCCAGAAGCACCTTCACTGATTGGAGCTCCGTCCCCCAGAAGTATCAGGAAGCGGTTGCCCTTTGCCTTACTGCCAACGTACTGTCTGGGCTGCCCAATGGCTCCTTCGGCGGCTCTCAGACCATGACCCGTGCTCAGGCCTGTACGGTACTCACCAGGGTATTGGCACTCATGGACGGCGAACCTACGAGCCCCAGCACAAACCCGGCAGAGGAATGCGCCGAGGTGATTCGACTGATCAATGCGGAGCGTTCCAAAGCTGGCCTGAAGCCGCTCTCCACCCTGGACAGTCTGACCAAGGCCGCGCAGATGCGGGCTGACGATCTCTCCAAGGGCTACTTTGACAACCGGCCGGATGGCAGCGATTGGGACTCCGTTTTCAATACTGCCGGGGTCTCCTCCGCAGTCAGTATAGAGTATATCGACGAAAGTGTGGCAGGCGGCGCTGCTACGGCAGCTCAGGTACTGAATATGCTCAAAAATACCGACGGGCCAAGGGAGGCCATGGTGCATAGCGGCTATGAGTACATCGGTGTTGGCTACACCCACACCGACAAACCCGCCTTCGAAGGGCACTCCGACTTCTGGTCGATTCTGTACGTTCAGCCGGAGAAAGCCGATTCCAGCCAGACTCAGCAGCCCTCTTCATCCTTTACCCCCGTTCCTATTGATCAACTGGCCAACCGGAAAAGCTTGCAGAACAAGGCCTCTGACGACCAGCTGGCCCAGGCGTATGCCGAGGCTCTGAAGATTGTCACACCTCTTTCCGGTCTCAGCACCGAGCAGCAGCTCCAGGGAATTGCAACAGCTTTGCGGGCCCGGTTTGACGCAGGGATGACCTACTCTATGGAGAGCGCCCACTATAGTGACCCCTACGGCTACCTGATCGAGGGCTCCGCTTCCTGCGCTGGCTGTACCCGGGCCACTGGGTTGTGCTTGAACATCCTGGGGATTCCCTATGAGCATGTCAACGAGAACCAATATTCACATCAGTGGTGCCGGGTAAACATCAATGGAACCTACTGGATCTGCGATGCGTATGGCCTGTATGTCGGGCCGGAACCCGCTCCCTACAAACACCCGTACTTCTAAAGGAGCAGAAAACATGAGTTTGAAAGAGGTTTCTGGACACGTCCTCAACGTAGGGGACAAGGTGAAAATGAATATTCCGGTCATCGCCGAAGGTGAGATGGATGGAGTGGAGTATACTGCCAGTGGAAAGAACTACTGGCGGTACATGAATGAGCATCCAGACGAGGTCTATACCGTCGAGGGATACGACTTCAACAACGAGCAATGCCCCTATATCCTTTCGGGATACATGTCTAGTGTCGGCGGCAACTGGTCCGCTGATGAGCTCATCCATGTACCGGAGCCAGCCAGCCGTTTCGAGGTCATCAAGAACATGACTTTGGAAGAGATGGCGAAGGGGCTTATTCCAATGATCATGGAATTGTGCGAGGATGGGGTCCCTTCAGAGGAAACAGCCATGGAATGGCTAAGATCCATGGAATCATTGTAAACAAGACGGCTACCACTTAGATGAGATGTTCGTAGGGAGGTAAGATCGTGAAAATCACAAGATTTTCCAATATTCCAAAATTCACCAGGGACGGTAGTTACGCTGTAGATTATCCGTTCCACAGCCTGGTGAAATGGATCGAACGTGAACAGGCAGAAGAGGGGCTTCAACTCAATCCTGATTTTCAGCGAGGCCATGTTTGGACAGAAACGCAGCAAATCGCGTATGTTGAATTCATGCTTCGTGGTGGGAAAACCGGAAGAACGCTGTATTTCAACTGCCCTAGTTGGCACCATCCCGTACCGGAGGGCGACTATAACGAGTTTGTGTGTGTGGATGGGCTCCAGAGGATTACCGCAATCACGCGCTTTGTTCACAATGAAATAAAGGTATTTGGTAGTTTGTACTGCGAATTTCAGGACTCCCCCAGGATTATTGAGGATACACTGCGTGTAAACATCAACGACCTGAAAACTCGTGATGAAGTTTTGCAATGGTATATCGACATTAACGCCGGCGGGACTCCGCATACAAAAGAAGAAATTGAGCGGGTACGAGCTATGCTTTCTCGGCCCTAACATCAGGATTTTCTCTTGCATTTGTGATGTCTGTCCGATATAATATGGTCTTGCAAAAGCATATTTCACGATTCGCTAAATTGTGGATGCCCTTGTGAACGATCTCGTTTCTTCTGGGCAGCTTTTCGGCCTAATTACAAACAACTACCAGGCTGCTTCAAAAAACTAAAGGAGAGGATTACATGAATCGTCGCTATCGCAAAACTGTCATTGCCGGCAACTGGAAGATGAACAACACCCTGTCTCAGATGAAGACTTTCGCTGAAAATTTGGAGCCCATCATGCCCAAGGGTAAGTTGTGCAATGTGGTGTTGTGCATGCCAGCTACCAACATTCAGGCGGCTGTTCGTGCGTTCAAGGGTTGCCATATCGCAGTCGGAGCGGAAACCTGCCACGAGCTTGACCATGGTGCCTATACCGGGGAGATCACTGCGGAGATGATCAAAGAGGTTGGTGCCAAGTATGTCATCATTGGCCATTCCGAGCGCCGTCAGTATTATAACGAGACTGACTTCACCGTCAATAAGAAGGTCCGCGCCGCTATCGCCGCCGGCCTGATTCCCATCGTCTGTGTGGGCGAGAGCCTGGAGCAGCGGGAGCTGGGCGTGACCATGGAGCTGATCGCCTATCAGGTGAAGTGCGCCCTGGCCGGCGTGGCCCCCGAGG
>OFHB01000976.1_pt1 | contig 17304 bp, 13 predicted proteins | sample 1521881 | NCBI WGS metagenome assembly OFHB01 (sample SAMEA3504090, study PRJEB24116) | mouse gut metagenome | biome: mouse gut; feature: mouse-associated habitat; material: faeces | place: Denmark | collected 2011
ATAGATGCGTCCCAGGCTGTCCGCTGCCAGCAGATTGATGTCGCCGGTTTCCCCGGAAATGTCCGTGTCATAGAGGAGGGTTCCCGCTGTGTCAAACTTGCACAGATGGGTTTCGGAGCCGCCTTCCGCCGTGACAAAGGTGATGACGTAGACGCCGCCCTCCTGGTCCATGGCAAATAAACTGGTGAGGAATCTGTCCCTTTGGTCCGGCCAGTTCAGGGGAACAGGGGGCAGAGGGCCATCCGTCAGGGAATAGCCGCTTAAACGATAGCGGAAGCCTTCTCCCTGCTGTTCATAGGAGATGTAGTAGAAGGTGTCTCCCAGAATCGCCATGTTGTTGTAGGAATTCTCCGCCATTTCAATGGTCCGGAATTCCGGAATCCAGACCTGTCTGCCGCTGTCAGCAGCCCCGCTGCCGCAGGCTGTCAGCAAAAGCATCATGAAAAGAGAAGTCAGCCAGATTGGGAATCGGGTGACTGCCCGGGGCAGCCTGTTTTCGGTATTGTTTTTTCGATTGCGCTGTGTATTGCGTTCTGTATTGTTTCCCGCAGTGTTTATTGGAATGCTTTTTGTAGGGTGTCCGGCGTTGCTTCCGGATTTACTGGCTTTGCTGCTGATAGGATGGCACTTAGGATGGCACTTCATTTTCTTCAGCTCCTTTTCGTGAGGAATTCCGGTGTCCGGCCTTATGGGGTAAGGTATCATTCGGCCGGGCATGGAAGCAGCGGCTCTATGGCTGCATGTCTGTATTATACAGCATGGGTGCAGGAAATGTAAATCATAATAAATGATAGTATTTAAAAATAATTTGAAATAGTTATTGACAGTTGAAACGAATATGTCTATAATTCTATTTAAAGAAAATTTGAAACAGGAGGAGAGAATGGTTGGCGGTAAGCGAAGTATTAGCGGCCCTGGCGGATGAAACCCGCAGACAGATTTTGCTGAAGTTAAAGGAGGGCAGAATCAATTCCGGAGATTTGGCAAATGCGCTTAACATGACGCCCCAGGCATTGTCCTATCATTTGTCAAAGCTGAAAAAGGCAGATCTGATTTATGAGACAAAATACAAGAATTTTATCTATTATGAGCTGAATTTATCGATTCTGGACGAAGCAGTCATGTGGATCGAAAGTTTGCGGGGAGGTCAAGTATGAAAGGGAAAAAAATCGTGTTTTACGGGCTTATGTTTCTGCCGCTGATGGGCGCTTTGGCTGCTTTGCGGTTTTTGCCGGAGCAAATCCCCGGGCATTATGGTTCGGACAATCAGGTGACACGTTGGGGCAGTAAATACGAGGTTCTGATTGTTCCCATTGTCACAGTCGTTTTGGGACTCTTTTTTCTGGGAATGGCAAAGGTAGCTGCAAGGCAGGAGGAGCATGGAAACAACAATGAGAAAGTCTGTATTGCTGCGGGTATTGTCACCCTGCTTATTTTTAATGCCATGACAGGGTATATTCTGTATGCCGGTTTTCATAAGGTGGAAAACCTGTCCTTCCATCCATGGGATGTGAATCAAATTCTGTTTGGACTTCTGGGTATTGGGATGATCATCCTGGGAAATATCATGCCCAAGCTGCGGATGAACGCGGTGACGGGGCTGAAAACCCGGTGGAGTATGAAGAATGAAACAACTTGGAAAAAAAGCCAGCGTTTTAGCGGAATCTCCTATATCATCGGAGGTGCCGTTATCGTGGTGATCAGCTTCTTTGTCCGGGGAATGTACTGCTTTCTGTCAGCAGCGGCGGTGATTGCGGTTCTTTTGGCGGTTGATGTTTTCTATACTTATAAAATAGCCCAAAGGTGCTGACCAGGGCAAGGCGCAGACCACACAACAAATTTGTGCTTATCCTGTTAAGGGTGCTGCAGGAATTTGCCAGACTGTTTTTCGTAGAAAAGTGAGCGTGTTTAAGATGCCTTGAGATTGGGGGAGCACACAGCACAGAGCAGCCCCCCAGAATCGGACATCTTGCAATAGGGGACGGACGGGAAGTCTGTTCAGAAAGATGAGGACAGGGAACTATGCAGGAATATCATTTAGAGGAATCGCCGGTTGTGTATTATACCAGTAGAAAGGAAAACGCGGAGTGGGTCCTTTTTATACATGCTGCTTTTGTCAATCACAATATGTTTCAGCCGCAGATTGCCTGTTTTCAGGACAAATACAATCTACTTATGGTGGATATCCTCGGCCACGGCAAATCAACCAGGGCGCGGAAAGGTGACAGTATCCGGAAAATGTCCGGGTGGATTAGGGAAATCCTGAATACGGAAAAAATTCAAAAGATACATATTGTGGGGATTTCCCTGGGGGCTGTATTGGCGCAGGATTTTGCAAACCGGTATCCGGAAGCCGTACAATCACTTGCCTGTTTCGGCGGTTATGATATCAACAATTTTGACGTCAAAATGCAGCGGGAAAACGGCGCGTCCCAGATGCTTATGATGCTTAAGGCGCTCTTTTCCGTTAAATGGTTTGCCAGGTCAAACAAAAAAATTTCAGCATATACGCTGCAGGCGCAGGAGGCATTTTACCAGATGAACCTACAGTTTCCGAAAAAGTCCTTTCGGTATCTTGCCTCTCTCAACAGCATGGTCAATACCCGGCAGACCGGGCCGAGGAACTATCCTCTGCTGATTGGCTGCGGAAGGCATGATATCCCCATGGAACTGTGGGCCGTGGAAATGTGGAAGAAAAACGAGCCGGAATGCAGTGTGGTAGTTTTTGAGGGAGCGGGGCATTGCGTGAATATGGACACGCCGGATGAATTTAACGCGGCCATGGAGGAATTCTGGGTATATGGAAACTGCAAAGGCTGAAAGCCATGGAGGGGCTGTTTTGGCTGTGCCGGTAAAGGGGCTGTACATGTATCACACATTTCCCAGAGAAACATTTGTCAGATACCGTCCCGCAGTCTCCGCCAGTCGGCGCAGGCTTTGAATCTCCGTGGGTTTACGGTCAAGCATATGATACTGGGGGAAAAACCGTGTAATGTGAAGGGGAATTTCCGGATTGAGATCCGCAATCCACCGGGCCTGTGCCGCCATTTCTTCCGGGCTGTCGTTTTCTCCGGGCACAATCAGGGTGGTGAGTTCCACATGGCAGGCTGTCACTGCCCTTGCGATGAAGGTTCTCACCGTGTCCAAATCGCCCCCAAGCATTCGGTAATAATCCGCCCGAAAGCCCTTCAGGTCAATGTTCATGGCGTCAATCAGTGGCAGCAGCTCCTCCAGTATTTCCGGAGCGGCAGTGCCGTTGGTCACCAGGACATTGGCCATTCCGTTTTCCTTCACAAGCCGGGCCGTATCCCGGACATATTCCCAGCCCACAAGAGGCTCATTGTAGGTGTAGGCAATGCCGATGTTTCCGGCGCCGTCCCGTTCCTTCCATTCCAGAGCCAAATCCGCCAGGCGTTGGGGCGGCACATAGGGGCTGTGGACGTCCCCTTCCCCGGCCATGGAAATCTCGTGGTTCTGGCAGAAAGGGCAGCGCAGATTGCAGCCGTAGCTCCCCACGGACAGGACATTCGCGCCCGGGCGGAAATTCTGTAGCGGCTTCTTTTCGATGGGATCTAGCGCCATAGAGGTAATCTGGCCGTAATTCTCACAGACGATTTCCCCGCCCTCATTTTTCCTGGCGCCGCAGAGCCCCGTCTGGCCGGGGGCAAGACTGCAATGATGCATGCAAACCTGACAAGTCCTTTTCTCCGTCATCTTCTCCGCCACTTTTTCCACGCTCCTCTCCCGCTACCGCCTTTCAGGACCGGCCCGCCGCTGCTGCTACCGCTTCTCCGCCGCCCTGTCGAACCCGTGCACCCAGTCGCAGCGCAGGTAATAGAACAGGTAAATCACGGAGCTGATTCCCCATGTCAGCGGGTAGGCCCAGTAGATATACCCAATCTCATTGGTCAGCGTCACGACTACAAATATGTAGCCGATACGGATCACGCACCACACCGCCAGCATGACGCACATGGGCACGAAGGCCTTCCCGGCTCCCCTGCACACCGCCGCCACCGCGTGGGAAAAGGCCAGCAGGCAGAAGAACAGCGACACCGTCCGGGCCTGGCGCACGCCCAGCTCGATGACCCCCGGCGTCTGGTCAAAGAATCCGATCAGCTTCGGCGCGAAGATATAGCAGCAGACCCCGATGGCCTCCGCCAGGGCCATCGCCGCCAGAATGCTGAACCGTGCGCCTTTCTTCGCCCTGTCGTACTGCCTGGCTCCCAGGTTCTGGCTGATGAAGGTGGTGCTGGCCATGTTGAAGCTGGTGATGGGCAGGAACGCGAAGCCCTCGATCTTTGCATGGGTGCCGTAAGCAGCCATGGCCAGCTTGCCGAAGGAGTTGATCTGGGACTGGACGATCACGTTGGCAAAGGCGATGACGGAGTTCTGCACCCCGGAGGGCAGGCCGTTTCGGACGATTTCCCTGAGCATGTCCCCGTGGAAGCGGATCCTGCGCCACTCCACGGTGAAAACGTTCCCTTTTTTCATCAGGTGGATCATGCACAGCACCACGCTGCCCGCCTGGGAAATCACCGTGGCCACAGCCGCGGACCACACGCCCCAGCGCAGCACCGCCAGGAACACCACATCCAGCACCACGTTCACCACCGAGGAGACAATCAGGTAATACAGGGGCCTGCGGCTGTCCCCCAGAGCGTTCATGATGCTGCGGCAGACATTGTACAGCACCAGCGCCAGGGAGCCCAGGAAATAATACCGGAAATAGGAGATGGCCTCCGGCAGCACCTCCGGATCCGTCTGCATCCACACCAGGAACGTAGGGGTGAACGCCACTCCCACCACCGTCAGCAGCGCCCCCGCCGCCAGGCCGAAGGCCAGCACCGTATGGACCGCCCGGGAGACCTGGTCCCCATCCCCCGCCCCGAAGTACCGGGAGATCACCACGCCGGCTCCCATGGCGATCCCGGCGAAAAAGCTGATCATAAGGAAAATCAGCGTCCCCGATGAGGTCACCGCCGCCAGGGCATTGGTGCCGAGATACCTGCCCACGATAAAGGCATCCGCCGTGTTGTAGAGCTGCTGGAACACCTGGCTCAAAAAGATGGGCAGCGCGAAGCCCAGCATCAGGGAGTAGGGGTTCCCCTTGGTCATGTCTTTTGTTTGATGGATCATTGTCTTTTGTTTTCCATCTCGTTTATCTGTCATCTTTTCTGCTCTCTGTTCTTTCTGTTTGTTCGAATTTCGCACCGGACATCTTAATTATACTACAAAACCAGAAAGTATTCCTTATATTTTGGATATTTGGCGAAGCTTTTGGTCAATCAGTACCGCTAATCGGTATTCATGTGGATAAAACTGCGGAAACTCAGGTGCATGAGCTCTATATGAACCCAGTTTGGAACCCGAACCCGCATTTATACCGCGCTCCGGTTAAATTTGCAGCGCGACCCGACTGTATAGCTTCGGAAGACCAGTCAAGGCCGGGCTGAAAGCCCTGTTTCTTTCAGCCTTGACCGGAATTCCGTAAGCAACCTATCATAAGCTAAGATATCTTGAGCTAAGCCAAACCTCCCTCCGTATTCTGCCGGAGCTCCCCCGGCATGTACATCACAAAATCAGGTATAATACTTCGCCTGTGCATTCCATAGTTGGCTGTACTTCCCGCCCCCGTCCGCCAGCAGCTCCTCATGGGTTCCGGTCTGCACCGCCTCTCCCGCCTCCATGACGACTATCCTGTCGCACATCCGGCAGGAGGACATCCTGTGGCTGACGAACAGGACGGTCTTCCCCTCCGCGAGCTTCCCGAAATTCTCGTATATCTCATGCTCCGCATAAGGGTCCAGCGCGGCGGTGGGCTCGTCCAGCACCATGATGCCTGCGTCCTTGTAGACGGCCCTGGCGATGGCCAGCTTCTGGGCCTCCCCGCCGGAGATGTCCACGCCCTCCTCGTCGAAGTCATGGAACAGGGGCTGTGAGATTCCTTTCGGGTATCCGGCCACCAGCCCCGAAAGCCCGACCTTCTCCAGCGCCGCCAGCACGCGCTCTCCCTCATACTCTCTGGAGCCGGCCACATTCTCCGCCAGGGAGAAGGCGAACAGGGAGAAATCCTGGAGCACCGCCGCCAGATATCCCATGTATTCCCCGTAATCGTAATCCCAGATATCCCGGCCGTTCAGTAGGATGCTGCCCGAGGCGGGGCGGTACAGCCTGCACAAAAGCTTGACCAGCGTGGTCTTCCCCGAGCCGTTCTCCCCCACGATGACAGTCTTCTCCCCTGCGCACAGCCGCAGGTTCACGTCCTTCAGCGCGTAAGCATCGCTGTCGGGATACCGGAAACTGACATTTTGGAAAACGATATCGCAGCCGGATCCTCCACCGCCGTCAGGCTTCCCTGACACAAAGCTTTTCTGCCCCTCCGCCATCCCCCGCACTCCCCCGCTTTCCCGGGCCTCCGGCAGGTCCATATACAGGAAATACCGCAGCAGGTGCTCATTGTTGTTCCGCAGGTCCGTCAGGATCTCCGCCATCCTGGCCGCCGCCTCGATCAGCCGCGTCACCGCGCTGTACAGCAGAATGACGCTGCCGCAGCCCACGGCGCCCTCCATGGCCCCCCGTCCGACGGCAAGGTACACCGCGCAGCCGCAGACGATGGAGCAGCCCAGCTTGACGCCGTCATACCGGCTTGCGGCATTGTACTCCCGCTCCTTCCCCTCCGCCAGCCGCTCATAGCACTTCGTCTGGCATTGGTCCAAAATCATCCTCTCCTGGCTGTAGATCCTGGCGTCCATGGCCGCGTCCTCGTCCGGCAGATAATTCATATGATAATAATCCCCGTATCTGGCATACCGGGCCCCTTTCAGGAACAGCTCAAAGGTCACGTCAAAGCGTTTCCCCGTCATCCGGCAGGCCACAAAGGAGCTGAACGCCGCCAGCGCAGCCAGACCCGCCAGGCCAAAGCTCCCGCCCGCCCTGTCCGCGGACAGCATCCCGGCCAGGGACGCGACCAGTATCACGGCTCCCATCCCCGCTGTGAAGAGATTCGTCCAGACCACGTCCATGTCCCAGTACAGGCTGGCCATCCCCGCGCCGGACAGACCGATCGCGCCGGACACCTCATCCCGCAGCCGCCTGGTGCTGTCCCGCTCCAGCAGCTCGTAGGGCAGGGCATAAGCCTTGCCTGTCAGGCCGATCTCATGGGAGGCGAAGAGCCTCCGATACCCTGCGTCGATGCGGCAGTCCTCATAATTCCTCCACAGGGACAGCGCCAGTATCAGTCCCGCCCCCAGGATGGCGTACAGGAACAGCCTGCCCCTGTCAGGGCTTACGGTGAGCCCGTTAAGCAGAACCGCCGTCACAGCCGTCTCCAGAAACGGAATCCCGGCTATCAATATGCTCCTGACCATCACATGTCCCATCTGTCCCGGCAGGATGCGCCCGAACTCCCGGATGCCCCGGCGGACGATTCCCATGTCCTGCCTCAATGTCCTTCCGTTTTTCCTCATCTGTCCTCTCCTCCCTCCCGGCCATACGTCTGATCGGTATCGCCCTCTTTCCTTCCGGCAAAAGGCGCGTCCTCTGCGCCGCATCCAGCTGCGGAAATCCGCTCCTGATCCCTGTAATATCGGCTCTGTACCCGGAACATGTCCGCGTATCTCCCGTTCTTCTCCATCAGCTCCAGATGGCTGCCGCTCTCCGCGATCCTGCCCTCCTCTATAAAGAGGATCCTGTCGCAGAACCTGGTGGAAGCCAGCCTGTGGGAGACGAAGACGGAGGTCTTCCCCTCTGTCAGCTCCCCGTATTTCTCATAAATCTCACTCTCCGCTTTTGGATCCAGGGCCGCCGTGGGCTCATCCAGCAGCAGCACCGGAGCGGCCTTGTACAGCGCCCGGGCCAGCAGCAGCCGCTGTTCCTGCCCGCCGGACAGCTCTGTGCCCTCCTCGGATATCTGCCCCACCAGGCCGGTCTCCTCCCCCGCCGGCAGGGACTTCACCTTCTCCTCCAGCCCTGCTGCCCGGATGGCCTCCCACATGACATCCTTATCCTCCTGCTCCCGCACGTCCAGCATCACGTTCCGGGCCACGCTCACCGGAAGTATCCGGGAATGCTGGAACACCGCGGAAAAATGTCCGTAGAGCTCCTCCTTGGGAATGGACCGGATGTCCCGGCCGTCCATGAGAATCCGCCCCCGGTCCGGCTCCAGCATGCCGCAGAGGAGCTTCACCAAGGTGGACTTCCCGGCACCGTTGCGCCCCACGATGGCCAGCCGCTCCCCGGCACGAATCGTGAGGTCCAGGTTCCGGAATATGGGAACCTCCCGCTCCTCTCCGTCCTCCCATTTCCGGTAGGAAAAGGATATGTCTTCCAATATAAAAGATACGGCCCTCCCGGTTCCGCCGGGCTTCCCCGTGCCTTTCCCGTGCGAAGCGGGACTGCCCGGCTTTGTTCCGGCGCCCTCCGGCAGCACCGCCCGCTCCGGTCCATCCCAGTCCGCAGCGCCCTGCGGCTTTGTCCCGGCGCACTCCGGCAGCACCCCCTTGTCCGGTTCATCCCATTCCACAGCACACTCCGACATCTCCCTGCCCTCCCGGCGGACAGCGCCTGACGCCAAATCCGCTCCTTCCGCGGTCCCATCCTCCGGCAGCGCCAGGAACCCGTAGAAATCCCGCACGAAATTCTCCGCCTCCCGGAAGCCGGAGACCGCCTCCGACAGCTTCGTCAGCCACATCCCGATTCCCGCGATTGCGCCGAAATACAGGGAGAAGTCCCCCACGGTCATGCCGCCCTCCATATACCGCTCTATCAGGAACAGGCAGGCCAGCCCGTTCCTGACGAATATCAGCAGGGCCGTGATTCCCGCCCGGAGGAACTGCCATCTCAGCACCTTCGCCTCCACCGCGTTCTTCCCCCGGATTACCTCCTCTGTGATTTCCTTCAGCATTCCGGTCATGGAGAAGATGCGGATGTCCTTGGCCTCCTTCATGCCCCTGGTGCCGTAGGCGATATAGTTCAGCCGTCTGTCGGCCCTGGCCTTTTCCTCCTTGAATCCCTGCTTCCTCTCCTCTATCCAGATGCCGGCAGCCATCTCGACCAGGAAGAACAGCCCCAGAAACACCAGAATGGCCGGATGGAGCGTGCCCACGATGGCGCAGTACGCCGCCAGCCCGGCCCCGGCCTCCAGCAGGGCGGCCTCCTTCCCCGGAAGCTCCACCACGCCCCAGTTTGGGCTGGCGATGGCCGCTCTGGCCTTCTCCATGCCGATCTTCCCCTGCTTCGAGCAGAAGACTCCGTAATCCAGGCACAGCATCTTCCTCTCCCAGAGGGCATTCAGCCTGCGGAACAGGAATGTCTGGGAGCATTTCTCAATCTCATTGTGGAACACCAGGTTCAGCACGGCGGCCGCGGCAAGCCCCGCCCCCACCCGGAGGACGGCAGCCGCAAACGGCGCGAAGCCTGCGCCGCCTGTCACTGCGTCCAGCACGATTTTGGGCAGCAGCAGGAGCAAAAGGGACTGTGAGACCTGTGACAGACATGCCAGAAGGGGCAGCGCGATGCTGTACCTTCTGTACCGATACATTTGACCGTGCAGGAATTTCAGACCCTCCATTCCCGCAGGGTGATTTTTATTTCCATATTTCTTTCTGTTCATATGAGTTCCTTTCCTGTTTTTCATTTCCTATTCTGTGATGGGGCAGGAGCGCTTCCTCCCGTACCCTGGAAGCCCCACACTGTTCCGCAGCGGGCCTCCACAGATCCGGACAGCAAAAAGGCAGGGAATTCCCCTGCCTGGCCAGCGTACATGAAGGTACACGAAAAGAACCTCTTCAGGTACTGCCATTCACTGCCTGTGGGGAAGAATCAGAATAAGCAATGGACTCCGCACACAAATAGGATTCCATCGCCGCAAATAAAAATAAGTACGCCAAACAAAGCGGTCTCCCGCCCCCTGTTCCGGTGTGGCATATTTATTTGCGCATTCTTCCACAGGCAAAAATCAACATGACAAGTACCTCTTTTTTTGTTTATTATAGCCTTTGGAACAGAGGCTCGTCAAGGGAAAACTGCCCTAAAGCATGACATTTTCCGCGGTACGCTTTTGCGGCAGTTATCCGTAAAGCTGTGAAATATATATAAAATCACTTGCGAAAGTCCGCCGGGCATAGTAGGATATAGGAAGGATCGGGGCGCGTAAGACAAAAGCTCCGCCAAAGCGTTCATTGTCAAAGCAAAAAGTAAAGGATGATTCGTATGAAAGAATATGTGATTTTTACAGACGGCGATGTAGACCTCCCCTCTCCCTATGAAAAAGAGGTATCTCTGCTGCCTCAATATTACTATTTCGATGAAAACATGATATACGGAGACGAGCAGGTCCTGTCCAGGGAAGCGTTTTTCGAGCAGCTGCGCAGCCGCAGGGCCTACACCGCCGGAGTGAATCCCGATTTCACCCGCAGGCGCTTCGAAGAGGTCCTGGGGGCGGGGAAGGACGTGCTGTGCATCGCCGTCTCCTCCGCCTTGAGCGGCTCCTACAGCACGATCTGCATGGTGGCCGACGAGCTGCGGCCCCTGTATCCCGAATCCAGGATAGAAGTGATCGACTCCCTCAGCGCCACCCTGGGCAGCGGGTTCCTCTGCGTGGATGCCATCGAGATGAGGGGCAGAGGGGTGCCCCTTGCGGAAACGGCTGAGGAGATCCGCAGACGGGTGGGCCTGATCGATGTCTACTTTGTGGTGGACGATTTCAAATATCTGGTCCAGGGCGGCAGGGTCTCCCCCAGCGTAGGCAAAATCGGGGATATCCTGGACATCAAGGTGACCCTCACCATCACAGAAGGGCGCATCGTGCCCTACAAAAAGAACCGGGGCCTCAACGCGGCCCTCCGCAATATCCAGCAGATCTCCCAGTCCAGGGAAACCGCCAGGCTGGGCTCCATCTATGTGGGCAACGAAGCGCTTTTCGAGAAATGCAGCTCCCTTGTGCAGAGTAGCTGCCGTGCCTCCCTGAACCTGATCGTGTCCTCCCATGTGGGCCCCAATGCCACAGGAATCGCCATAGAGTGGGCCGGGAAAGCATAGGCCCTCCCATTTCCATACCGCTGTCCCCGTCCGCTGCCCCGGCAGGCTGTCTTTCAGTGGCCTGTCCGGATTACGGCGCAGATGGGGCCGGCTGTATTTTTCCGCTTTTTGCGCTGCGACAGCCTGTCCGGACAATCCCCACCGGCTTCCCCGGCAGCCCGAAGGAAACTGGCGGCCCCATGAAAGGTCCCTGAAAGCGCCTCCCGGGCAGCGAAATATATAACACATCTGTCATGTCCGGCCCGGGGAATGACTTGCACAAACGCCATGAAGCGTATATAATAAGGGACGTAAAAAGACAACACAGCGCAAAGAGCGCCAACGGGAAAGGAGACATCATGGCTATCAGAATCGGTATTTTAGGTTACGGCAATCTGGGACGGGGCGTGGAATGCGCCATCCGTCAGAATCCGGATATGGAATTGAAGGCAGTGTTCACAAGGAGGAATCCCGGGGAGGTAAAAATCCTCACACAGACGGCACAGGTCTGCCATGTGGACGAGGCGGCCCGGTGGACGGACAGGCTGGACGTGATGGTCCTCTGCGGCGGCAGCGCCACGGATCTGCCCGCGCAGACACCGGAGTACGCAAGGCTCTTCAATGTGGTGGACAGCTTCGACACCCACGCGAAGATTCCGGAGCATTTCGCCAGCGTGGACGCCGCGGCAAGGGAGGGCGGGAAGACTGCCGTCATCTCCGTGGGCTGGGATCCCGGCATGTTCTCCCTGAACAGGATGTACGCCAGCGCCATCCTCCCCCAGGGCAGGGACTACACCTTCTGGGGCAGGGGCGTCAGCCAGGGCCATTCCGACGCCATCCGCAGGATCGCAGGCGTGAAGGATGCCAAGCAGTACACCATCCCCGTGGCTGACGCCCTGGACGCGGTGCGGGCCGGGAAGGATCCTGAGCTGACCACCCGCCAGAAGCACACCCGGGAATGCTTCGTGGTGCCCCGGGAAGGGGCGGATCTGGCGAAAATCGAAGAAGAAATCAAGACCATGCCCAATTACTTTGCAGACTACGACACCACCGTCCACTTCATCAGCGAGGAAGAGCTGAAAAGGGACCACAGCGGCATCCCCCACGGAGGCTTCGTGCTGCGCAGCGGCTCCACGGGCTGGGGGCAGGAGCACCGCCACCTGATCGAATACAGCTTAAAGCTGGACTCCAATCCGGAATTCACCGCCAGCGTCCTCGTCGCCTACGCGCGGGCCGCTTACCGCCTGTCCGGCGAGGGATCCCACGGCTGCAAGACTGTCTTCGACATCGCCCCCGCCTACCTGAGCGCCAGGAGCGGAGAGGAGCTGCGTGCGGCCCTCCTGTAATCGCCAGACTGTCAAGAGCCTGCGTCCCACTGCAGCGCCCGGGTAGTCCGCCATCAAAATAGGGGCCGTATAAGCCCCTATTTCTCATTTTCGTTCAAATATTCCAGAATCCCCATATGTATGGCCCAGGCCACCCGCTCCTGGTACTCCGGTGTGCAGAGTCTGGCCGCCTCCTCCCTGTTGGAGAGGAAGCCGCACTCCACAATGACAATGGGCACCCCTGTCTTTTTCAGAAGATAATAGCTGTCGTTTGCCTTCACCTGACGCCGGTTCCCCGGATCTGCCCGTTCCACCAGCTGGGCCTGGATAATCTCGGCCAGCCGTTTTCCCTGGGTGCTCCCGGTATAGTAAAACACCTGGGCTCCATGGACATACTCCTCGGGATAGCTGTTCTGATGGATGCTCACTGTCAGATCCGGGGACTCCTCCTCAATCAGTGCAATCCTTCTTTTCATGTCCTGAACCTTTTTGTTGGAAACATCCGGATCGTTCAGACCCGCGTCCGAATCCCTTGTCATCACCACTTCGACATCATTTTTCTCCAGGAACATCTTCACCAGACGGGCAATCTGCAGGTTCACATCCTTCTCGTTGGCCCCGTTTATGCCCACCTTCCCGGGATCCTCGCCACCGTGCCCTGGATCGATCACCACGCAGCGCCTCTCCTCTTCCACGCTGACATTCCTGCCCGCCACATAGGCGGCGGCTTCCCGTCCCACATAGAACATGGACACCAGCAGCATAATAGTCATGGCAATGGACAGCAGCTTATACTGAGATCTGTTCATTTCTTCCTACCACATGTTTCTTTTTCTTTCATATATATTCTGTCCCCTTACCAGGATACCCCCCTTTTTTCTGGTAATTTTTAATTTTCTATGAAAACAGTTGCATTGCCGTGGATTTTCATCTAATATAAATTTAGCGGAGGGCACACAAGCCTTTTCTCCCTAAAACGCGGAGACGAGTGCGCAAAAATAAAAAGGAGGGTACCTTATGAACAAAACGAAAAAAGCGAAAGCCCTGATAGCCATGGCACTGGCTGCAGCCGTACTGCTTCTGACTCCCATCGGCTATTCTCTGACCTTAAGGGCGACTGCTGCGGAACAGCCCGTCACTTACGCGGTCAAGTATGTGGACAGCATGGGAGACTGGCGTTTCCAGGCAGGCACTTCCACTTTCGATGAAGGTGTCGGACACAGGGAGCTCTACTATCTGCATCAGCAGCTGAAGGAAGGGGATCTCGTGGTGGTCTACAATGACAGCGACTCCTCCAGAACCCTGGACCTGGGCAAAACCCGTCTGAGCAACCTGACCGTGGCCCAGAGCAGGACCTTTACCGTTATCTACTCAGGTCCCATTGACGAGTGCTATGTTCTTGCCAATTCACCCTGCTCCATCAATGCGGATGTGAAAAATGCCCATGTTTATGACACTGCCACAGTGAACTTCAACAACAATGTGGACACACTGAAGATCTACTCCGGCAGCGACAGAGTTTACTCCAATGTGGCATGTGTGGGAACCGTGGGACATCTGTTTGCCCAATCCACCAGCACCAATGAGGTATTCTACGATCTGTATGACTTCCAGGTTGGATCCCTCAATATTCAGAACGGTGCGCTTCTGACAAAGGAGGACAAGTACGGCAAGACTCCCGTGCTCCAGATCACCGCAGATAACTTTGACCATGTGCGCTATGCAAATGATTATCCGGATCTGAAGAATGCCTTTGGATATGACGCCAATGCCCTCTACAGCCACTATGTGAACTACGGCGCGGCAGAAAAGCGCGTGGCCCATATCGTCTACGGCGATTTCGATTATATGCGCTATGCAAATGATTATCCGGACTTAAGGGCTGCTTTTGGAAATGATGCTGTGGCTCTCTACAACCACTACATCACCCTGGGCATCTCTGAGAAGCGCGTGGCCTACACCACTTCCAACAAAGTGTACCGTTAATCACCTAAGTCTCAACAAGAAAAGAGCCCCCTCAAGGGCTCTTTTCTTGTGTCTTCCCGAATACTCTCATCCAAAGTCTGCTCTATTAGCAAACCCTTAAAAACCTGCTCTATTGTGACCACAGTTCTGAAAATTACCGACCTGCCTCCCATCGCTCTTTAAACCTGTCCTTAAAGACCTGCCTTGCTGTGGCTGCCGGCAGGATCACATACCGGAGAATGCCGCCACCAGTTCCCATGCCTCCGCCGTGCCATAGCCCAGGCGCCAGACCGCTACGCCGCCCACTCCCTTGGTGCTCATGACATTCAGCTTGACCCTGATGGAATCCACATCTTCCACCCATATCTGGTAGGTGGCTGCTCCGCTCTGCCATTCTGCGTAATTCTGGCAGGTGGTCTCGTCCCATTCCGGCGTGATATTCAGCCGCTGCAGGTACTCATCCACATTGGCCAGGGTGATATACTGATCCGTCACCTCCAGGCCCTCTGTCTTCCACAGGATGGTGTAGAAAGGCAGGGCATTCACCACCTTCCGGGCAGGCACCTGCTCCAGGGTCTTGTCCAGGCCGTTGGACACATACCCGATACTGGCCACGCTTCCCGGATCCCCGCTGCCGTGCCAGTGCTCGTCATATCCCATAATCACCACATAGTCGGCAATCTGTCCCTGGATATCAAGCCTGTAATAATTATTAAAATGGAAAGGCACATAATTGTCCACTGACAGAATCAGGCCGCTGCGCCTGCACAGCACGGACAATTCCTTCAGAAACTGAATATAGTGTGTGCTGCTCTCCTCTTTTATATTCTCAAAGTCAATGTTGATCCCATCCAGACCCAGGTCCAGAGCGGTGTCCACCATCACCTGGACCATCCTCTGCCGTTTGGTGGTGTAGGAGAGAACCTGGTAGACATTCACATCCGCCCCGGTCTCATTTTTGTAGTTAAAATCGTCCCAGACACCCCAGACCTGCAGCCCCTGCCCATGGGCCTGCTCCACATACTGGCTGCTGGCAAAGGAGCGGAAATTCCCTTCATTGTCCGTAAGGCTGAACCAGGTGGGCGCGATCACATTGAGCCCCTTCCCCTCCGCCGCCATTGCCCCCAGGGTATCATTGCCTCCCACGCCGCCGATGGAATGCCAGCCCAGGATCACCTTTCCCGGCATGGACACAGAAGTGTACTCCGGCGCCGCATAGTCCGTCACAGGTGTCTCGGTCTCCTCCCCCCATTCCTCAAGGCGCTTGTTCTCTATATAACCTATGATGGAGTCGGAAGTCTTCACCCTGCTCCAGGTCTCCATCTCCTCCAGCACTTCCACCTTCTCCCCGGCTTCCACCTCCCGGAGTATGGGGCTTTTAATGCCTCCCAGAAGGCGCACCTGGGTATCCTTTGCCACCTCCGCCGTGCGCTTTGTGCCCCACTGGGTATAGACCTGCAGCTGCCTGTCATATTTTGTATAAGAATAATTTGTGAACAGCCTCACATAATCCGCTGCCACATACACTTTTTCCCCCTCTGCATAGCAGACTGTATATGCTGTGGCATGAGCCCCTTCCCTGTCGGAGTATTCCCCGGCCCCAAACAGTGCGGCGGCCGTATCCTCCGCCGTGGTATACAGGAGCTTCTGCTCATTGATATCCGCGTAAAAACCCTCGTTAAAGCAGGCATGCACCGTGTCCAGGTCAAAATATACCACATCACCCTTCAGCACAGCCTTCTGAGGTATCATTTCATCCTGGAGAATGATGGCCAGTTCCCCTTCCGCCACCTCAAAATATGCGTCCAGGTCAGCCTGTTCTTTGCTGTAGGAATATTTATCCAGAAGCTTCCTCCCGAAACCTACGGCAGCCACCACTGCGATCAGTACCAATGCCACAATTACAGGTATTACCTTTTTTTTCATCGTCAGCTTCTTAACCCTTTCTCAAACGTGTACACTACAGCTTCCCCACAGACAGCAAGGAACTGTCCCCCATTTTTTCCCAGATCCGGACAGTCCCTCCTATCTTACCACATTTGGCGGGCGAAGTCATCAGTCCTTAAAAAAATTTCATAATTCCGCCCCATCAGCGCGAGAGGCAATCCCAGCATTTCCTGCGGCGGACGAAACCTGTTGAACTGCAGGTTATCTCCGCGTCACCTTGTCGAAGCGCACCTGTTCAATGGCTCCCTGGGCGTCCAGCACATAGTCCGCCATATAGGGGCTGTTCTCCCGCACGGCCTTTGCCACCGCCTCCACCGGGAGCACGGCTTTCCCGTCCAGGTACAGTCCCACTCCCCGCTGCCTCAGCTGTTCCAGACGCTGCAGCATATTTTTCCTGGCAGCCTCCATCTCTTTTACTTCCGCTTTTTCATCATACAAATGGATCCCTCCTGTTCAGGGCCTCCGGACCAAAAGGCATGTGATGAATCGTTCAGGAAAGCCCCTAAAATTAGGTAAATACCTTCAGCAGTACATGCAGTGGCATTAATTTCCAATGCAAAAAATGTTTCCTGTGAATTATAATTGTGAAATTAGTTGACATACTTATGATTGGAGCAAGGCGGAAAAACCTGCACTTTGCTTGTAAGACATCCTCTAGATTATACCGGTTTTTGTGAAACCGTCATATAATGTGATGTACACACTTAGAATAATTGAAGGATGAAACGGAACGATCTGTCCCAAAAAAGTTAAATCAACCTGAACTCAAGACTGCTGCCTCCTTCCCTGTACAGAGTGCCGAAGGCATTTACAATTTTGATTGTAACATGCATTCGGTGTTTTGGCAAGCAGAAACTTACAAATTATAAAAATTAATTAAACTCAAATTCTGCTATTGACTTAAGGAAGCTGAAAGTATATTATGACAACAAAGCAAATGTTATATAAGTACAAGTTCAGCTATGCAGGAAGGAAGGTTTATCTATAATGAAAATAGAAAAAGTAAATGAGAACCAGATTCGCTGCACTCTGACCAGAGAAGATTTGG